>Ga0182030_10003569_pt1 | contig 33225 bp, 36 predicted proteins | sample 812S3MmetaG_FD_121299 | JGI IMG/M metagenome (GOLD analysis project Ga0182030, IMG submission 121299) | Permafrost microbial communities from Stordalen Mire, Sweden - 812S3M metaG (Illumina Assembly) | ecosystem: Environmental > Terrestrial > Soil > Wetlands > Permafrost | place: Sweden... | reverse complement strand
GACCTCAATGTAATCCATCGCTAAAATATCAGCATTGCATCGACACAAGAAGGGCGCCGATTATCAATAGTTGAGAGGCTTCCCGCCTCCCCTATGCTTTGTCAACAAACCGGATAAGCATGGCTAAAATGAACTTAAAAAAGGTGATCCGGCCGCCGCGCTGTTGCCCAAACGCAAAAACCGCCCGCCGCACATCCGGGCGTGCCGCTTCCTGGCGCCGGGTCGTGCAACCGTTCGCTTGCTCAAAGAATAGGCAAGGCGATTCGCTGGCGCAAGGGCGGGCGCCGCGTCAGACGCAGGCTCGCCGACACTCGACAAATCCCTCGAACCGGCAGTCGCGGCGCACAGCGTCAATCGTCTCTTGGTTCTGTCCGTCGGTCACGACCGGGATGGCCTCCAAGCCGTCGATGTCGGCGCGATAGATGAAATAGCCGGTGCGGGTATCGGGCGGCTGGTATCTGACAAACTCGTATTCGCGGCCATGCTCGCCAATGCTGTCGTCTAACAGCCGCGCCGCCAGCAGGGACAGGCGCTCGGCGGCGCTGTTATCGTCGGAGTTGTTGTCGATCCATTCGTCGAGGCGGCCAAGGCGAGAGTTGGCGGTGTCGCCGAATATGAAACCAGAACTGTTGTCGATCAGGATTAAGCGCATGTCGCCCCTCTATGCCGCGACGATAGAGATATCGGGCGCGGCAGTCATCGAACCACGCGCGAAACAGCGACGCCGGGAGCCGCTGGAGGCGCGGATCGTCCAAGGCGTCGTCGTAAATTCGGAACCAAAGCCCGCTCATATTGAGCCTCGTTTTTTGGCAAGCCGGGAGCATTCGCCGAAACGGGACTTTCCGGCGTGGTTGCTCTGGCGAGCGGCTTGTGATACATAGCGCATCGCACAATCCGTGGAGCGCGTCAAGCTCTGCGATACACAGTGTATCGTAGGAAGGGATATACAGTGTATCGTAGGAAAGAATGAGCAGCCAAATCACATCGGAAGTCATTCGGGCGGCGCGGATGCTTGTGCGCTGGGATCAAAAGGCGCTCGCGGAAGCCGCTGGCGTCTCGCACGTCACCGTCCGACGCTTAGAGGCGAAGCCGGGCCCCTTGGTCGCCGAAAGGCCGACGATCGCTAAGCTCCGCGTCGCCCTTGAATTGGCCGGCGTGATCTTCGTCGACGAAAACGGGGAAGGCCCGGGCGTGAGGTTGCGGAAAAGCGCGGCCGGCGCCAGGACCGCGTCAATCCCGCTTGAGGATTTAAACGCCGAGAATGATGAATAGCAGCCGCGGCCGAGGCGCATCGCTCGCGATCTAGAGAGGAATGAAGCAATGAAACCCAGTGACCTATTTACACTAGATGCGGAGATTATCGCTGGCGTCACGTTTATCGCCGCGCTCATCGTTCTCGGCCTCAGCGTTTACTATTTTTTGGGATAGCAAACCTGAGCCCGGTTCCGATCACGGGATCATTTCCGCCTCTTTGAGGGCGGCGCGCGCCGGGCGACTTCCTAGCAAGCCTGACGCAAAGCATAGGGGAATTGCAATGGACACACAGCTGATATTCGCCGTTTACGTCCCTCCAAAGGCGGGTCTCCCATTCTTAGCGGTTACGATCTCTCTTGATGGAACTGTTTCGGCAGTCCCTTTCCCCGCGCTAATCGCAGCTGAAGCGCATAATCATTACTACGCACAAGAATTGGCAAAAAAGCACCAAGGGGAACACAGCCCCGCTCACCATGAGCACGAGTGAGGTTTCAGTGGGGGCGCCGAGGTCATCCAATAGCCTCTCCACGCGCGCGGCGGCGGGGCGGGCGTGAGGCCTAAGAAGGGACGGAACCTATGAATCGGGCGGGCGGAAACATGTTTCAGGGAATTTTGACAGTCATAGCTTTGGCGCTTTTGCTCGTCATCTCGTCGGAAGCGAAAAGCGCTCCTGCAAACTCGTTGCGCGAACTCTATACGGCTCTGGGCGAATGCGTGAAAGCGCCCGCCAGTTTGCCGGGTTCGGAAATCACTATTATTTTCAGCCTCAAACGAAATGGTTCGCTGCTCGGAAAACCGAAGATTTCTCACGCCAAACTATTGGGCGACACAAACGCTCAGAGGGATTTTGTCGCAGGGGTTCTCGCGGGGTTCGATCGGTGCCTGCCCGTCAGCATAACCGACGGGCTCGGAGGCGCGGTAGCGGGCCGGCCATTGAACTTTCGCATTGTTAGCCAACCGCGCCAAACCAAGGTCTGACGCCAAAAGTCAAAAGTCGATCTTCGCCAGCGCGTCCAGTTCCGCGCCCTTTTCGAGCGAAGTCCCCGTCAGTCGGTCGCGGTCATCGCGAGGCCTCGCCGCACGAGACGGCGCTCTCGCTATACGGCGGGCCTTCCCGGTCGTGAGGCCGCAAATTCGACCCGCTTCCCGCCTGATGACATCGGATGCCTCGGCCTGTAACGGTCCCAAAAAATCGTCCGTAACGGCCGCCCGTAGACGGATCGCACGACGGCGACGATTTTATGGGCTCCTTACACGGGCGGCGCCTTTCGGAATGGAGACCTTATGCCGGTGTGGGATATCAAACCTCCCATCGCGGCGAAGTCGGGCAGTCGACGACAACCCGACTAAACCGATTGGCGGCGCGCCAAGGTGAAGGCGCCGCGCGAGGAGTCGATCATGACCAGCAAGCTTGCCTTTCGGTTGGACGACACGAACGAGCCCGACCGCTATGTGATCAGGCTCGTCGACGGGAAGCAGACCGCCGCGCTCGCACGGTCCGAAGACCTTTCCACGCGGATTCCGCTCGGGCCCGTCGCCGTCCTTTACGACGAGGGAAGCGGCGAGCTTGTGCCCGTTGACGGCTTCGACGACACGACCCCGCGGGGGCGCATCGTCCTTAAGATCATGGCGGACGTCTATTCCGACGTCCTCGACCGGATCGCGGCGCGCGAAGTCGAACGCGACGCCGCGTGAATCGACCGGGGCGGCGCCCCTTTCAATGCCGCCTCGGCGCGCGACCGGTTTCCCTCCCTGGTCTTCGCCGCCGCCGACCTCCTGCGGTCATGAACGGGCGCGCCCTTGGCGTCGCCCGTCGCGGTCTCCACCTTCCGAGCATGCGCCCATAGGCGACGGATCGCGCGGCGCCTCGCGGAGAAAAATCCATGACGACATCGAAAACCATCGCGGCGCTGCTCGGGCCGACGATAATCGTCGGCGCGCTTATGGCGCCGGCAAATCTCGATGCGACGCCGGGCATCGTCGATGAGCTTTCCAAGAGCTTGATGCTCATCGTCCTCGCCGGCTACGCGGCCTTCGTGCCTGGACTCGCCATCGTGTATTTCCACAATCGATGGACGGGCGGCTGGCCGGTCGTCGTCACCGTCACCGGATGGCTGTCGCTGGCAATTGGCCGGATCCGCAAAGGCGACGGGCGAGTGGGGCGACCGACAGCATGATCGGCGCTTCGACCAGCGCGCCGACGTCCGATCGTTAATTTCGTTGCTCGGTTGTCGAAAACGATTGATCCCACTCTCGTATTATGACGACGTTGGGTGAGAGAGTCTCTGGAACGTCCTCGCAAGCCACCACAAGACGCCAATCATGCACAAGCGCCTGCCCTTGCTCCTTCGCTCGGCTCTTTATGCCCTGCGCGGCGGATTTCTTATTCGCCCCCTTGTCATCGCCTTGTTTCTCGGGGCCGCCGGCGCGGTCCTGTCCTTCGCCGAGGAGCACATTCCGGCTCTCAATTCTTGGATTCCCGAGGTCCTGTTTCCCGCGAATCAAGACCCCCAGGTCGCTCAAACGATCCTTGCCGGCATCGCCAGCTCGATCATGACCGTCGTGTCGATTATTTTCGCGATTCTCTTGATGACGCTGACTCTGGCCTCGACGCAATTTTCTCCGCGCATTTTGGTCAGCTTCGTCAGGGATCGCAGCACCCAGTGGACGCTAGGCATCTTTCTCGGCACATTCTGCTTTTGCATGGCGGCTCTTCCAGCCGTGCGATCGCTCCCTCATCCCTTCGTGCCGGTCGCGACCGTCATGACGGCGATGATGCTCGCGGTCTTGTGCGTCGGCTGGCTGATTTTCTTCATCAATCACATATCGCAGTCGATCAGCGTCAATCACATCGTCGATCGGATCGCACGTGAAACGGAATTCGTCATCGACGATCTCATGCCCTACTCCCGAGGCCCGTCCGAGCGGGCCGAGCATGCGACTCCCCTTCGTGAGGCGCGGGAGCGGTTCATTGTCGCCAGGAGATCTGGATATATCCGTTTCGTCGATGTCTCTTATCTTGTCGAGTGTGCGAAATCCTTTGGCGTGCAGATCGTTTTGGAAAGACGAGTCGGTCACTTCGTTCCAGCCGGCGTCCCGATCATGCGGGTTCTGGAGGCTGGCCGGGTGACGCCGGAACGCGAGGACCATCTTTTATCGGCGTTCGATATCGGCCCTGCTCGCACGATGCAACAAGATGTGGAGTTCGGGGTCATACAGATCGTCGACGTCGCTTTGCGAGCGATTTCACCCGCCGTCAACGACCCCAGCACCGCGATTAGCTGTATCGATCAACTCAGCCGCATCCTCATTCGCTGGGTGAGCCGCTCTCCGCTTCGGGCCTATATGCATGGGCCGCCGCATGTTTTGCGTGTCGTCGTGCCTTGGATCGGTTTTGAGGGGTTGATGGATACGGCGTTCGAACAAATCCGCCATTATTCGAAGAGCGACATCGCGGTCAGTCTCCGGCTGATACGGGCATTCGACGACATAGCCGGCACTGGATTGTCGCCACAAGAACTGCAATCCATGGTGCGTCGGGCGCAACGAGTGGTCGATGGCTGCGCGGAAAAATTGCCTGAAATCGACCTTCTCAGGCTGCGCCAGCGGTTGGCGCGATTGGAGATGCGAACGTCTGAGCGAGGCGGGGCGCCCGAGTAGGATCGCCGGCGGGCTGTCCGCCTGCATCGCCGCCCATTCGCGCTCGAACTCGGCGGCGACGTCGAGGAATCGCGCCTTCGCTTGTTTGATGTCCTTGGTCCGCAGGCTGCGCGTTACGGCGTCCTGCCGACCTTCGCGCGAACGGCGGCGGGCGCGCGCTTGCGGAACCAGTAGACCCCGGTGTCGGGATGTCGGTAGGGAGACGCCATTTTGAAAGCCATTGCGTATCACCGCTGTGTGTCGCTCGGCAGCGGCCAACCACTTGAATGCTAATAACTATCTGTAAAGGATGGGTTAAAATGCAGCCTTGGCGGAGAGGGAGGGATTTGAACCCCCGATACGGTTGCCCGTATGCCGCATTTCGAGTGCGGTGCATTCAACCACTCTGCCACCTCTCCAGCACGCAGATTCCGATCCGTCCAATTTTTGAAGATTTGGGCCCGCGGACACAGCGTTGCGCCAAATAACACATGGGGATGCGGGCGATCAAGCCGGGCGCCGCGTTTATTGTCACGAAACGGCGGGCGTTGCGGCTATGGGCTCTATCGACAGATCATTTTGCTTGGCCACGAATGCGCGACGGTCGCGCCCTCGCGGGTTTCGACGCGGTCCGGCGATCACCTGAAGGCCGACCGTCGCGACGCCGCGACGCAAGCCTCGCTGTTCAGTTAACGCTTTGCGCCGCGTGGCGTTAATATCCGCTATCGCCCTTGTGGCGGAGATCGGCGATTGCAAGCGCTTCGCCAATCCGCGCCAGTTGACGGCCTATCCTGGACCGACGCCGAGCAAGAGATCCTCCGGTCGCCGGGGGTGAAGCCGTGTCGAATTTGCTCAAACCCACCAAGAGATCGCAAACGACAAAAAGACGCTCTGCGCGCCTTAATTCCTCGCGGCCGCGATCTATGTATCCATCTTGCATTCGTCCCGAATGAGAATTCTAGGCGATAATGATGACAGGCTGATGACGATCCGTCGCGCAGACACCCAAGCGCATCTTCTCAAGCGGCAGGCGGTCGCTCGAACCAAGGAGGAGTTCAACATGACCAGAGTCACCCCCAAATCCATCTTCGTGATGGCGGCCTTCGCGACGGTCGCGGCTTTTGCGCCTGTGGGCTCGGCCCAAGCGGGCGGAAGTCCTTTTTCCGAATGCCGAAAATGGGTCGATACGGGAGTGGACATGCGCTGCTTCGATTGTTACAAATTGGTCGGGTCGGGCGGTAACGAGCGTTGGGTGAATGTCTGCTCCACCTACGAACCCAACAGGCGCGGTTCGGGATCGGATTAGCCGCTCGGGGAGGCGTTTTTTTGCCCCCCGCAATCGAGACCGCCTCCGGGGTGGTGTCGACGGGCGATTCGATCATGCTGCTGCGATGCGGTTTTCTTGGTTTCGACGGGCAGCAAGTTGCAAGCGGCGACAGACCAGCGCGATTGCGCTAAAATCCTCCCATGCTCGACCTACCTCCCGGCGCCGTTCTCCATCGCGGCTTCCTCGACCCCGCGGCGCAAAAAAGCCTCGCGACAGAAATCATCGAGGTCATCGCGCGCGCGCCGCTATACACCGCCACTATGCCCAGGACCGGCGCGCGCATGTCGGTGCGGATGACCAATTGCGGAGCGCTGGGCTGGCTCAGCGACAAGGACGGCGGCTATCGCTATGCGCCGCGTCATCCGGTGACCGGCGAGCTTTGGCCCGCCATGCCGAGGGCGCTACTCCTCGCTTGGGAGCGCTTGGCCAATTTCGCCGCGCCCCCCGAAGCCTGCTTGATCAATGTCTATGACGCCGAGGCCCGGATGGGGCTGCATCAGGACCGCGACGAGAAGGATTTTTCCGCGCCGATCGTTTCGCTGTCGCTGGGCGCAGATTGCCGCTTTAGAATCGGCGGGACGCGGCGGGGCGGCGAAACGACATCGTTCGTGCTGTCGTCCGGCGACGCGCTGGTCTTGAGCGGGCCGGCGCGATTGCGCTTTCACGGGGTCGACAGAATATTGCCGACGCTGCCGGCGCCGCTCGCGCCGGAGTCGCCCGCCGGCGCGGCGCGGATAAACCTCACGTTGCGGCGCGTAAGTTAAGCCCTTGCGCAATCGCCTTTGGCTCGTCCCGGTTTCCGGGGGGACGATGGCTTCGACAAGGCCCGTCAACAGCGCCTGTCCGCGTTTTCTGGCGGTGTGCGCAAATTGGAGGAGCGCGAGGATCGAGCGACCGTTTATCTCGGGCGACGCCGCGATGCAGTCGCAGCCAAGAACGCGCACCGATTCGCCGCGCCCTCAGGTTCGGCTATACCGGAACCAGCGTCATTTCAACTTTGCGGCGTCGGTGTCGTTTCTGTCTTGCGCCGACTCTGTCTTGCGCCGACATGGGGCGCGCATAGCTCAATGCGAATTGAGACAAACTCCAATTCCTCAAAAGCACCGCACCTGCGCTAAAAGCACCGTACCTGCGCTTCGGCCTGGGCGCGGCGCAACTCGTCCAGCGCGTCGCGGGCGAGCGCGGAGTTACGCAACATATTGCCGATTTGGCCGGCCTGCTGGGTCACGCTGGCTACGGTCTCGGCCGAAACATATTTATCGTAGGGCAATAGGCTGGCGATCACGTCGATCGAGCAGGAGCATTGCTCCAACGACTGCCGCGTGTCGCTGTTGGCCTTCATGCAGCCGAACACATAATCGGCGCGTGCGGAGGTCGGATAGTCGTTGAGATCCGCCGCCGAGGAAGGCGCGGCGAGGACGGCGAACAGCAGAGCAAAGGTTTTGCGCAAGACAGTCACTCGCTTGGGGCCAACACCCTATAACTATAGCTTTTTATGTTTGATGGAAACATGAAACCGCTCTCTTGGCTTCTTGTTTCGCTGCGTTTTCCCAACGCAAACCGGCATCCGCTTCTCTCGCGACCACTCTCGCGACCACTCTTGCGCCGCGCGGCCAGACCGCATGCGCCTAGCCCGCGCTCGCCACGCCGCATGGGTACTTTCCGAACCTATACGACGGCCATTCGGGCCCGTTATGGTCAGGATGTCGAGTTAGAAATCAGCATGGCAATCGCCAAAACAAATGCGTTGTCATCATCACTTCAGGAGAACGCTCATGACCAGCACAACCGACAAAATTAAGGGCGTGGCGAACGAAGCCGCCGGCACGGTCAAGCAGGGCGTCGGCGACGCGGTCGGCAATCCCAAACTTCAGGTCGAAGGCGCCGCGCAAAAGGTCAAGGGCGCGGCTCAAGGGGCCATCGGCGACGCCAAGGATGCGGTCAAGAAGGCCGTCGACAAGCCCTGAGTCAAGTTCGTTCCAACAGCGAAAGCGGCCCCTAGGGGTCGCTTTTTCTACTGGACCGAGTCCGGCGCCGTTGGCGAACAGAGCGAGCGCGCCATTTGGAACTTTTGTCGAAGCGGCATTGGCCGCGCAAGCCTGATCGGCACGGCGCGACGCCTGTCCAGAGACCGCCGCATTTATGGAGGAAGTCATGAACGGCATCATCTATCTCGTTGGTCTTATCGTGGTCATCATGGCCATTCTTTCCTTCCTCGGTTTACGCTGAGCAGCACAAGAAGGGAGAAACGCCGATGACCGATACATCAACGCTAGCACCGCGCATTTCGGACAACCCAACGGGCGCCTCTTATGTCGAATGGTCGGCGATTTTCGCGGGAGCTGTCGTCGCTTCCGCAATCATCGTGCTCATGACCGCCTTTGGCTCCGCCATAGGCCTCTCGCTTGTCTCGCCCTATCACGGACCGTCGCCCATAATATTTTACATCGCGCTCGCGCTTTGGTTCACCTGGATCACGGTCTCCAGCTTCGTGGCGGGCGGATACATCACGGGCCGCATGCGTCGATCCATCGTCGGCGCCACGGCCCATGAGGTTCACGTCAGGGACGGCGTGCACGGGCTGGTCGTTTGGGCCGTCGCGGTGGCCCTGGGCGCGTCGCTTGCGACATTGTCGATTGCATCCGCGGTCACCACTTTGTCGCTTTCATCCGCGGTCAAAGGCGGCGCCGATTTAGCAAAGTCCGGCGCTTCTTCGATGTCATCGAGCGTCGCGTCCGTCGCCGATCCGATCGGCTATAACGTCGACAACTTGTTGCGGACCAGTGAAGGCGCCTCGGCGGCCAAAAGCGGAGCCGTGGATGCGTCGCCTCGGGAAACCGCGAGCATTTTGGCGATGGGCGCGACCAACGGTTCCCTGAGCAACGACGACCATATCCATATTGCGCGCGTCGTCGCCGCGCGCGCCGGCCTGACGCAGACCGACGCCGACAAGCGAGTCGACGCGATTTTCGCTCAGGTGAAGACCGCCGCCGACAAGATACGGGATGCGAACGAAACCGCGCGCAAAGCCGGATTAATTCTCGCCCTGAGTCTCGCGCCCAATGCCGAACCGCTTGGCCGTGGCGTCGACAAAGCCTCATTGGGCGATGGCGGGCCGACGGAAGCGTCGCGTCAGGAAGTCTCGCGCATTTTGTTGATGGGAGCCGCCGATGGTTCTCTGAGCGGCGATGATCGCGCCTATCTGGTTCGTGTCGTCGCGACGCGCGCCGGTGTTTCGCAGGCCGACGCCGAAAAGCGTGTCGACGCGCTGTCCGCGCAGATGAAGACTTCCGCCGACAAACTGCGGGCGGCGACCGAAATCGCGCGCAAAGCCGGTGTTCTTCTCGCCTTTCTGACCGCCGCGTCGATGGTTCTGGGCGCCGCGGCGGCTTGGTGGGGCGCTGGCATGGGCGGACGCCACCGTGACGATAAATTCGACGCCAGTCATCTGACACGCTGGTAAGCACATCCGACGAGGAGGATAAGTCATGGGACGTGGAATTCTACTCTGGATGCTCGGTGTTCCAATTTGGATCATCATTCTCTTGGCGTTTATGGGGCGTTAGCGGCGGGATCGGGAGACGATCGTTGCGTCGCCTCCCGATCAATGTCTCCGCATCGAGCGCGCCCTGGGGCTCAACACGGAGAACTGCTCAACACGGAGAACGGCTCGACGCTCACGCAAAGCGATGAGCAGAGGATAAAGCCAAAGCGACGACCCGCCTCAAGCGGCGATCGCCAAACTAACCGGGATAGCTCGCGAGAGCGCCGACATCGCCGCTTAAATCATAGGAGATCGCCATGCTGATGCTCGTAATTGGAATCCTGATCACCATCGTCCTTGGCGCGATCCTGTTTTGGGTCATCGATAAATTCTGTCCAGATGGGCGGCTGGCGCAACTGCTCAAACTATTGGTGGTTCTGGTCTGCCTGGCGTCGATCGTAACCCGGCTGCTTCCGCTGCTTGGCTATCCGTCCGTTCTTTAGGCGCGCCAACTATTTTCGCGCCATATTCACCGGCGAAACGCGCCCGTGAAACGCAGGAACCGGCGCATGTCTTTTGCGCCGGCGCCAACCGGCGCCAACCGGTGACGGCGGACCGTTTCACTATGCTTAACGAGCGCCGCGATTTCGTCGATCGGCACCCTCGCCAACGAGATTCTATTGTGGCTCTTGCTGGGGCGTTTCCTTGCCGCCGCCGAGGAAACTCCCAGCCTGGGCGCTCAAAACGGGCGTCTTCACCGCGTTTTCGATCGCGATCAGCGCGCGGAGCTTCGACTTCGAAACGTCGCGCACCTCGGCGAGCGCAAGAAACTCGCTCGTCTTGTGCGGACAGGCTCTCCCGCCCTGGAACACGCGCAGCCCTTGCGCGGTCATCACGCTGTCGCCTTGGCGCAGCGTGGCGTCGTGCAATATGGCGTCCGACTGGCCCAAATCGGCTCCTTGCGGGCGCGCTGTGTAGCAAAGTCCATCCTTGAAGGCCAAACCCGCATTCGCCTGTTTGTCGGCCGCCGCCGCCGCCACATGCGCGACCGCATGACGGCGCGGATGCGATTGTTTCGGCACATAATAGGTTAGGCTGGAAATATGGCGGCGAACCGCGCGCCTCGTCCCTTCCGAATTTCCGTAATAGCGCTGAGCCGGCGCCGGCGCCTGTTCCCCGGTGAAGGCGCCGATCAGATCGTCCAAAAACCCGGCCCGCGCGCTGCCGACAGGCAGTTGCATGGCGCAAAGAGCGGCGAAAGAGAGCGCGAACACCGTTTTCGCGCGGATTTGCGACTTGGCCGACAAGCGCTTGGCCGAGAAGCGCTTGGCCGAGAGTTGAGTCGAGACGGCGACCTCGCTGTTCGAACGAGCCTGAGGCGGCATGTTTTTTCCTCCGCGCAATGCGTTTCCATAAGCCTAGGACGCACAAAACCAAAACTGGCGATAACGCGCCGATTGTGACGTAACTCCGGCGCTTTTACGGCGCAATATCATACGGACAGCCGCACGCCAAGTTCGTCGCGCCATCTATCCCCCGCTCGTCTCCCTTGCTTTCGCGAGCTTCGCTGCAATGGTTAACGCGGGTCTTTCGCAAGGGTTCCCCCGGCGACTGGCGAAAACCTAAGCTCGGGGGGCGAAGCGCTAAACGCCGACCTCCAGGCTCGCCGCCGCGAGTCGCGCCGCCTCCGCGCCCGAGAGAATCGCGCCGTTGAAGCCATGCTCGCCGCCGAAGGCCGAGGCGAGATAGAGGCCGCCGATCGGCGTGCGCGGCGTGCGTGGAAAGCCGGCGAGGATAGGGTCTTCCGGCGGCAGCGGCTCGAAGCCGTAGACCGCCCCTTGCGGCGTATTGAGATAGCCGGCCATCGAATAAGCATTGAGCAGCACGCGCTCGCTCACGAGGCCGGAAAAGCCGGGATAATCATGGTCCATCGCGCCCTGCAGCGCATCTAACCAGCGTTCGCGTCGCGCGAAGACCTCATCGCGCGAGAGGTTGCTCCAATTGCTCAAAGCGTCGAGCCCGAGCACGCTGACGAGCATCGGCGGCTCGTCCCAAAGCCCTGAATCGACCGCCGTGAAATTGGCGATGGAGTAGAGCGGCAACGCGCCGGCGGGGTCGGCGCCCATCGCCGCCGCGCCGTCGCCATATTGCGAAAAGCGCGTCATCGTCTCCGGCAGCTGAATCGCGTTGAAGTCGGCGAGGCCAATGCTGGCGGGCTTTTGACTCAGGCCAAAATTGGCGCAAAACAGCGAGGTCGAGAGCGGCCGCGCGCCAAACTCCTGCTCCATCAGCGCGCGCCCCGCCGCCGGCAGCAGCGCGGCGGCCACGCTCGGCGCGCAATTGGCCATCACGACGCGGGCGGCGATTTCCTGCGCGTCCTCGCCGCCTTTGCGCGCCACATGGCGCACGCCGGTCGCCTCGCCGTCGGCGTTGGTCAGGATCGCGGTGGCGTCGCGGCCCAGCCGCACGACGCCGCCCGCCTTAGTGATGACCTTGGCGAGCTTGAGGCTCAGTTGACGCGAGCCGCCTTTGATATAGGCGCCGCCCGAGGCGATATTGGCCCCCTGGGCCAGCGCGTAATAAATCCACCAGGTGCGCTTGGGATCGTCGCCGAAATACAGCAGATTGGCCCCCAGCGCGCATTTGAGCGCCTCGGCCCCTTTGAAGCGCCGCGTAAACATTTCGTCCAGCGTGTCGTTCCACCCCGCGGCCGCGGGCGCGAGTTCCCATAGCGCGCGGTTGAATTTGGCCACCGAGCCCGTCTCGCGCGCCATTCTGAGGGTCCACAGCGAGTCGTGTATCTGTTCGATGTCGCTCAGCAATTCCCGGATCGCCTGGCTCTTGTCGGGAAAGCGCGCGGCCAGCGCGTCATAGGCGGCGTCGAAGCCGGAGGGCAGCGCGAAGCTCTCGCCCACCGGACCGCCGCGCACATGATGCAGCGCGCCGGTCGGCAGCCATTCGATTTCGTCGAGGACGCCAAGCTCCTTGAGGATCGCGTGCTTCACGTCGCGCGGATTGCGCGCGTCGGAGGTCTGGTGCAGCGAGGATTCGACGGTGAGCCCGCCGACGCGGTAAACCGAAGCCGCCCCGCCAAGACTGAAATTGCGCTCCAGCAGGCAGACGGAATAGCCGGCCTTGGCCAGCAAAGCCCCCGCGGTAAGGCCGCCAAGCCCGGAGCCGACCACCACGGCGTCGAATTTTTTGATCTCAGTCATGTGTCGTCCCGATTCGCCGCGAAGGGTAGCATAGGGGGGTTAACGGGGCTTGGCCAAAAGGTCGACGACATGCGGGAAAGTGTCGCGGGGGCGGGGGCGCGTTCCCTCCCCCCTGCGGGGAGGGTTAGGGTGGGGTGGGGCTCGCGGAGTCTTTGCTGTTGTCGCGCCCCCCACCCGACCCCGCTACGCGCGCCACCCTCCCCGCGAGGGGGAGGGATTTCGCCCGGCGCCGGAGATGATCCGGAACCGCCTCACTTCATCCGAAACCGATTGCGCAGCGCGAGACCGAGCAGGAAGAGCAGCAGGACGCCGAGGAAGGATTGGAGGTCGCCGATGATTTTGGCGAAGGGCGAGAGGCCTTCGATGATATCCTTGTTCGGCTTGTAGGGCAGGAACGAGATGAGATTTGTGAAGCTGAGGCCTGCCGCCTCGTCATAACTTAGCGGAGCGCCCTTATAGACGGGGATCAACGCGAAAAAGCCGAAACCAAGCAGGAACAAAACCAAGAGCCAAAGCATCGGCAGTTCAGCACTTGCTCCATAGAAGCTAAAGATTTGGTAGAGGAAATTCAAAGCTCGCTGAGGCGAATAACGCTTCTCTAACTCGCGGTGGGCGCGCAACTCCTTGGCAAAGAAAATTTGCGCGTCCAAAGGCCTATTCAGGCGGTCCATCTCGGCTTTCAGACGCCCATAGGCAAAGACTTGTGCTTGCGCGTCCTTGTGGTCTTTTGGCGGCGGCGGCCATGTTGATAGGCCCCAATCAGTTCCTTCGCGCAATTTGGTGTCGTAGAAGACGGGAACGCGCGATGTGAACTTCGCGCGGGAAAACCGCGTTTGCGATTTAAATTCGCACGAGCCGAAGTCGGCATCGCCGGAGAACTCCGCCGCGCCGAAAGTGGTCTCACCAGAGAACTTCGCGCCTTTGAAAAAGACATCGCTAGAAAACGCCGTTTCTCTGAAATAGGCGGTGCTGGAGAATGTCGCTTCAAAAAACAACGCGCTCTCGAAAAACGCTGTCTTATTAAAATCAGCAAAGCCCGAGAACTTAACCCTGTTGAAGAACGCACCGGGACGGAAATATGCCTCTGTGAAGTAGGCAACGCTGGAGAACGTCGAATCGTCGAAAATCGCAAGTCCAAAGAACGCCGCCTTGCTGAAGTCGGCCTTGCTGTGGAACTCTGCTCTAGTGAAGGGGGCCATCGGAAATACGAAACCCCGAAAGGAAATCGGTTGTTCGAAAAGAACGTCACGGAAACTGATTCCTTCCTTTTTGGGATCAGGCAACGCGGCGTTTGTGCGCTCGGCATAGACTTTTAAAAATTCGGTTTGCTCGTTCTGCGACAGCGGAATGAGTTCCGAAGCGTCGAAGCCCTTCTTGATTAATTCAGCGCGCTGCTCATCCGGTAAAGCGGGGGCCACCCAACGATTCCAGGCGGCCCGATTTCTGTTGTCGAGAGACTTGTCGAAAATAGCCAAAGGCCGACCGACGCTTTCCTTCTGCTCCCCATACACCGTCGCCAAACAGTACCAAGGATTCTCATTGGCCGGCTTTAATCGCGGCTTTTCTTCATCGCTCATCCGCAAAATCTCTCGTCAAAATTCCTCGCCCGGCGGGCGGGGCACAACCCCGCCCGCGCCCCACCTCACATATTCGGATAATTCGGCCCGCCGCCGCCCTCCGGCGGAACCCACGTAATATTCTGCGCCGGGTCTTTAATATCGCAGGTCTTGCAGTGGACGCAGTTTTGCGCGTTGATCACGAAGCGCGGATCGTTCCTCGAAGCTTCATCCGCGTAGACGATCTCGTAAACCCCCGCCGGGCAATAAAGCCGCGCCGGCTCGCCGTAGCGCGGCAGGTTTTCGCGCACGGGAATCGTCGGGTCCGCGAGCCGCAAATGCGACGGCTGGTCTTCCTCGTGATTGGTGTTGGAGACGAACACCGACGAGAGCTTGTCGAACACCGTCTTCGCGGAAATCTTGCCATAGACCTTCGGCGTCACTTCCGACAGCGGCTTGGTGCTCGCGTAATCGGGCTTGCCGTGCGCGAGCGTGCCGAAGAACGAGAAGCCGAACAATTCGTTCGTCCACATATCGAATCCGCCGAGCGCGACGCCGAGATAGAGCCCGTGTTTCGACAGCAGCGGCTTGACGTTGCGCACCGGCTGCAAATCGCGGCCGATGTCGGAGCCGCGCCAGTCCGCGTCGTAGTCGGTCACTTCGTCATGCGCGCGGCCGGCCTTGAGCGCCTTGGCCACATCGTCGGCGGCGAGAATGCCGGACAGCACCGCGTTATGCGAGCCCTTTATGCGCGGCAGATTCATGAAGCCGGCAGCGCAGCCGATCAGCGCCCCGCCGGGGAAGGCGAGCTTGGGCACGCTCTGCCAGCCGCCCTCGGTCAGCGCGCGCGCGCCGTAAGAGATGCGCTCGCCGCCGTCGAGCTGCGCGGCGATCATCGGATGCGACTTGAAGCGCTGGAACTCGTCGAACGGCGATAGCGTCGGGTTGGTATAGTTGAGATGCACGACGAAGCCGATCGACACTTGATCCTCGTCGAAATGATAGAGGAAGGAGCCGCCGCCGACATCCGGATCGAGCGGCCAGCCAAACGTGTGCTGCACCCGTCCGGCTTGGTGCTTGTCCTTGGGGATGCGCCACAGCTCCTTAAAACCGATGCCGAATTTCTGCGGCTCGCAATTTTTGTCGAGCGCGTATTTGGCGATCAATTGCTTGGTCAGCGAGCCGCGCGCGCCTTCCGCGAACAGCGTATATTTGCCGCGCAGCTCCATGCCGCGGGTAAAACTGTCCTTGTGATGGCCGTCCTTGGCTATGCCCATGTCGCCGGTCGCGACGCCGAGCACTTCGCCTTTGTCGCCGTAAAGAATCTCCGCGCCGGCGAAGCCGGGATAAATCTCGACGCCAAGATTTTCCGCCTCGGCGGCCAGAAAGCGCACGACATTGCCGAGCGAGCCGACGAAATTGCCGTGGTTGCTCATCAGCTTCGGATTGATGAAATTGGGCAGGCGAAAGCCGCCCGTCTCGGTCAGCACGAGGAAATGATCCTCGCTCACCCGCGTCTTCAGCGGGCAGGCCTCGTTGCTCCGCCAGCCCGGCAGCAGCCGGTCGAGGCCGATGGGGTCGATGACCGCGCCCGAGAGAATATGCGCGCCGGGCTCGGAGCCCTTTTCGATCACCACGACGGAAAGATCGCTGTCGATCTGTTTGAGGCGGATCGCGGCGGCAAGCCCCGCCGGCCCTGCGCCGACGATCACCACATCGTAATCCATCGCTTCGCGCGGCGGCAGTTCGATATTCTCCGAGCTCATGGTTTCTCCCTCGTGGCGCGGCCTCGCGCCGACCTCAATAATCCTCTGGCGACCAGTTTAGCCGTTTTGGCCGCCCGCGCCAAAGCCGCCCCGCGGCGGAAACGATGGCGCGGCGTGCGAATCGCCTTTATTACCATGCGGCGACCGGGCCAGGCATCGCGGCCCGCAAGGAAAAATGCGGCATGAAGCGCGGCGTCGTCGCGGCGATTGTTATCGTCGGCCTTATCGTCCTCTCGCAGGTCTTGCGCGGCGGGCCCAAGGACGACGGCGCGTTCCTCGGCTATGTCGAGGGCGATCTGCTGTACATCGGCCCCATCGAGGGCGAGCGGCTTGGCGCGCTTTCCGTCGACGCCGGCTCGGGGGTCGAGACCGGCGCGCCGCTGTTTTCGATGGAGACGCCGCTGCTCGACTCGCAGCGCAACGAGGCGGCCGCGCGCATCGCGCAAATGGAGGCGCAGCTCGAAAATCTGAAGGCGGCGCTGAATCGGCCGCAACAGGTCGCGGTGTTGCAAGCCGCCGTCGTCAGGGCGGAAGCCGAGCTCAAACTCTCGCAACTGACCTTCGACCGCCAGAAAAAGCTCTACGCCGCGCGCGACGTGGCCAAAGCGACCCTCGACAATGCCCAAATGGCGCTCTCGCGCGACGAGGCGGCGCTGGCCGAGGCGAAGCGCCAGGTCGACGCGGCGCTGCTCACGGGCCGCTCACAGGAGATAGGGGGTGCGGAGGCGTCGCTGCGGCAGGCGCGCGCGCAACTCCACCAGCTCGACATCCGCATCTCCAGGCAAAAGGTGTTCGCGCCGGCGGCGGGCGTCGTGCAGGACGTGTTCTTTCGCGTCGGCGAAATGGTGAACGCCGGCCAGCCCGTGCTGAGCCTGTTGCCGCCGCAAAACCGCAAGGCGCGGTTTTATGTCCAGCAGGCGCAGCTCGCGCGGATCAAGCTGGGCGGGCGCGTGAAGGTCTCCTGCGACGGCTGCGTCGACGATCTTTACGCACGCGTGTTCTTCATGTCGGGTCACGAGGAATATACGCCGCCGGTGATTTTCAGCGACGCGGAGCGCGAAAAACTGGTGTTCAAGATCGAGGCGCGTATGGAAGGCGCGGCGCGCGAACTGCCGCTCGGCCTGCCGCTGCGCCTGCGCGTCGAGGAAAGCGCCGCCAAATGACCGCGGCCGGCTCGGAAATCGCGATCGAGGTCGAGGGCCTGACCAAATTCTTCGGGACGAAGAAGGTCGTCGACAATCTCTCCATGCGCGTCGAACGCGGCATGATCTACGGCTTTCTCGGCCCCAACGGCAGCGGCAAGACGACAACGATCCGCATGCTGTGCGGCCTGCTGACCCCGGACTCGGGACGCGGAACCTGTCTTGGCTACGACATTCTCACGCAGCAGCACGAGATCAAGCCGCGCGTCGGCTACATGACGCAGAGGTTTTCGCTCTATGGCGATCTCACCATTCGCGAGAATCTGGAGTTCGTCGCGCGCATCTACGGCCTGTTCGACCCGCGCGAGGCGGCGCGCGCGGCGCTTGAGCGTCTCGGTTTGCTCGACCGCGCCGATCAGCTCGCCAGCGAACTTTCGGGCGGCTGGAAGCAGCGGCTGGCGCTCGGCGCCTGCACTCTGCCCGATCCCGCGCTGCTGCTGCTCGACGAGCCCACAGCGGGCGTCGATCCCAAGGCGCGGCGCGACTTTTGGGACGAAATCCATCGGCTCGCCGAAAGCGGCCTCACCGTGCTGGTCTCCACCCATTACATGGACGAGGCCGAACGCTGCCACCGCATCGCCTATATCGCCGCCGGCCGGCTGCTGGTCTCCGGCACGACCGCCGACATCATCGCCGCGGCGGGCCTCGCGACCTATATCGTCACCGGCCCGGATTTGAGCAAACTGTCCGAGCGGCTCAACGCGACGCCGGGCGTCGAAATGGTCGCGCTGTTCGGCACGGCGCTGCATGTATCGAGCCGCGACAAGGCGAGGCTCGACGAGATCGCCCGCGACTTCGGCAAGGACCCCGCGCATGTCTGGAGCCGGGGCGCGCCGACGCTGGAGGACGTGTTCATCGATCTGATGATCCAGTCGGGCGGGGCGCCGCAATGAGCGTTTTGCCGAAGGAAAAGCCGCGATTTCAAGTTGGCCTCGCTGCGTCCTTGCAACGTCTCTGGGCAATTTTCGTCAAGGAGTTCTTGCAGCTGCGTCGCGACCGCGGCACGCTCGGGATGATCGTCGCCATTCCGCTGATGCAGCTCACGCTGTTCGGCTACGCCATCAACACCGACCCGAAGAATCTGCCGACCGCGCTGCTGGTCCACGACGACGGGCCGCTGGCGCGCAGCGTCGTCGGCGCGCTGCGCGCCACCGAATATTTCACGATTCTGCGCGCCGCGAAGGACGACGCCGACGCCGACCGGATGATCCTCTCCAACGAAGTGCAATTCGTCATCGAGATTCCCGCCGACTTCGACTATCGGCTCGTTCACGGCGAGAAGCCGGCGATGCTGATCGTCGCCGACGCCACCGACCCGACCGCGACGGTGGGCGCCATCGGCGCGGCGACCGGCGCCGTCGCCGGCGCGCTGGAGCGCGAACTGACGGGGCCGCTGGCGTATCTCGCGCAAAACGCCGCGCCCTTCGAACTGCGTGTGCAGCGGCGCTACAATCCCGCCGGCGAAGCCCGCCGCAACATCGTGCCGGGGCTGATCGGCACGATTCTCACGATGACCATGCTGATCTTCACCAGCATCTCCGTGACGAAAGAGATCGAGCGCGGCACCATGGAGACGCTGCTCGCCATGCCCGTGTATCCGGTCGAGATCATGCTGGGCAAGATCCTGCCCTATGTCGTCGTCGGCGCGGTGCAGATGACCATCGTCTTGGTGGTCGCGACCTTGCTGTTCCATGTGCCGATCGTCGGCTCGCTGATGACGCTGATCCCGCTGACGCTGCTGTTCATCACCGCCAATCTGGCCATCGGCTACACATTTTCGACCATCGCCAGCAATCAGGTGCAGGCGTTCCAGATGTCCTTCATGTTCTTTTTGCCGAGCATGCTGCTGTCCGGCTTCTTGTTTCCGTTCCGCGGCATGCCGGAGTGGGCGCAGGATATCGGCTCGATCCTGCCGCTCACCCATTTCCTGCGCGTCGTGCGCTCGGTGATGCTGAAGGGCTCCGGCTTCTCCGAGTTGACCGCCGACACATGGCCGCTGGCGCTGTTCGCGCTGGTGGCGATGAGCGTGGCGATCAGGCGGTTTCGGCAGACGTTGGATTGAGGGGGCGCGCCGGATGCTTCGGGCCGATGGGCTGGTTTGATGTTTCGCCTGCTTGGCGCCAGCATCGGAATCGCCGGGTCGAGTTTGTCGTCTCCAAATGCTAATAGATTTGGTTCGCGGTTTAGGATCCTTGCAGCCGCTCGATCTAAACGGGCGCTCGGGTTGGAATCAGGCCAATGAAGCTTTTTCGATGGATGGCCGTTCTTTTGGTCAGCCTGTCTTTCGCAGTGAGTGCGGCCAGCGCCGACGACAATCGCTCGACGATTTTGCTGACCCTGACCCAGAGCGATTACGGCGGGGGGCGCATTTACCTTCCAGTCCGCTTCGGCAATTTCATGGGGACGATGCGCCTCGATACGGGAGCCTCCACCACCCGCATTACGCTCGCGGACTGGAACAAAGATCTGCCGTCCCTTGACCAAAGCGTTTCTACCGGGGCGTCGGGGAAGACAACGCGCTGCGACGATGTCGAGGCCAAGAATGTGGAGCTTAAGGCCGCACAAGGGACGAATATAGCGCGGGCGAAATATCTGGTGACGCGTTGCGCCGCGAGCGATGGAGACGACCTTTTAGGACTGGATTTTTTCAAGGGCGCTCGCCTTAACCTGGATTTCGAGCGCCATGAGTTGGTGTTTTTTGGAGATGCGCCCGCGAACGGCCGCTCCAAGCCTTTTCGGTTGCTTGGTCCCGATCAGCGCCTTGTAGGAATCGAAGTGCGCTCGGGCAATACGACAGCGGTTGGGTTATTCGATGCGGGGGCGGAAATTTCCGCCGTCGATCGACAGTTCGTAGAAAAACACAAAAACCAGTTTACGCTGGTGAAGCGAAAAGGCAAAGCTAGCGAGGTTGGCGGCAAGAAATTTTCGCCACAAATCTATAAGATCAAAGAATTTGAACTGGCGCGAGGCCTGATTTTGCGAGACGTCTATGTGATAGTCTATGATTTCGGCGTTCTGCGAGAGGCTCTTGGCCGCGAGACGCCATTCATACTCGGATACAATCTTTTGAGCCAATTCAATTGGGAACTGGACTTTAGATCGCCTAATGCTCCGACGTGGGATGCAAAGCCGAAATAGAGAAATTCGTGGCGCATCGCGCCGGAGACTGGGCGTCCAAAGCGCGAGCGCAGTCGATCAAGAAACAATCGAGCGCAGTGTCGAAAGAGCAAGCGACCATAACGAGGCGGATTGAGAGGTCCGCACGGCGTCAAAGCATGGCGTCAAAGCATGACTTCAACTTGAGCCCCGCCCCGCCGTTGACTCGCCAAAAGCCCGCGGCCTACCATTCGCCAAAGAACCCGCCTCGCCGCCCTCGACGGAAAGACCGATGAAAAAACAGAACATCTGGATACTCGCGGCGATTGCGATTCTGGTCGGCTATTACGTTTGGAGTTTTTCGGTCAACAGCCGTTATCAGGCGCTGTGCAACCTCGACTATTGGCGCGCCACACCGGCGCAGATTGACGCCTGCAAGGATGTGAAGAGCGAACTGGACAATCAAAAGTAAGGCGCGCGAAAATGACGCGCGTCGGAGAAGGCCGATGAAAGGGACGAGGCTTTTGCCGCTGGCGGTTTTCGCGCTTGTCGCGGGCGCGGCGCAAGCGCGGGAAATTCATGTCGATTGCGCGCGCACCGGCCAGACCGTCGCGGTCGACGTCGACACCGACCGGCGCTTCATGCAGTTGATGTGGGGCCAGGGCGTCGCCGAGGAATATCAGAACGGCGACTCCTATGTCTCGGGCCCGGACGCCTTCGGCGAGACGCAAAAGGTCACCTATGTCGTCTCCGTCGACAAGGATTTGATCACCTTCGGGCAGGACCGCGCCTGTGTTCGGAGCGGAACGAAGCATCCCTGCGTCGATCAGAGCACGCGCAATACGCTCGACGCGGCGCGCGGCGTGCTCCAATACGACGATGGCGACGAGATCGCCATTCTTCAGTGCGCGCCCGCCCCGCCGGGCCGGCGCTTTTGACGCCGCTTCACCAAAATCTATTTCTTGACCGACGCCGGCGGTTGCCTTCATTCGGTCCAAGAGGCAATTTAGGACTTCTAGTCCCATTAATGGAGGATTCCGCCATGCGTTTTCGTGGAAGGCTTCTGGCCGCGGTTGTGCTGACCGGCGTCGTCGCGGCATCGGCCGTTCTGGCGGAGGAGCTGAGCCTCGACCCCAAGGCGCTCGACGCCACCGGCGCCGCGTCCAAGCCTAAGCCCAAGAAGCCGAAACAGGCGGCCGCGCCCGCGGCGACCGCCGCCAAGCCGACCGGCAAGCCCGGCGGCGACCGCCAGTTCGGCGAACTCGAAGGCTGGTCGCCCGGCAAGGCGCCGCCCAAGGAGAAGAAAGACGACGGCCCGAGCGCGCCAGCCAAGGGGCCGGTCGGCGTCACGCCCTCGGGCGGCATGTCGGTTGGCCTGCCGTTCTGAACGGCGCAATTGAAATAAACGCCAGGCTGCGCCTTCGCGCGGCCGGATGGAGAAAATTATGGCTTATAAGGTCGCGGTCGTCGGCGCCACGGGGAACGTGGGCCGCGAAATGCTCGATATTTTGGCGGAGCGCCGCTTTCCCGTGTCGGAAGTCGTCGCGCTGGCCTCCTCCCGTTCGATGGGGCAGGAAGTGTCTTTTGGCGACAAGGTGCTGAAATGCCGTCATCTCGACACCTATGACTTTACCGACACAGACATCTGCCTGATGTCGGCGGGTGGCGACGTGTCGCGCGAATGGTCGCCGAAGATCGGCGCCAAGGGCTGCGTCGTCATCGACAATTCCAGCGCCTTCCGCATGGACCCGGATGTGCCGCTGGTCGTGCCCGAGGTCAACGCCGCCGCCGTCGCCGGCTTCACGCGCAAATACATCATCGCCAATCCCAATTGCTCGACCGCGCAGCTTGTCGTGGCGTTAAAACCCCTGCACGACGCGGCGAAGATTTTGCGCGTCGTGGTCTCGACCTATCAGTCGGTTTCCGGCGCCGGCAAGGCCGCGATGGACGAGTTGTTTTCGCAAACGCGCGCGGTGTTCACCTCCGGCGCGGTGGAATCGAAGAAATTTCCCAAGCGCATGGCCTTTAACGTCATCCCGCAGATCGACGACTTCATGGAGGACGGCTTCACCAAGGAAGAATGGAAGATGGTGGCCGAAACCAAGAAGATCCTCGACCCCAAGATCAAACTGGTCGCCACCTGCGTGCGCGTTCCGGTGTTCATCGGCCATTCCGAGGCGGTCAACATCGAGTTCGAGCGCCCGATCTCCCCGGAGGAAGCGACCGAAATTCTGCGCGCGGCGCCCGGCGTGCTGGTCATCGACAAGCGCGAGACCGGCGGCTACATCACCCCGCACGAGGCGGCGGGCGAGGACGCGACGTACATCTCGCGCATTCGCGCCGACCCGACGGTCGAGAACGGCCTCGCGCTGTGGTGCGTCGCCGACAATCTGCGCAAGGGCGCGGCGCTCAACGCCGTGCAGATCGCCGAAGCGCTGATGAACCGCAAGCTGCTGGGGCCTAAGATGCGGGCGGCGTGAGCAATGGGCGTCGTTATTTCAAAGCGACGCCCGATCATCGGCAGGCAGGGAAGGAAGGGCATCTATCCGCTCGACGGGATCGTGCTTTTGCGCCCGCTCGCGGTGAAAACACTTGCGGACGGCATGGCGTAAGAGGCAGACTTCGCGCGCCGGTTCAATGAGAGTCAGGCAACGATTTCTATGCTTGCGCTATGAATGAGCGCCACGGACGCCCGAGCCGCCTATCCGTGACGAGCGGGTGCCGCAAAAAGCGCGGAGCATGAGACGCAAACTTTCCACCAGATAAGGGTAGGCTATGCGGGTAATCCCTGAGTCGCACTGTAAATTTTACGGGCCTATTACGTTGTGGGCCGATGATTTACAGGAAATATTTGAGGTTTATAGCAAATTCTCCCCCACATTTTCGTTTGTAGCGGACAATATAGAATATAATGATATTGATGAGTTTATTAAACATCGCAATATGAAAGCGCCAAAATACATTCGTATATCTGGTTCTGGCATCACCACCAAATTGGCTTCTGACGGCTTTTTTGCGCGTTCTCTTATTAGCTCTGGAGATAGCCTACCTGAGCTTGGCGCATATTCTAGGCTTGATGAAATATTAACTCGTTGTGAGCGTCGTCCTCGATTACTTAATAAGGTGTGGTTCCTTATAGTGCTTCAATCTGTATTTACTGGCTTTCCGCATTTTATGTCACCGACATTTGAAAAATATGACCAGATATTATCTGCGGTGTCTTGGTTTCTTATTGTCACAGTTGGTTTGCTTATTATGAAATTGGTCTGGGGCAATAATTCTCTCGTGGTTCCGGCTTTCAAGGCTAATAAGCCTACGTTTTTTCAACAACATATGAGTGCTATTTTATTACTTATAGTTGGGGCCATTATTGCCGCCATCATTAACAAAGTATCTGACCGGATTTTGCCTCCGCCCGCCTCGCCAGCCCAAACCCAAACTCTCCCCCGCTTTCCTTTATCCGGGTTTCCACAGTGACTCGCCGCCCCGCAAGCGCCTCCGCAAAGGCACCAAGCGTCGGATTTATCCCCTAAAAATTCCACGAGACTTCGGTGCCCTTACCTCGGCGGGCCTCCTCACCGAGGCCGCCCCCTCCCTAAACGCCCAGCTTCTTCTGCAAACTCGACGACGACGTCGTGTATTGGAACAGCAGTTTTTTGTCGGGGTAGACGTAGTGATGCGCGCGTTGCGCCGCCAGCGCGGCCTCGTGGAAGCCGCACAGGATCAGCTTGAGCTTGCCCGGATAGGTGTTGATGTCGCCGACGGCGAAAATGCCGGGATGGTTCGTTTCGAATTTCTCGGTGTCCACGGGAACGAGATTCTGGTGCAGATTCAAACCCCAGTTGGCGACCGGCCCAAGCTTCATGGTGAGGCCGAAGAAGGGCATGAGACGACCGCAGGGAAGCCGCGTCTCCACCCCGTCATTGCCTTTCAGCGTCGCGCTGGAAAGCTCTCCATTCTCGCCCGAGAGTTGCGTGATCTGTCCGAGTTTGAATGAAATATTGCCTTGTTCGACAAGCTCTAGCATCGCCTTGACCGAATGCGGCGCGGCGCGGAACTCGTCGCGGCGATGCACCAGCGTCAGGCTTTTGGCGATCGGCTGGAGATTGAGCGACCAGTCGAGCGCGGAGTCGCCGCCGCCGACGATGATGACGTCCTTGTCGCGAAAATCGTCCATGCGCCGCACGGCGTAAAAAACCGATTTATTCTCATAGGCTTCGATGCCGGGGATCGGCGGCTTCTTGGGCTGGAACGAGCCGCCGCCGGCCGCGACGATCACCACTTTGGACTGGAACGTCTTGCCGGCGTCGGTCGTGACGACGAACTGCGGCTTGTCGTCCGTGCCGACCGATTGCAAGGTCTCCACCATTTGGTTGAAATGAAAGGTGGGATGGAAGGGGTCGATCTGCTTCAAAAGGTCGTCGGTCAGGCCCTGACCGGTGACGAACGGCAGGCCGGGAATGTCGTAGATCGGCTTTTCCGGATAAAGCTCGGAGCACTGTCCGCCGGCGCGCGGCAAAATGTCGATCAAATGCGAGCTGATGTCGAGCAGCCCCAGTTCGAACACCGCGAACAGCCCGGCCGGACCGGCGCCGACGATGACGACGTCCGTTTCGATTATCTCGCTCATCTTCAATCCCTCGCCGCTAGTCGAATTTTACGCCGTCGGCGGGCGTGGCCGCCCCGTCATTCGTCGACATGCTCTATAGCATTTGCGCGGTCCCGCAACCCGATTTCGGTGGTTGCGCGTTCATGCGCCCAGATGCGCGTTCATGCGCGTCGATGCGCGAAAATGCGCGCCAAATCCGATTTAGCCTTGCTGCGCTGGCGTGCGCAGGATGAGGCCGTCGAGTTCGGGCTTGACGGTGATCTGGCAGCAGAGGCGGGAGTTGGGCTGCACGTCGAAGGCGAAGTCCAGCATGTCTTCTTCCATCTGCGAGCGCGCGCCGGTCTTCTCGATCCAGGCGGCGTCGACATAAACGTGGCAGGTCGCGCAAGCGCAGGCGCCGCCGCATTCCGCGGCGATTTCGGGAATGTCGTTGCGGCGGGCGGTCTCCATGACGGTCGAGCCGGTCTCGCCCTCGACCGTGCGCGCCTGGCCATGCGAATCGACGAAAGTGATCTTGGCCTTCGTCGGCGCCCCGCCGCCCGGTTCCGCGCCGTAGCGGGTGGTTTGATCGTCCAGGCTGGTCTTGACCATGATCCTCATCTCTTCCTTGAGTGAGCGCGCCGCGCCGTCGCACTCCGCGGCGCCCCGGGAGAATCGCCTGCGTGGAAGCCGACAATTGCGCGTTATTCGGTGTTGCGCCGACCAGTTACCATCCAGTCGGCGCCTGCGCTAGCCCTTTTGACGGCCAGCGGGGAGTTAAGCTTCTCTCGCGTCAAATCCTGGATCTGGTCCAGACGACGAGCCGATCCAAAGCCTGGTTCAACGCCGCGTCGAGCGCGCGGACGGCGTCGGGTCCGAGCAACCGCGGCGCCGGCGTCTCGCCGATAAACACCGTCTCGCCGCGCCGCGCGCCGGTCTGATCGTTCGAAAGACGGGCGGCGATTTCGACGACCGCCATTTGCCGCGACTCGTCGATCTCGAAGCGTCGCAACTCGCTGGTGAGCTGATAGGAAACCACTGAGCCCGGAAAGGTCGCGTCGACGCCGCCGGCGCTAAGGCGCGCGATCAACCGCGCCTCGACGAGACGCGGCAGACGGTCCGCCCATTGCGCATCCGCGAGCAAGGCGAGATCGCCGTTCGCGCCGCGAACGACGAGGCGGTCGGAATCGAGCGGTTGCGACGCGACGGGCTCCGCGACCGCCACGACGCCGGCGTGCGTCGAAAGCCGCGTTCCCGCAAATTTGGCGGCGCCGGAAAGGTCGAAAGTTTCGCGCGGCGCGGCGCTGCAGCCGACCAGCGCGAGGATCAAGGCGACAAGAGTCGTCGCCGCGCCTTTGCTGGTTCTGCGTGTGTAGGTTGGCCTGGTTTTGCCCATGACTCCCCGGACGGGCGACGGCCGACTCGAAAGCCGCGGCCAGGAATCGCTTACGCGCCCCCAGACTTAACCGAAAACGCCAAGCGCAGAAAGGCCGTCTTCGTGTTTTGGGCGCGCGGGTCCGAAACATGTCCCGCAAAGGGCGCTTTCACCCGCCGCTCTTCTCGCGCAAAAACTTCTCCCAGCCGGCGGCGCGCAGCTGGCAGGCGGGGCAGGCGCCGCAACCGTAGCCCCAGTCGAACCGCGCGCCGCGCTCGCCAAGATAGCAAGTGTGGGTCGCTTCCACGATCAGGCGGATCAGGCTTTCGCCGCCAAGCTCCTCGGCGAGTCGCCAGGTGGCGGCTTTATCGAGCCGCATCAGCGGCGTAAGGATCGAAAATTCCCTGTCCATCCCTAAGCAAAGCGCGGTCTGCGTCGCGCGGATCGCGCTGTCGCGGCAATCGGGATAGCCGGAATAATCGGTTTCGCACATGCCGCCGACGAGAGTCGCGATCCCGCGCCGATAGGCTAAAGCTGCGGCGAAGGTCAGGAACAAAATATTGCGCCCCGGCACGAAGGTGTTGGGCAGGCCGGAGGCGCTGAAGGCGATCTCGCTATCCCGGGTCAGCGCGGTTTGCGACATTTCGCCAAGCGCGGGAATGGCTATCGTGTGATCCTCGCCGAGCCGCGAGCGCCACCGCGGCGATATTTCGGCGAGACCGGCGCGCAAAACGGCGCGCTGACCGAGTTCGACGACATGGCGCTGGCCATAGTCGAACCCGATGGTTTCGACGCGCGCAAAGCGCGACAACGCGAGGGCGAGACAAGTCGTCGAGTCCTGTCCGCCGGAGAACAGCACCAGCGCGGTGGCGTCGGAAAGATTGGGAGTCGTATCGCTCATGACGTCGCGGGAGTTGAGATGAGACGCTTGTCCTACGCCAGCGCGGGCGCGGGCGCCAGAGTTTCTATGACGTCCTCAAGCCGATGCGAAGCGCGGGGCGGGCTTGGCTTCGACGCTCGTCTCCATTTTGGGCAAAGCATTCATCACCCGCTGCGGCGGCAGCACGACGATGGCGTCCGTGCCCTCGCGCACCTTGGACTTCAACAAAAACTGGCCGCCGTGCAGTTCGATCAGCCCCTTGACGATGGGCAGACCCAGGCCCGAGCCTTCGTCGGCGTTTTTTTGCGCCAGCGCGCCGCGTCCAAAGGCGGACATCACCACGGCGATCTCGTTTTCGGGAATGCCGGGGCCGGTGTCCCGAACGGCGAGATATTGGCCGCCCGCGCTTGTCCATCCGACCTTGATCGTCACCTGACCGCCCTGCGGCGTGAACTTTATCGCATTGGTCAGCAGGTTGAGCACGATCTGACGCATGGCGCGCTCGTCCGCCCAAATGCGCGGCAGATTGGGCTCCATCAACTCCACGACTTTTATGTCGCGCTTTTGCGCGCGAATGCTGAGCAGATGGCGACAGTCCTGCGCCACCGCCGTCAGCGACACGCTCTCTTCCTTCAACTCGTAGCGCCCGGCCTCGACGCGCGACAAATCGAGGATCTCGTTGATCAGCATCAAAAGGTGCTGTCCGCTAGAGTGAATGTCGTTGGCGTAATCCTTGTAGGTCGGATTGGCGTGCGAGCCGAACAACTCGCCCTTCAGCACCTCGGAGAAGCCCAAAATGGCGTTGAGCGGCGTGCGCAATTCATGGCTCATCGTGGCCAGAAAGCGCGATTTGGCGAGATTGGCCTCCTCCGAGCGTCGGCGCGCTTCGTCGGAATTGGCCTTGGCTTGCTCCAGTTCGGCGATTAATTCGGTCTTCTCCGCGCGGTAGAACACGCTCTCGAAGGAGAGTTGATGAAAGCGCTTGGCCAGGACGACAAAGAACAGCAGCGCGGAGCCGACAATCGCCAGCAGAGCCGTCGACGTGTCGGAGAAGGCGTGAAAGCCGATCGCGCAGAGCGTCGCGAGAGAGATCGGCAGAATGGTCGCATAGACCGCCAACGGTATCGTCGCCGTGATCATGGTGTTGAAGGCGGCGGCCATCAACAATATGACAATCATGAAGATTTTGGCGTTGGCGTCGGCGACCGGGCCAAGCAGCGTCACGAGACTCGCCCAAGCGAGTCCGTGAATGAACTCCGCCAGAATGAAGCGCGTGCTCCATAGTTTGACGGTGACGCGCGCATCTTCAAGCCGGCCTAGATTCTTGGCGACGCCGTAACAGAGAATGAGGCTGGAGAAGGTCAGCACCGCCCAAATCAACACGACATTGGACTTGATCCAATAGAAGGCGAGCAGAGACACCATCGCGATCAGCGAGAAGCCGGAAATCGCCGAACTCTCGCGCGCCGCGGCGTAAGCGCGCAGCAAAGCCAAATCGCTGCCGCGATGCCCCGTGTCGGAGGTCGTCAGGCGTTCTCTCGCGCGCTGCACCTTGGCGCCGCGTTTGCGGCGCGCGGTGGCGGCTTTGGGATCGAGCCCACGGCCGCGCTCGATCATCTCGGCAGTGACTTCACTCATGGCGGATACGCTTACAAATAGAGAACCTCTCCACCATCGCCGGACGGTCGGGCCTGACAATAGGCAAAGAAGCCCTGCGGCTTCGCGCCCGTGGCGACGTGGGATCGAACGCTGCCACATTGCCGTGGAAACGTTAACGTGGGCCTCACAAATAGCCGCCGATTTTAGTCAACAATTAGGAAACGGCGCGCGTCAGATTCCCGCGTCGATGACGTCGTGCACCTGGTCCATGGCGCTGGCCGGCTCGGCGGCGCCCACCTCGCCGACGATGCGCGCCGGCACGCCGGCGACGGTTTTGTGCGCCGGCACATTGTCGAGCACCACCGAACCCGCCGCGATCAGCGCGCAGGCGCCGATCTCGATATTGCCGAGGATCTGCGCGCCTGCGCCGATGAGCACGCCGTGCCGCACCTTGGGGTGGCGTTCGCCGGAGGTCTTGCCGCTCCCCCCGAGAGTCACCCCGTGCAGCATGGACACGTGGTCCTCGACCACCGCCGTGGCGCCGATCACCACCCCGGTCGCGTGATCGAGAAAGAAGCCGCGCCCGATTTTCGCGGCGGGATGGATGTCGGTCTGAAAGACCTGAGCGGACAGCGACTGGAGACACAGCGCGAAGTCGCTGCGCCCGCTACGCCACAAGGCATGCGCCAGACGATAGGTTTGGATCGCGTGAAACCCCTTGAAATAAAGGGCCGGCTCCAGCAGTCGATTGCAGGCGGGGTCGCGGTCGAGCACGGCGAGCAAGTCCGCGCGAATTGCTGCGCCTATCGCTGGGTCGCGGGCCACGTGTTCGGCGAAAGCCTGGCGAATGACCGAATAGGGCGCCTCCGGGCGCTCCAGGCGTTGCGCAATCCGGTGGCCGACGACGCCCTCCACACTGTCCTGAGTCAGCACCGCGCCATAGATCAGGCCGCCAAGATCGGGTTCGCGTCGCAGCACCTCTTCGGCCTCCGCGCGCAGGCGGACGAACATCGGATCGGCGCCGAACGCGGCGATCGCGGCTGGTTCTGCTGCGGCCAATTGGTCCCTCGTATCACTGTGGCCGAAGGGCGCGAGCGCATCCGCGGCGGCGGTGTGGGGCTCGCCTAGGGCCGCTGCGCGAGAAAGTCCAGCACGGCCTGTTTGTATGCGCGATCGCCGACGGCGCGATTGTGGTCGCGCCCCGGAATGTCGACGATCCGCACGTTCTGGAATAGCGGCGCCAACGGATGCGGGTCGCCCGCCACGTCGTCGCGCGTGCCGACGCACACGAGCGTCGGAGCGGTGATTCGCGAAAGGACGGCTGGATCGAGACCCTTCCTGCCCCCGCGCGCGCAAGCGGCGAGCGCCTTAAGATCGCTGCGCGTCGATTCGGCGAAGCCGCGGAAAATCTTCAAACTCGGGTCGTCGATGTCTTCGATCCGCTCGATCTCCATCGCCTCCGCCATCCCCGATGGCAGCGCCTCCGGCTCGATCAGACTGACGCCGACGCCGCCCAGCAGCAGCGACCGCGTGCGCGCGGGATTGGCCAGCGCGAAATAGGTGGCGATGCGACCGCCCATCGAATAGCCCATAATATCCGCTCGTTCGATCGACAGATGGTCCAGAAGCCGCGCGACGTCGCCCGCCATGACGTCGAAGCTGTAAGCGCTCGGATCGTAGAGCTTTTGCGAGCGCCCGTGCCCGCGGTTGTCGAACAGGACAACGCGGCGCCCGTCTTCCGTCAGCGTCTTGACCCATTGCGTGAAGAGCCAGTTCACCGCATGCGTGGAAGCAAATCCATGAATGAGCACGATCGGCTCGTGCCGATCCGCGGCCAGCGGCTCGAAATCCAGATACGCTATTCCGACGCCATTCGAGAGAAAATCTTCCATTGCGATTCCTTGTTACAATGTGGGTATTTAACTTAGATTTCCGACTATGCAAGCGGCAGTTGGGCGACAAAATCGAATACGTCAAAAATTAGTCAACCCGCCGCTTGAGCTTGCAAATGGAGGTCCTCGGCGCCGCTCGAAATGCACGCCGAGAGCAATATATGTCTGTTTTCGAGCCATCTTGCAAACGACGTCCGGGAGCCAAGTGTAATGGAAGCGATCCGCCGCCGCGCGACACGCCTGTCTCAAGGAGTCGCGCGGAGCGATTCGCCGACGCGCTTTGCCTATTTTGCCGCGGACCGCTGGCGATGCTCGTTTGCCCAGCGCGGTGACAGAGCGTGAGCTTGATTCTCGCCACCCTCGGCGCCGCCGCATTTTTGCTCGCGGCGAGCGTGGCGGTTTTCGCGCTCGCCAATCGCGGCCCGCGCAACGCATTGTTGCTTGCGCTGGCGCAAAATCGGCGCTGGATTGCGCCGCGAATCATCGTCGTCGGCGATAGTCTGGCGGCTTGCTGCCCGTTCGCAGAACTGTCGCGGCGTCCGCTCGGCGTGCTGACGCTGGCCCGGGGCGGCGCGACTCTCAAGGAGATCGCCGGGCAGATCCAACAGGCGCGGCCGATCGCGGCGCGATATGTGATCATCGACGGCGGCCTCAACGATATTCTGTTCCACGATGCGCCGCCGGAGCAAATCGACAATGATTTTCGCGCCTTGCTGCGCTGTCTGGACGAAGGCGCGACGGCGATATTCACGCTGATGCCCTATGTGGCCGACCCGAGTCGCAGCGAGCGAATCGAGGCCGCCAATCGCCGGATGTCGGCGCTCTGCGCGGAGCATGGCGTCGCCGTGCTGGATCTCAACCCGGAACTCTCGACGGGCGGCGTCCGCAGGCCGGAAATGACCGACGACGGCCTGCATTTTTCACCGCGCGCCAATGCGGTCTGGATCGCTGCTGTGCGGCGGATGACCGCGTGACGCTTATCGGCTAATCCGCGCGTGGATGCGCCAGCCGATAAGCCTCGAACAGGCGCGTCTTGTCGACGGCGGTGTAAATCTGCGTCGTGGAGAGCGACGCGTGGCCGAGCAATTCCTGAATCGTGCGCAGATCGCCGCCCCGCCCCAAAAGATGCGTCGCGAAAGAGTGGCGCAGCGCATGCGGCGTGGCGCTGTCGGGCAGGCCAAGCGCGCCGCGCATCCGCTGCACCGCGAGTTGCACGATTCGCGGCGACAGCGGCCCGCCGCGCGTCCCGATGAACAATGGGCCGCCGGAAAGCTCATGCGGGCAGAGATCGAGATAGGTCTCGATGAACCGCCGCACCGGCTCGATCACCGGGACGGTGCGGGTCTTGCCGCCCTTGCCCAAAATCGTCACGCGGTCGACAGCGCCGGTCGGCGCGCGCGCGCGCTCGATCGACAGCGCCTCCGAGATGCGCAGTCCAGCGCCATAAAGCAGCGCCAGCACGGCGGCGTCGCGCGCCAACACCCAAGGCTCGCGGGCTTCGCCGGCGCGCGACTCCTGGTCGATCAGATCGCGGGCGTCGGCGATGGCGAGCGCCTTGGGCAGGCTGTGCGGACGCTTGGGCGCGCGCACGGCGCCGAACAGATCGGTCTTGGCGAGACCTTTCTTTTCGAGAAAGCGCAGAAATGACCGCACGGCGGCGAGCGCGCGCAGCAGCGAGCGGCTCTCCAGCCCTTCATTTCGTCGCTTGGCCAGAAAGGCGCGCAGATCCGCCGGCTCCAGCGCCTTCAGCGCCGCAAAGTCCGCCAGGGCGCCCTGGTATTCGGCGAGGAAGGCCAGGAAAAACCGCACATCGCGGCCATAGGCGTCGATGGTGTGTCGCGACGAGCGCCGCTCGCCGGCGAGAAAGCCAAGCCAGCGCACCGCCTCCTCGCCGATCTCCACACGAGCGAGAAAGGCGGCGGCGACGGGAAGCTTGAAGGCTTTTGATTCGCTCATGCGCCCTAGGATTACGCCGGAGCGTAAACAAAGACCCGCGCTTACCTACGGTCTGACGGGCGAAATTATTTGCCCGACTTGATCTCGGCGTTAGCGGTGATCAGCAATTCGTCCATAGTGCGGCGAATCTGGTGCTCGGACTGGTCGACGCCGGCGGCGACGAAATCCTTGAGCACGCGCGCAACCACGACATCGCTGGCGTGAGGCGCGGTCTCGGCGGCGACCAGTTCCTCGGCGTAGGCTTGCGCTTCTGCGTCGGTCTTGCCGAGCTTATTGGCCGCCCAGAGGCCGAGCAATTTGTTGCGGCGCGCCTCGGCGCGGAAATGCAACTCCTCCTCGTGGACGAAACTTTTTTCAAACGATTCCTCGCGTTTGTCGAAGGTGCTCATAGTCCGT
>Ga0182030_10003568_pt1 | contig 33226 bp, 28 predicted proteins | sample 812S3MmetaG_FD_121299 | JGI IMG/M metagenome (GOLD analysis project Ga0182030, IMG submission 121299) | Permafrost microbial communities from Stordalen Mire, Sweden - 812S3M metaG (Illumina Assembly) | ecosystem: Environmental > Terrestrial > Soil > Wetlands > Permafrost | place: Sweden... | reverse complement strand
GCTCGAGCACAACCACCAATTGGCGCCAATCGTCGATGAAGTGCTGCGCGCGCTCCGCGCCGATGCGGCCCACGATGGTCGCTTTTAGGGGCCCATCCATAGCCGCCAGCTCACGCTGGGCGAGCGTTAGGTACCAGCCGTGGCGATCGCGGATCCCTACGTCGACGAACCCCGCCGCCCGCAGCGCGGCCGCACTCTCCTCGAGCGTCGCCATGTTGTATGCGATGCCCTCGAGACGAAAGAATTCCATCATTTCGGCCGAGTATGCCCCGGTGCCGCCGCGCAGCCAGTCGCTCGCGATGAAGCGCCCGCCCGGCCGCAACACCCGCAGCACCTCGCCGAAAATCTTGGGTTTATCGGGGATTTGCACGATCGAATCCTTTGAGAAGACGACATCGAAGCTTGTTCCGGGGAACGGTAGCGGGCCGCCGTCGACGCGCTGAGCGCGGATTCGGTCCGCGAGCCCCCCACGCTCGATGCGTCCCTGCATGAGGAGGAGCAGGGCCGGATCGATGTCGATCCCAACGACCGAACGCGCCCGATGCCGGGTGATCAAGAGCTCATCGAGCGCGCCCAATCCGCAGCCAATGTCGAGCACGGCGCACCCGGATATATCGCTTCCCTCGAGGAGCCGCGCGAGCTCGTCCGCGCCGCCGGGCGAGAGAAAGCCGTCGCCCCAGATGATCTGGAGGAGCGCGAGCATGCCCTCATCGTACTCGCCGGGCTCGCTCAACTGACCTACTTTCGGCGGATCGTTCGCGCTCACGGGGCTTCCAGCTCGGCCAAGAGGCTCTTGGCGCCGTACACTTTGTCGAGCGCCTCGCGGATGATCGCCGGGTGTACCGCGATCGCACGATTCTTCGCGGCATCGAACCAATAGCTGCCCGCGATCGAGTCGATGTTTCCGTCGAACATCAAACCCACGACCTTCCCGCGCGCATCGATCAGAGGACTGCCCGAGTTGCCGCCCACGATGTCGTTGTTCGTCGAGATGCAATACGGCGTGCGCATGTCGAGCTGATCCTTCACCTTGACCCAGCTTTCGGGGATCTTGAAGGGCGACGCCCCGGTGGCGCGCTCGAATGCCCGGTCGAGGTATGTGAACGGCTGAACCGGCGCGCCGTTCTCCACCCATCCCGTCACCCTGCCGTAGTTCAATCGCAAGGTGAATGTGGCGTCCGGGTAAACGCTCGTGCCGTACGCCTTGAACCGTTCGGTCGCGATGCGAGACGAGGCGGCGCTGATCGGTGCCTCGACCTCGTTCTCGATCTGCTTGCGAATCGCGCGCGCATCGGCGTCGATCGAGCGCGTCAGCTCGATCATGGGATCCCGAGACGCGTCCAGAGCGGATTTGCCGCCTTCCCACAACTGTTTGCGCACCGCCGGATCGTCGAGCTTGGTTTCCGCGACGACCCGCGTCGCGAGCGCTTCGGGCGATTCTTTGGCGAGCAGGCGGCGCACCAGCGGGTCGTCCGGCCCGAGCCACTCACGCATCCGCTGTAGAGAGAAGGACAGCGTGAGCGTCTCAACCTCCCCATAGATCGGTACATGCGCATAAAGTTGCTGCTCGATGCGCGGCAGGTTGGTGTCGGTGAACTCGCGCAAGCGCTCCGTATTCGGCTTCGCGCGTTCGTCGGCGCCGCGCAGCAGCAAGCGGGCGTACCTGAACAGGATCGTGTTGAAGCCCGTAGCGCCCTCGACGAACGAGTAAGGCAGATAGATCGCGCGCTCCCGGGCGCTCGCGGACTGGATCTGCGTCCAGGGATCGGGGCCGTCCGGCTTTGCGAGCCCACGCAGCGCCGCCTCCTCGGTTTTCTTGCGCGCCATCAGCGAATCGTCGTGCAGGGCGTCGAGGAGTTTGCGCCGGACCTTGATGCCGTTCTCGAGATTGTTGAGTGGGCCCTCGACCAGTTGCATGTCGGCCTGGTTGCCTCTGCTGAACTGGATGTATCCGCCGCGCAGCTCGGAGGTGCGCAGCAGCGTCGTCGGCAGCAACAGGTCGCGCTCGAACTCGAGCTGGGCGAGAGTCTCTAGCCGCGAGGTCGATCCCGGGTGACCCGACACGAACACGGGCTCGTCGACGCGCGGCCCGGCGAAGTCGATCTTCAAGGAGTTCGATATCTTTGCGGGCTTGCCGTGCTCGTACGCGCGCAGGATTGCGAAGTCGAGGCTCCAGCGCGGAAATTGAAAGTTGTCCGGATCGCCGCCGAACGCAGCGATGTCCGTTTCCGGCGTAAACACCAGCCGAACGTCGTCATAACGCTTGTACTTGTAAAGGAAGTACTGGCCTCCTCCGTAGAGCGTGACCGCCTGGCAAGTGAGCTTGCCGGTGCGCGCGTGTGCGCTAGCCTGCTCGCAGGACTGCTCGAGCGCGGTGAGGATCTTCTTTCGGGCCTCGTTCGCCGCCTGATCCCCCGCACCGACATTCGCCTTCGTCACCGCGGCCGTGACGTTTTCCGTCGCGACCAGGACGTCCGCAATCTGCGTGGCGCAGCGCCGCTCGGCACCGCGCTCGCGGGCGATGAAGCCGCGCTCCATCAGGCTGTTGTCCTTCGAGGAGAGTTCGCCCAAGCAGGACTCCACGCAGTGGTGATTCGTCAACATGAGCCCGTCGGGAGACACGAACGAGGCAGTGCAATTCGCCAAGCGGACGGTGGAGAGCCGCACGCGATCGAGCCAGGCCGGCGTGATTTCCACTCCGTACGCTTGTCTCACCGCATCCGCCGGGAAGTTATCGAAGGTCCACATGCCCTCATCGGCGAGCGCCGAGGCGGACGCAGCCATGGTCAACACCAGAGATAGTACGCGCAAGGTCATTTTCGTTTTCCCACACTCCCGCCCGTCGGCCCGCCGATTTTACTAAGTTGTACGGACGCCGAGGTGGATTCCGCTACAATTAGCAGGATCCCACGCAAAAAGGGCTTCCGAGCCAATTGAATCCCGACACTCGTGCCGCAGCCGGCCCGGCACTGAAGCACCGCTCTTTCGCCTCGTTCGCCAACGCTGATTTTCGCATCTACGCCTTCGGCGCCACGGCGGCGATGATGGCGGACAACATCGAGCACGTCATCAGCTACAAGGTGATGTTCGACCTATTTCATTCGCCGGCGCTCGGCGGTTTTGCAGTCATATCGCACTGGGTGCCGTATCTGCTCCTGGCCGGATTCACGGGCGGCCTCGCCGATCGCTTCGACATCCGCCGGCTCATTCAGACAGGCATGCTCCTGTTCATCGGCGTGTCGATCACATGGGGCATTATGTTCCTCACCGGCCGGGTGACTCTCGGGATGGCGATGGCACTGCTGATCGTCCACGGGCTCGCAGGCGTCATCTGGATTCCGGCCTCGCAGGTGCTGATCCATCAAATCGTCTCGCCGGAGCAACTGCCGAGCGCGGTACGGATCAACGCGACCGGGCGCTATCTCGGATTTCTGGTCGGGCCGCTCCTTGGGGCGGCGCTCTTGCTCGGGCTGGGGCCGGCCTATGGAATCTTCGTGAACGCCCTGATCTACACGCCGCTCCTCCTGTGGCTCATCAACGCGCCGTACGGCAGCGCGGCGCGCGGGGCTCGTCGGTCGCAGGCGCCGGTCGGCAGTTTCGCGGACATCTGGTCCACGATGCGGGTGGTCGCGCATAACCGCGTGCTCCGGTCGATGACCGTATTGGTCGGCGCGGCCTCTTTTTTCGTCGGCAACGCCTACCAGGCGCAGATGCCTGGATTCGCGAGCGACCTGGGGTCCAAGCGCGCGGACTTCGCCTACGGCATGCTGCTCGCGGCCGATGCCTTGGGCGGATTGATCGGCGGCGTGATCTTGGAGACCCGCGGTTTGCTGCAGCCGCGTGTACGCACGGCATTCGTGCTGGCCATGATTTGGTGCGCTGCGCTCGCGGCATTCGCGCGCTCCAGCGGCTATATCCTCGCACTCGCGCTGTTGGTCGTGGCCGGATTCGTCGAACTCTCGTTCAATTCGATGGCGCAGGCGCTCGTTCAGATCAACGCGCCGGATGAGATAAGGGGGCGGGTCATCGGCGTTTTCTCGATGTCCGCGAACGGCCTCAGAACCTTCAGCGGGCTCTCGGTCGGCTTGCTCGGAGCGAGTCTCGGCATCCACAATTCGCTCGCGCTCAGCGCATTGGCGCTGTTCGCGCTGTACATCGTGTTGTTCGCGGCGCGGTATCTTCGATCGGGTGAAAGATGACTCTGGGACCCACCGATGTCGAATTTCTGCGCCGAGCGCTTGCTCTCGCGCAGCACGCGGAGAGGCAGAACGAGGTGCCGGTCGGCGCGGTCGTCGTGCTCGATGGCGAGGTGATCGGCGAGGGATGGAATCACCCGATCGCAGCGCATGACCCGACCGCGCATGCTGAGATCATTGCGCTTCGCGCGGCGGCTTTCGCGAGCAAGAATTACCGGCTCGAGGCGGCCACTTTGTATGTGACGCTCGAACCGTGCGCCATGTGCGCCGGCGCCGCGCTCAACGCGCGGCTCTCGCGCCTCGTGTTCGGCGCCTGGGATCTGAAGGCCGGCGCGTGCGGCAGCGTCTTCGACTTGCCTCGGGAGCCGAGAGTCACGCATCGGATGGATGTGTTCGGAGGTGTGTGCGCCGAGGAATCGCGCGAATTGCTGCGGCGCTTCTTCGCGGCGCGTCGCCGAAAACCCTAGTTGAGCGCCACGCCGCGGCTGCCGCTGCTGCCACCGGTGCCCATCCACTCGAGCAGGTCGACGTAGCCGCGGATGTTATCCACGTACCGCACCGGCTCCGAGCCGCGTGCGTAGCCGTTCTCGGTCTGCGTGTACCAGCGCTCGTCGGCGAGCAGCGGCAGAAATGTGCGGACGTCCTCCCAAGAGTCCGGATCGCGTCCCGCCCTCTGAGCGAGTACGCGCGCGTCCTCGAGATGGCCGTAACCGATGTTGTAGGCGGCAAGCGCGAACCAGGTGCGATCGGGCTCCGGAACGTGCGATGGGATCTTCTCGTAAACCTGCCTGAAATAGCGCGCGCCGCCGAAAATGCTCTCGCGCGGGTCGGTCGGGTTTGTGACCTTCACGGCGATTGCTGATTCGACCGTCAGTTGCATCAATCCGAGCGCCCCGGATGCGGAGGCGGCGCTCGGATTCCACTTCGATTCTTGATAGCCGATCGCCGCCAGCAAGCGCCAGTCCTGGCTGCTTTGCCGCGCCGCTTCTTCGAACCAGCGTTTGTAGAGCGGCAGCCGGCTTTGCAGATGCCGCATGAACACGGGCGCCTCGGCGAACTCCGCATCCTCCGAGCGGCCGTAATAGTGCTTGACGATCGCCGCCAGCTCTCCGGTTGAATCGAGGCTCGAAAAGAAAACGCTCATATCGCGCTGAAATTCCGGATAACGGTTGCTTGCCGCCCAGGCGAGGGATTGGGTGGCCGGGAAATCGAACGCAATGCGCAGATCCGGATGCGCGTCATGGGCGAACGCGAACTCGGTCGAGTCGGCGATGGTGTAATCGATGGAGCCGTCTGCAACGCCTTCCAAAAGCGCCTGCGAATTCGTGGTGGCGTCCTCTACCCACACCAATTCCGGCAGAGAATCGCGGGCAGTGCACAGGGCTTTGGCATGCGAGCTGCCCGCTGCGATTTCCAGATCGCCGTTGCCGATTTCGGCAAGCGAGCCGGGCCGCGGCGCGCCGCGGCGGTAGATCAGATGCTCGCGCACGCGCTGATACGAGGGACCGAACTCGATGTCTGCAACCGGCCGCGTCGGCACCTTGAGCCCGGCTGCCGCGATGTGAGCCTGTCCGGAATTGAGGGCGGCATAAATCTCGACATAGCTGCGCATCGGCGTAATTTTCAGTCTGACGCCGAGCTCGTCGGCGAAACGCCGCGCCAGGTCGTACTCGGGACCCTGGGGTGTGCCGTCCGATCCCAAGTAGTAGGACAAAGGTCCGCTGCGCGTGACCACACGAAGCTCGCCGAGCGTCTTGATCTGGTCGATCAAGCTCGGAAGGGGCGAGCACGTATTAAGCAGAACGACGGCGGATGCCGCGACGCTTATTTTTGCCCACCGGAACCAGATTTTTGGAACGTTCAAGTTACGCATCACGGTCTAGAGGCTTTCTTTGGATCCCCGTGAGGCCGGGCCGGTTTCTGGAGGCGTGCCCTGGGCCGATGCGCTAGAATAAACGTTTATTGGCCGTTGGGGACTCTTGACAAACGCCTTTCTGTTCGGTTCGTCTATCTGATCACAGGCTGAGAAATTTAAGGGTAAATGGGGCAAAAAGCCCTTGCTTTAACGATACAGGAAAGAAGCCAAACGCTCGAAATTTTAAGTTAACGGCGCATTTTTTAAGTCAACGGAGAGGTACCGAAGTGGTCATAACGGCGCCGACTCGAAATCGGATGGTCGGGTAATTCCGGCACGTGGGTTCGAATCCCACCCTCTCCGCCACTTTATCTCATCTCGATTCAATGGCTTGCTCCGCTCGCCATTTCCTACTGCCAATCTACGGCCATATTCTGTGGATTCCAGGGGACGGATCGCGATCTGTGGTGCGCCTGCAGCACGCGCATCGGGAATTGTGGTGCGCGTGGCGGGTCTTCGATCCATCGCCTGTTTGATCGCGTCGATATCGGAGTCTGTTGCGCCGTCGAGCCCACGCGGCGTACATGCGCAGCATCACCTCGACGCTGTGTCCGTGCTGCTTCGCGACCCAGAGCAGATTCTTGCCGAGCATGAGCTGCCAGGTCACCGAGGAATGCCGCGCATGGTAGGGGCCGCGCCGGCGAATACCGAGTGCCTTTAAGCTCTCGCTCCAGCGCCAGCGGGTGATTTCCGGATCGCTGATCGGCCGGCCGTCCTCGAGGAAGAAGGGGTGCTGATGGGCTTATTTTGCCGGCGGCGACGTATTCATCGCGAAGCGCCAAGTGCCGTCTTATGACTTCGAGTGCACGCGGGCACAGCTCCACGTAGCGATCCTCCTGCGTCTTGGTGCGGTCTTATCCCGCCGCAGGACCCGTGGTGCCTTGGTGACCGACAGCACGCCTCTACGGGCGTCGTAATCCGTTACAAGCAGGGCAATCTGCTCCGAGGGTCGGAGGCCCGTGAAGAACCGGAATTCGTCGTAGTTGCCAATGGCCTCGCCCCAATCGGCATGGAGCTTCGCAATGAGTGATTCGGCCTCCGGCATGGTGAAGGGGTCGACGATGGGGCGGTCTTTCTTGGTGATTCGCAGGCATGCGAGGCCGGAGGCGAGGCCCCAGCCGATGCGAGGCCGCTGAGGACTGCTCGACTGATGATCCGTCTCGGCGCCGATGATCAGCTGCTGTTGCGGGAGCGGGCAGCCGCCCGAGGGATGGCGCCGGCCACTTACGTGTCCGTGCTGACGCGAGCTCACTTACGGTCGCTTGCGCCGCTGCCGAAGGAGGAGCTGTTGGCTCTCAAGCGCACCCTCGGCGCGCTCGGCAGCATCGGCGGCAACTTGAACCAGATCGCCCATGCCGCGAACCAAGCCCAACTCGTGACCAGTCCAGGGCGCAACGATCTTGAGGCAATGCTACGCGTCTGTGGGGCGCTTCGAGATAACCTGAAGCGGGCGCTTCAGGCGAATCTCAAGTCATGGCAAGGCTCTCCCTAGCCGTCCCCTGAGCGGCTCAAGTTCGGCCAAGAGCGGGCCGTGGCGCAGCGCAAACGTATTTGGGCGACACCTGCCAGATGTACTCCCCCCATCGTCCAAGAATATCTTGGTAGGACACAGATTGAGCTCAGCTAGTGATTCCGGTGCGTTTTGCTTCGATCCGCGCGAGCGCGCTACTTTCTTTGCGAAGCTTTCGGATTCAATCGACGCTCAGGTTTGGGGTAACGAGTTCAGCAAGACCATACCCACTCTTGGTCTTGTGGGCGTACACCCCTTAACCTACGATTCTCGCGACGGGCATTGGGTATTTTTCTGCGCAGACGGGAACGGATGTATGACTTGCACTTGGATGAAGCGGTGATGTCTGATAATTCGGTTCGAGGGGCGCTACGAGGGGGCGTCCGCGAGGCTGATCGTCATGCGCTTGCCGACCGCCGCCGCCGCCTTCTGAACCGTCTCTAGGAGGACGTTCGGGTTATCCGGGTCGAGCAGGCGTTCTAGTTGGCTGCGGCTCGTGTTCATACGCTTGGCCATTTCGCTCTTGCTGATACCTTCCTTCTTCATCGCTTCGGAAACCTCCCAGGAGAGCACGCGCTTCCAGGCCACGGAGGTCGCTTCCTCATAGAGTCCTTCCTGGACGAGATAGGCATCGAACGAGGAGCCCAAATGCTTATTCTTTCGTTTTTCCGTCATTCTCGATCTCCTTCTTGCGTTTCACGGCAAGGTCCAATTCCTGATCGGGCGTCTGCTGAGTCTTCTTGATGAATCCGTGAAGGAGCACCATCTCTCCCTCGTGGATGCAGAATAGGACCCGGCCAATCCGGTTGCCGGTCAGCGAGCTTCGAACTTCCCACAAACCACGCCTGGGCGCGAGCGAGCGGCAGTGGGGCATCCCAACCGGCCAACCGAATTCTACGGTTGCAATATCCTGGCCTACGATGCGCTTATCGTCTCGGGAGAGAGTTTTGAGCCAATCGCGAACAGGTTCCGATCCTGCAGCCGTTCGATAGAAGATCGCGGGCAGAATCTTGCGCTTCGCTCGATCCGGCATCAGTGATGACCCTCTCAAGGTACAATGTACCGTTGGAGGTACAGAATGTCAAGAACCTCGCTTAGATCGTCGGCAGCGCCTTCCTATTGCCAAATCTGCTGCCAAAAGCGGAGAGCCGAGGGGATTGCAGGGGACGGCGAGCTTCAGGATTTCAGTAACTTACTGATTTTTATTTGCGTCTACGTGGGTTCGAATCCCACCCTCCCCGCCACTTTATTGCGGCGTACTCGTGGCGCCTCTTGCGGACTTCGCAAACCGGTCGCATCCAGCCGGGAGTTGCACGGCGGAGCAGGGAAATTCCTGCGCTAGCCTCTGCGGACGATGGACTGGCGGTACCAGATTTCCGTGGTAATCATGCGCCACAGGGGATCGACGTTGCGGAAAAGGATACTTCCCTTACTGACCTTGCCGATACGCTTCTCGAGGCGCTTGCGGTCGAGGATGCCGGCGGCGACGCAGGCGCCTTCAAGCAGCATTTCGCGAATGCGCGCCATATGCTTATCGTGCGTGAGCCATTCGCGCAGGGGCGCGGCGAAGCCGACTTTGCCGCGCCGGTCACGAATGCGCGGTGGCAGAGTGTCACGAAGCGCGCGGCGCAGCAGGCTCTTGGTCCAGCCATCGCGGATCTTTTCGTCATAGGGGAGCGAAAATGACAATTCGACGACGCGGTGGTCGAGGAAGGGCTGCCGCACTTCGACCGAGAAGGCCATACTCAGCGCGTCGCTCGAGTGGACAACCTCTGGCAGACCCATATAAGTGAATTCGGTCCAGAGGGCGTTGTTCAGTCGGCTGCGATACGGGCGCGCTACGTCGCGGCGGATCCAGGAATCGGAGTAACGGCGCGGATCGATCGCTGGCAGTGAGCGTACGATATCCTCGTTCATCACGCTCATCAGCCGCCAGACGGGCGTCCGCGCGAATTGCACGGCCGGCATGGCAAGCATGCGCCGAACCATGCGGTGCACCTCGGGAAACTCCGTGCTGAGGTCGCGAAATTCCGCAAGTATGCTGCGTGGCGCACGATGCGATGTGCCGATGGTCGCGCGGTCGAGCAGATACGGAAGGATGAAGCGGCTGTAGCCGGCGAGGTGCTCATCGCTCCCGTCGCCGGTGAGCAGCACGCGGCCACGCGCGCCGACATCGCGCATCAGAAACCAGCACGGGTAACGGCCACGCGGAGTGGGTGGCGAGTCATGGTGCCAGACGATTTTCGCGAGCACGTCGAAAAAATCCGACGACGTTGGGCGCACCCAATGCAAATGAAAGCGTGAATCTCCGGCGATTGCGGCCGCTGCGAATTCGCTCTCGTCATGCTTTGCTTCGTCCCCTTCGTACTTGAGGCTGAAGCACTCCACAGGGCCTTGTGCGAATCGACCCGCAAGCAGCGTGATCGCGCTGGAGTCGAGCCCGCCGCTGAGCGCCGACATGACGGGCACGTCACTGCGCATGCGGATCCGAACGGCATCGCTCAGCAGTTCGCGAAATCGTTCCTCCGTGTCGGCGCGGGGCTGCTCCGTTCCCGGCGTGAAGTTCCAGTGGCGCTGCACAGTCACGCCATCGGCCCGCACCGTCATGTAGTGGCCCGCAGGCAGGCTGCGGATCTCCGAATAGAACGTTGCCACGCCGCACAGCGGATAGGCTCCGGCAAGGTACGCGAACAGCTCCGCAAGATCCGGCCGGCGTTCCTCGGGAAAGACTTCCAGAATCGCCTTCGGCTCCGAGGCGAAGGCGAAGCGAGGGCCGTTTTCGCAGTACACGAGCGGCTTGATGCCGAACCGGTCGCGCGAGAGCATCAACTCGCGGCGCGCATCATCCCAGATCCCAAGCGCCCACATCCCGTTGAACCGGGTGAAACATTCCGGTCCCCACGCCAGCCACGCATGTAACACCACCTCGGTGTCCGACTGTGAAGCGAACACTGCGCCCTTGGCCTGAAGTTCCCCGCGAAGTTCGACGTAGTTGTGAATCTCGCCGTTGAACGTGATCCAGTACCGCCCATCCACCGTGCTCATTGGTTGGCGGCCCAGATCCGAAAGATCGATGATCTTCAGCCGACGGTGCGCAAGCCCAAGATCACCCGACAGGAAATACCCTTCACCATCCGGTCCGCGGTGACGAAGCATCGACGCCATGCACTCGAGAGACGCCTGCTCGACAGGCTCTCCCGCTCGGTTCCAGATACCCGCGATGCCGCACACAACGACCCACACACTCCAGGGGACCAACGCACAGCACTCGGCATCCGCCGTCCGCCGGGGCGGCATCGAGGCCGCCAGTGGCGCCCGTCCGCCTCGAAAATGTTAGGGCTGCGATGACTCCAGAGACTCGAGGGCATACTTTTACAGGCTCGCTTGGCTTTCGTCCAGGCTGCCGTTCCTGCTCGCTTCCACCACGCTGTGGAGCACAAGGTTGGCGATGTCGAGCCGGCCTCGCGCCTGCGCCCCAAGTCCCCTCACTTTTAGCAGGATTGTCCGAGCGGAGTTACACTCGTATGAGGCTAGCGGCATCGGTAGGCGCGAAATGAAGATCAAGGCGTTCGTTCAGGGTAATACATCGATGGCAAAAGCAGCGAAGCGCTTATTCATTTGTCTCGACAATGCGGGCTATGAGTTTTCCCTCGAGCGGCTGAAAATCTACCTGGCAATATCGACCCGGCGCGCTGTCCTGCAAGCCCCCTAACCTGCTGCCAAAAGCGGGGACAGGAGGGGTCTTGAGGGGACGCAGGGCCGCAGGTTTCAAATTCGTCTGAAGAGGCCGCAACCCATTCTTCCCCGAAACCCTAAAGACTAGGGTTGCTTCATCCGGGCAGTAGTGATGGACAACATCGACATTTCGATCATCATTCCCACGTGCCATCGCGAAACGCAATTAGTCGAAGCGATGACCAGCGTGCTTTCTCAGCGCGACGTTGTGTTGGAACTCATCGTAGTCGACGACAGTGCCGAAGGTTCTGCGCGAGATGCCGCCACCTCATTGCGCGATCCTCGTGTGCGCTATTTCGCGCGTTCTGAACCATCCAACGGCCGGCCCGCACATGCGCGCAATGATGGTGCGGCAGGCGCGCAGGGACGTTACCTGTATTTTCTCGATGACGACGACATTCTGGAACAGGGAACGCTTGCAACCCTGTCGGCGGCCCTCGACGCGGCCCCTGAGGCAGGTCTGGCATTCGGGGTGGTTACGCCCTTCGGTGCCAATGAGGGGCTATTGCGGCACAATCAAGGCTACTTCGCCGAGGCTCGACGCATAGCGCTAGAATTGAAACGACCGCGACGATTGAGCGCCTACCTGACGTTTAAATCGACGATACTCGTATGTTCCGCCTGCATGGTTCGACGTGCGGCATTTGTCGCGGTCGGCGGCTTCGACGCGGACATTCCCGTGTGCGAGGACACGGAACTCATGGCACGGATCGATCAGTCGACCGGACATGTCTTCGTCGACCGCCCAGTGGTGCGCTACCGTACCGGCGCTCCATCGCTGATGAACGCGCTGGCCGAGGGGGATGAGAAACTACGGGTGTCCTACCAGCGGATTCAGGAAAAGTATAAGCAGGCGAATGGATTGATGCAGTTCTTGGCGATGAAAATATGGGCGCGGATTATATATTGACGGATTATGGCAAATCCGCAGACGGATGTTGTGTCGCGCGCCGGACGTAAATTTGCATTTCAAGCGTACCGGGGACTCGAGGGTCTGGAGCGGCTTGCGCCCGAATGGGCGGTTTTGCTGAAAACAATACCCGATCCAAGGTTCAATCAGTTCCCCGAATGGTATCGAGCCTATCTCTCGACCCTGGTTTCGGATGACAGCGGAGTTTGGTTCGTTGCCGCGTATCGAGGCGGCAATCTCGCCGCCATTTGCCCACTGCAATTTCAAGATTATCGCGTGGGCTTGTTCCGTCCCCGCATCTTGGGCACCATCGAAGACGGTCAGATGCAGCTCTCCGATTTCGTATTCGCAGCGACCTCCGAAAACCAGGCCTTGCTGTACGAATTGACGCAATGGCTGCGGGCGGAGCATTTCGCGCCATGGGATGAGTTGCGGCTGCGAAAAGTATCCGAAGAATCTTCGCTTTTCCATGCCGCCCGGGCTCGGTTGCCAAGGGCGACGGTGGAACTGCGGCACGACGGCAGCGCGTTCTTTCACACCACCAGCACGTATCAGCAAGCCACACAGGCGGTGACTGCAAAATTCAAGAGCAATCTGCGGCGGCGCAATCGAATTGCCGAACAATCCGCGGCGCTCTCGCACCGGACCTATCGGTGGGGTATCGAACTCGGCGAAGCGTTCGAGCTGTTCTTGGAGATTGAGGCCTCAGGCTGGAAAGGCGCGTCGGCGTCGGCGATCCGTTGTCAGCCGGCGTTGCTGTCGTTTTATCGGACGCTCCTGCGAGAATTCACAGCGCGCGATGCCTGCATCATCAGCTTGTTGTGGCACGGCGACCGGCCCGTCGCGGGACAGTTTGGCCTGCAAATCGGCAGGACGATCAACATTCTCAAGGTCGGATTCAGCGAGGCGCACGCAAATTTTGCACCTGGAGTCCTGCTGCTGGAAAGAATGATCAGGCAATCCTGCGACGACCCGGGTATCGACGTTCTGCATCTCGTCAATGAGCCCGAATGGTCAAGATCCTTCCGGCCCGTGAGCACAGGGGTCTGGTCATTTTGCGCTCCGAACTGGACCGTGCGAGGGATCCTGATACATCTGTGTTTGCTGGCCAAGCGGACATGGGAAGACCGTGGAGCCCCGCCCCGCACCCCAGATCGCGGATCTACGATGTCTTGGCAAGCCGAATCGAATCAAAAGTATGTGAAATGAATTTCGGATCCTTGTCGTCGTTCAGTCGCTTAGCGTTTACCGCGTCGGTCAGCTTCATCGCTCTGTCGGGTTTCTCGGGCGCTGCGGGTGGGGATACGGGCCGCCTGTACGAGGTTGGCGGCGCCAGACTATACGTGGAGACGAGCGGCGCCGGGCCACCGATTGTTTTTCTTCACGGCGGTCTGAGCTTTTTCGATAGGAGCTTTGCCGAGCAGAAGTCATACTTCTCGACCTTTCGTACCGTGATCGGCATTGACCAACGAGGCCACGGCCACAGTCCGGATAATGGGCAACCTTTTTCGTATCGGCAGATGGCTGACGATACGGCGACGGTCATTCGACAGCTGAACCTCGGCCCTGTGGACGTCGTCGGGCACAGCGACGGGGGCAATGTAGGCCTGCTTTTGGCCCGCTATCATCCCGAATTGGTACGGCGTCTCGTTACTTCGGGCGCGAACATTCGCGGCGATTTCAGCGGGATTGCGCAGTACGTTCGGAATCGCTGGAGTTCGGCGGAGAAATTCACCGCTGGTCTTTCCTCGAGTATCCGCCGGGACTACGCGCGTGTTTCTCCGGACGGAGAAGCGCATTGGCCGGCCATGGCTACCAAAACGAAGGAGCTTTGGTCGACCTGGATGGTGCTTCGACCGGAGGATTTGAGCGCGATCCAGATCCCGGTGCTGGTGATGGCGGGCGATCACGACGTGATACCTCTCGAACACACCATCGAGATCTTCCGCGGGTTGCCGAACGGGCGACTCTGCATCCTGCCCGGCAGCGGCCATGAAACGATGAAAGAGCGGCCTGAAGAATTCAACCGGCTCGCGCGTGAATTCCTGGAGGAGCCTGCGGCGCGCTGATATCGTGCGGTCACTCTGAAACCACCGGCATCTCTGTTTTGCGATCCGTGCATTAAGCCTGGGTGTCGTGATTGGGTGAAATTACCTGTAAGGCTACAGCGTCACGCGCGAATAACCGAGCAAGGTGAAGATCCCCAGTACTGCATAGATGACGGCTGCGACAATGCGAACGAGCTTGACCGGAATCCAATTCATGGCCCGCTCGGCGAACAGCACCGTCGGGACATTGACGAGCACCATGCCGAGGGTGCTGCCGGCGACCACCGCAACCAATGCGTCGTATTTGGCCGCGAGCGCGAGTGCGATGATCTGGGTTTTGTCGCCCATCTCGGCCAAGAAAAAGGTCGCCACCGTCAGGGCGAAAACACCATAGTGGCTGCGTGTTTTCACATCCTCGTCGAGCTTGTCGGGAATGAGTGCCCAAGCGGCAACCGCCAGGAACGAGATCCCGAGAACCCAGCGGAGAGTATCAGGGGTGAGCAATGCGCCAACCCATTCGCCGACCAGGCATGCCAGCAAGTGATTGACCAGCGTCGCGACAAAGATTCCGGCCATGATCGGAACGGGTTTGCGCAGCCGGGTGGCGAGAATCAGGGCAAGCAGTTGGGTCTTGTCCCCGAGTTCGCCGACGGCGATTGAAGCGGTCGAAATGAAGAAAATATCCATGGAGCAGTTCCGTGGTCGGACGAGGTCGGCCAGTGACACGCAGCCCTCGTCCAACCCGGGACCCAAGCTGCGCGTCAAAGGTCTCGCCAGACCGGATGGTTGAACGCGCCACGGACCCAGGGGGCCCAAGTATGTTGACGCATCCCCCTCCGAACGAAGAGGGCGGCTACTCCCCAATGACTTCAAGAGAATACAAGGGCGCCCGGTACTCGGTCCAGTAGCCGCCAGATATTCGCGCCGATCGTCCGGCGAGCATATCTGGCCTCACGGCTCGGGCGGGAGGCCCGGCGATTCGACTGCTCCTCTCGAGATTGCGGTCAATATGCCGCGGAGTATCAGTCTAGGATTCGGTGGGCACCCGGGCACCGCCACATCGACTGGGAGTACGTTGGAGACGCGACCACAACTGGCATAGCTTTCCCCGAAGATTCCCCCCGTGCAGCCGCAGTCGCCGATTGCCACGACGAGTTTCGGGTCGGGGGTCGCATCGTACGTTCGGCGTAACGCCGCCTCCATGTGTCTGGCGACCGGTCCGGTAACCAACAACAAGTCTGCGTGACGTGGACTTGCGACGAATCGGATCCCCACGCCTTCGATGTTGTAGAAGGGATTGATCAGCGCATGAATCTCCAGCTCACAACCGTTGCACGATCCCGCGTCGACGGCTCGGATGCAAAGGGCGCGGCCGAGCACCTCGAGTATGCGTGAATGCAGCGCAGCGCCAATCCGCAGCGTCTCGTCCTTCGAAGGAGGCGCCTCGGTGACGATCCCAGTGCGGCAGATTTGGCCGAGCGTTCTTAACATGGCTAAAGGTCGTGCCCGCTGTAGGACAGATTGAAGGACTTATTGATCAGGGGAAAATCCGGCACGATGTTGTCGATGATGGCGTGCTCGAGCACCGGCCAGTTTTGCCACGAAGGGTCGTGTGGATGGCATCGCCGGATCATCCCGCCGGCTCCCGCTTCGAGCGCAACAAAAATCGGACCCCGCCATCCTTCGATCATTCCGACGCCGAAGGCGTTTTCGCGGGGAGCCGGAACGATCACCCGATGGGAGCCGCCCGGGCACTGCACCGATATCTGCTGAATGAGTCGAGTGGACTCAATGGCTTCATCGAAGCGCACGGCGACGCGCGCGGCGACATCACCTTCGGTGCGCACGATCTTTCGGGGCGCCAGGTCGCCATACGGTTCGCACGGCAGATCATGGCGCAGGTCGAACGCTTGGGCGCTTGCGCGCCCAGCGAGTCCGGTGAGACCTAATTTGGCGGCAAGCGCGGGCGCGACGACGCCCGCGCCGACAAACCGGTCGCGCAGTCCTGCGTGATCGTCGTAGATGGTGCGTAGCTTGGCGACCTCCGACGCGATCGATGTGGTCACTTCGCTCAATGACGCCGCGCCGTCCGATGACAGATCGATACGGGTGCCGCCCGGTGTGACGAAGTCCATGAGGTAACGCTGCCCGAGGGCGCGCTCGGTGGCGCGCAGGAGTTGCTCCTTGAGCCGGGAGAATTGTGCGAGCCCGAAGGCGAAACCCGCGTCGTTACCCAGCGCTCCGAGATCTCCCAGATGATTGGCCAGGCGTTCCAATTCCAGCGCCAATGCTCTCAACCAGACGGCGCGCAGCGGCAGATCAAGTGCGGCCATACTCTCCAGCGCCTGGCAATAGCCCCAGGAAAACGCGACGGCGGAATCACCGGAGACGCGGGCGGCCAGCCGGTGGCCCTCGAGGAGGGGGAACTCGCTGAAGCGTCGCTCTATGCCCTTATGCACATACCCGAGGCGCTCTTCGAGTCGCAACACCTTCTCGCCGACCACCGAAAAGCGGAAATGTCCCGGCTCGATGATTCCCGCATGCACGGGACCCACGGGTATTTCGTGCACGCCGTCGCCCTCCACCGAGACGAACGCGTAGTCATCGATGACCGGTTGCGAGGAGGGCGGCGGCGCAGAGGCATCGGTGAGCGGGTGAAAGGTCTCGGGCCAAGCGGCGTGACGCAGCCATGGCCGTGTATCGACAGCGTCCGCATACACGCCGGACAGATCCGCCGTGCCACGCTGCATGCGGGCTGCGCTCGGGAACCATCGTTCGATCCCGGGGTATCGGGCCCCACCGTCCGGGAGCGGCAGTCTCGTTATGAGCAAGCCGGGAGCCGCGACGAATGCGGCGCTCACAATATCTTCGCGGGCGGCGCTGCGAGTCGCCCAGAGCGCCAGCAATCGCCCGCCGGCGGAGGCGATCTCTTCGGCTGCCTGACTCCATTGCTCGCGTGTCGCCGTAAGAACCCACGCTCTTGGAGCACCCGCACGTACTTGGTCCGATGCGGATTCTCGGGCCGCCCGATCGAACCATTCTTCGAGAGCCACCTCACTCGCCTCCGATCAGCCGGGCCGCGGCGCGATACCAGTCGGCGAGATACGGCGGGATGAAGAATCCCAACGTGAGTACCAAACCGAGGTGCGCGAACACCGGTACGAGCGCGGGCGGATGCGGTAAGCGTTTCGCGGTGGTATCGCCGAACACCATCGGCTGCACCCGGCCGAAGATGGCAGCGAAGGCGATGCCGAGCGCGAGCAGCAAGATCGGCGTCGCCCAGGGCTGCTGCTTCATCGCGGTGGTCAAAATCAGGAATTCGCTTGCGAATACACCGAAAGGCGGCGTGCCCAGGATCGCGAGCGTTCCCATCATCAATCCCCAACCCACCGTGGGGCTCAAGGTAATCAGCCCCCGAATGTTCTCGATGAGCTGCGAGCCCGCCTTCTGCGTCGCGTGCCCTACGGCAAAGAAAATCGAGGATTTGGTCAGAGAATGCACCGTCATGTGCAAGAGCGCGGCGAAGTTCGCGACCGGTCCGCCCATACCGAAGGCAAACGCGATGATGCCCATATGCTCGATGGAGGAATATGCGAACAGCCGCTTGATATCGCGCTGCCGCCAAAGGAAGAGGGCTGCGAGAACCACCGACAGCAGGCCGAAACCCATCAACATGCGGCCCGGCAGGTTCGAATGCAAAGACCCTTCGACCAGCACTTTGCAACGAACCACGGCGTACATGGCGACGTTGAGCAGCAGGCCGGATAATACCGCCGAGATGGGTGTGGGACCCTCGGCATGCGCGTCCGGCAGCCAGTTGTGGAGCGGCGCCAGACCCACTTTGGTTCCATATCCCACGAGCAGGAACACGAACGCCAAACCGAGAACGGCGGGCTCGAGCTGACCCTTGACGGCATTCAGGTGCGTCCACAACAGCGCACTCACCCCCTCCGACCCCAGCACCTTCTCCGCCGCGAAGTACACGAGAATGGTCCCGAACAGCGCTTGAGAGATACCCACCCCACAGAGGATGAAGTACTTCCAGCCGGCTTCGAGGCTCGCTGGCGTTCGGTACAGCGTCACCAGCAGCACCGTGGACAGCGTCGCCGCTTCCATCGCCACCCACATGAGGCCGAGATTGTTGGTCGTCAAGGCAATCAGCATCGTGGCGATGAACAGTTGATACGTGCTGTGATACAAGCGCTGCTGTCCGGGCGATACTCGACCGTGCGCCGCCTCGATGCGCATGTAGGGCTGTGAAAAAAGCGAGGTGGTCAACCCCACGAACGCAGTCAGCGTCACCAAAAAGACGTTGAAGGCGTCGATGAAGAATTGCTCGCGCGCCACCAGTAGATTGCCGTGTGCCACGACCTTCGATGTGAGCGCACAGGCTGCAAGAAATGTGACCAGCGAAAAGCCGACATTGAGCTCCGGCGCCCATCGGCGGGCGCCCAGCAACCCCAAGGTCACGGCGCCGAGCAGCGGCGTTCCCAGGAGAACTACGAATTCCATCTTACTGATCCTCTTTGAGGGACTCGAAATTCTTCAGGTCCAGACTGTCGAATTGTTCGCGGATTTGAAAGAAGAATACGCCGAGAACCAGCATGGCGATCAGCACGTCGAGTGCGACCCCCAATTCCACGATCATCGGCATTCCGTAGGTCGCACTCATGGCGCCGAAGAAAAGCCCGTTCTCCATCGATAAGAAACCGACGACTTGAGACATCGCCTTGCGGCGCGTGATCATGGTGAGGAAGGCGATCAGGATCACCGCCACGGCAATGCCGATCGAGTTGCGCGTCGCGGTGCTCGCCAGGGCCGAAACCGGTTGCGCCAACCCGAAGGCGAAGATCACGACCAGCACTCCCACCAGCATGGTCCCAGTCATGTTGAGCAAGGGCTCCGTATCCCAGTAGACGCCCAACCGACGAATGAGTCGATGCAGCAGCCACGGCAGAAATATGACCTTGATCCCCAGCGTGAGCGCGGCGGAGAAATACAGGTGGGCGCTGCGGGTGCGCCATGCGAGAAGCAGCGTGGCGATGCACAACAGAGCGCCCTGCAGGGCGAGCAGATCGACCAGCGCGACGATGCGCCGCTGCGACAGCATGGCGAAGGAAAGGAGCAGCAGCAGCGCCGCCAGCGTGTTCTGGACCTGCAGATCCCATGGCTGTGCGCTCATCGTCAGGCTCCCAGCAACAGCCGCACGAGAAGTCCCAGCACTGCGAACAGGAACGCGGTTGCCAGAAACTCCGGTGCGCGAAAGACACGAAGCTTTGCCGATAGCGTCTCGATGAGCGCCAATCCGGCGCCCGCCACGATCAGTTTCGCGGCGAGCCACGCGACGGCCGCGGCCAACCCCAACGGCGCATCGCTGGTCGCAATGCCCCAGGGAATGAATACCGCGATCCCGATGCATGCGTAATTGAACAGCTTGAGCGCTGCAGCCCACTCCATGAGCGCCAGATGACGCGCCGAGTACTCCAGCAGCAGCGCCTCATGAATCATGGTGAGCTCGAGGTGGGTGGCGGGATTGTCCACCGGAATGCGCGCGTTCTCCGCCAGCAACACCATCGTGAACGCCACCGCAGTAAAGGCGAGGCTCGGGTTGAGGGAGAAAGCCTGAGCCGAGAGGCGTTCGGCGATGATCGGCAAGGCCGTGGTGGCACAGGTCAGTGAAACGACGAAGATCACCACCAGCAGGGCGGGCTCCGCCAGAAAACCGATCATCATTTCGCGACGCGCGCCCATTGTGCCGAATGCGGTGCCCGCATCCATCGCCGCGAGCGACACGAATACGCGCGCGGTCGCGAGGAGGCCGATTAGCGCGATCGCATCGGCGGCGCGCGTGAACGGCAGCTGGGTTGCGATGGATGGAATGACGGCTGCGGCGGTGAGCATCGTGCCGAAGACCACATAAGGGGCGAGCCGGAATAGCTGCGAGGCGTTCTCGGCGATGACGGCATCCTTCGAAAAGAGCTTACGAATTCCGCGATACGGCAGCAAAATGCCCGGCGCGGACTTGTTCTGCAGCCAAGCCCGGCACTGATTCACCCAACCGATGAGCGCGGGAGCGGCCGCCAGAGCCAATGCAATCCCCAGTAATTGCACGATCCAATCGAGCGCCTTCATAGCGTGAGCGCCAGGAGGGTCACGAGAGTGACGAAGCTGTAGAGCAAATAAGTTGCTATACGGCCCTGCTGCAGCCAAGCCACCTTGTCTGCGACTCGGCGAACGAGCGTGCCCAACGGCAGATACAGCGTGATCCACAGGCGGTCTCCGATCTCGAGCCGATACTTGGGGCTCTCATCGAACGGGCTGGGCAGCTGGCGGACAATGGCGAAGAGGGGCTGAAACAGATGTCGAATCGGCTGCCCAAAACCCTCTGCTGTGTCCTGCATACGGCTATTGAGGCCTCCGAATCCGCAATCCCACGCAGCCGACCTTCGAACGCGCTGATGATAAACGAGACGCACGCTGAAGAAGACCAACACGACCACAACCGCGATCGCCGCAAAGAACACCAGCGGTGCGTAGGAAGACTGCCGGTCCGGAATCGGCACCAGAAGCCACCATGGCGCATCGCTCGACGGCAAGCTGCCCAGCCGGAGCTGCTGGGTGACGGCGCTCAATGCCGAGATGACGGTTGTCGGGAAGAAGCCAAGAAGCACGCAGCCGAGCGCAAGCCAGGCGAGTCCGAGGCGCTCCATCAACCCGGCGTCGTGCGCGCCTTGCAGCGCGCGCTCGCGCGGCTGCCCCAGAAAGATGACGCCGAAGAATTTCACCATGACGTAGCCGGCGAGCGCGGCCGCCAGCGCGAGCAGCGCGGCCCCGAGGGGCAGCAGCATGTTGATGAACGGCCTGGGTACTAGGTGGGCGAACAGAAAGGACTGGAGCAGCAGCCATTCCGACACGAATCCATTCAAAGGCGGCAGCCCCGCGATCGCGAGCGCGCCGATGAGCGTCAGCCATGCGACCCAGGGCATCCGATGAATGAGACCGCCGAGGTGCCCGAGGTTGCGCTCGCCGGTTGCGTGCAACACAGCGCCCGTACCCAGGAACAAAAGACTCTTCATGAACGCGTGGTTCACTGCGTGATAAATCACCGCAATCAGCGTGAGCGCCGCGGGGGCCCGCATGCCGACACCCGCGAACACTATCGCGAGTCCGAGGCCGGTGAACAGAATCCCAATGTTTTCGACGGAGGAATAGGCGAGCAAACGCTTCATATCGGTCTGCGGCGCTGCGAACACGACCCCATACAACGCGCTGAAGAGCCCGAGGGACAGGGGCAGCAGGCCCCACCACCACACGGGCTCGCCCAGGAGATCGAAACTCACCCGGATCATCCCGTATAGCGCGGTCTTGAGCATGACCCCGCTCATCAGCGCGGAAACAGGGGAGGGCGCCGCGGGATGTGCATCCGGCAGCCATACATGCAGCGGCACGAGGCCTGCTTTGGCCCCAAAGCCGATCAGCGCGAGACAGAAGGCAACGGCGGCCCAATCAGGCGCGAGATGCGCGGCACGCATGGCGTCAAATGTGAAATGCCAGGTACCACCCTGAAGAATGCCGAAACTCAGCAGAATGGCGATCGCCCCCAGATGCGCCATGAGCAGGTAGAGAAAGCCGGCCTGGCGGATCTCCGCGATGCGGTGCTGCGTGGTCACCAGAAAGTAGGAGGATACCGCCATGGTTTCCCAGGCCAACATGAATGCGTACGCGTCATCGGCGAGTAGCACGAAGCCCATGCTGGCGAGAAAGACGTGGTACTGCAGGCAGAGAAGGCCGGGCGCCGTGCCTTCGCCCCGCCGGAAGTACCCTGCCGCGAAGATCGAGATGCCGACGGACGGGGCGCCGAGCAAAATTAGAAACACGCTCGACAGACCATCCAAACGCAGGTGAACGGGCAAGTCCGGAAGCCCGATGGGCAGTATCAGCCGCTCCGACGAGGGATGAGCGAGGCTTGCGGCCGCGACCAGCGCCAACACCGCGCCTATCACGGCGCCCACTGGGAAGAGCGTGCGCCCCACGAAGGCGATACTAAGCGGCCGCACCAACCCTGCAAGGCCCACCACGCACCATGCGGCGAGCAGCAGCAGACATAGCGTCAGTGGCGAATCGAAACCATAGCTCACGAGGCACCGCTCCCAAAATCGGGAAACAGGTCGCTGACTCTGCCGACGGGATCATTTACGACCGCCGCGAGTTATTATAATGTTACGCACATTAAATTGTCACTCAATGTGAGTTCGATGTAGCCATGGAAGCTCGTACTGCCCGACTTACCATTTTGATAGACCCGCGCAAGAAGGAGCTCTTCGAACAGCTCTGTGCGGACGAGGACGCGACGCCGTCGCAGGTAGTGCGGCGCTTGATCAGACGTTACATCGAGGAACGTACGGGCAAACCATGGGAACCTCGGGATCTCTTACATGCTGGGCGTCGCCGAGTCGCCGCGCGCCGAGGCTGAATGGGTACCGAGTTGACGTCGCGGGCCGTCAGCCGGCGGCGTTGACGAGCCGGATGCGCGTGATCTCCGAGGGCACACCGAATCGGTTGGGTGGACCCCAATAACCCGTGCCCCGGCTCACATACACCCAAAGATTCTTCAGGCGATGCAAACCGGCCGTGAACGGCTGGAAGTAGCGCACGAAATGATTCCATGGCCAGAACTGGCCGCCGTGCGTGTGCCCCGAGATTTGCACGTCGAATCCGGCTCGAGCGGCGGCCGGCGCGGAGCTCGGCTGGTGCGCAAGCAGGATTTTGGCACCGGCCTCGGCCGGCGCACCGCGGAGCGCGGCCGCAGGATCGCTGCGCTGCGCGGGATCGAACCCGTGAGCGCCGATATCGTCGACGCCCGCGATCACGATCAGCGCCCCGTCGTGCTTCAGCACCACGTGCTGGTTCTTGAGGACGGTCATGCCGAGACGCCGAATCTCGGAGGTCCAGGCGGATTCGCCCGAATAGAACTCGTGATTGCCGGTCACGAAATAAGCGCCATGGCGTGCGATAAGGTTGGCGAGCGGCGCCGTGTGCATCGACAATTGCCGCACCGACCCGTCCACTAGGTCTCCCGTGACCGCGATCAGGTCGGCCTCGAGGCCGTTCACGCGGTGCACGAGCCGCTCGACGAATCCGCGCCGGATGGTTGGCCCGACGTGCAGGTCGCTGATCTGAGCGATGGAGAATCCATGAAGGGGCTCGGGAAGGTGCGCGATTGGAATTTCCACCTCGACCAGGCGCGGGCGTCGCGCGATGAGGAACCCGATGAAGGTGGTGAGTGCGGTGAGCGCGACGGCGCATCGCGCCGACGGCGTGAGCAAAGCCGCAAAATGCGGCCGGGTGAGCAGGAACCACGCCATCGAGAGAACGAAATCGCGCAGCAGCGTCATCACGAAGAGCGTAGAAAAGAATCCGAGACCGATGAGGCCGGTCCAGGCGAGCCGATCCGTGCGGCGCACCGATAGTGGCACGACGACGCACGCCCCGATGAGCAGCGCGATCGCGGTCCACGAGCTCAAGGGGCCCAATGCGAGGGCCGGTATCAGGCGCCAGCCGATGTAGAGCGGCAGCGAAGCGACCAACCACAGGGGATGCAGAAAGCGGCGGCGTGAACGCGTCGCAGGGTGTTGCGAAGGCATTGCAGGCTGTTATGGGGCCGTCACCGGCGAGCTTCAAGGCGCGCCGTCACCCCGCATCGGGCTGCGCAACGACTCCATGCCCCTGAACTCCACGAATTGCGTCGTGGTGGCCCAGAGATAGTCGCCGTAGAGGAACGGCGCGAACGCATCGGCTTCATCGATGGGCAGAGGGCGAATCTCCGCGTCGGCACGCGCTTCGTAAAAAAACGGCACCGACATTCTCTCGAGCCCGGAGCCGATCACACGATGCTCAGTCGCCTTTATTCGCCCGGCGCTCCAGAGTTCCAGCACTTTGCCGAAATTCACTGCCAGAGTCCCCTCCGCTGGAGGCACGTCCGTCCACTGTCCATTGTGATGCCGCGCCTGCAGGCCCTCGACGCCATCCTGCGCGAGCAGGGTGAGAAATCCCGAATCGACATGCGGCGCCCCGCTCACATAGTACCGGCGGCCTCGATGCATCACCCACACGCTCGGATCGGACGCGGCGGCCTCCTCGGTATCGGTGCGCGGTGGATAGCGCAGCAGGCGCAACGTCGAGAGTCCGCGGTCGAAGGCGTTATCGAAGAAATGTTCCGGCAGCTTCAAGCTGCGCGCGATAGATTGCATGAGCGCTGCGCTGACCTCGACCATGCCGCGATAATATCGAGCCGCCGATTCCCGCCAGCCCGGCAAAGCGGTCTCGGGGGGAAGCGGGGTTGCCTCGCGCAGTGGGTCGTCGCTCCTGACGACGCTAGGCCCGTAAGCGACGTCTGGCCCGAGATCGATCCCTTCCTTGCTCGTCAAAAATCCGCGCTGGGAGGGGAACCAGCCGCGATATACATTCGCGTGCGACGGATCGAATTTTTGACGCCACAGCGCCCGCGTCTCGCGTGAAGGCAACTGAAACAACCCCAGCAGCAGAGCGCGCGAGTCCCGATCGACCGGAAGCCTCCCCGGAAAGCCTTGCGCCACGAAAAATCCCACCGTTGCAGCCGCGCCGGCAATGACCTCATCGGTCGAATCGCGCTCGGCGGAAGGACCTGCAAAGAGAGCCGACACGTCGATGGCGGGGATGGAAGATTCTGTGGCCATGGGTGTCCCGGAAGTATAATGATACGTTTGCACGCGAGAGTTTTCATGGGTCCTTACGTCGATTCTGTTGCACCGGACGAAGCGCTACCGCGGTCCACGAGCGTCGCCGTGATCGGCGGCGGCATCATAGGCGCTTCGGCCGCGCTGGCGCTCGCCGCCCGCGGTATAGCCGTCGTGCTGTGCGAGAAGGGTTACATCGCGTGCGAGCAGTCGAGCCGCAATTGGGGGTGGTGCCGCCAAGCGGGACGCGACGAGCGGGAGATGCCGCTCATCGTCGAGAGCCTGCGGCTGTGGCGCGACATGGATCGACTCACGGGCAGCGCGACCGGGTTTCGCCAGTGTGGTGTCATGTACGTGGGCGAGTCGGAAGCGGACGAAACGCGCTTCGAGGCCTGGCTCGCGATGGCCGGTCCCTTCGACATCGGCGCGCGCGTCGTTCGCGGCGAGGCTCTCAAGCGGCTCATGCCCGGGGCGGGCGGCGATTTTCGCTGCGCCTTGCACGTGCCCACCGACGGGTGCGCCGAGCCACAGAAGGCCGCCCCGGCCATCGCGCGGGCGGCGCAGCGCATGGGCGCAGTCATTCTCGGGCATTGTGCCGTGCGCGGACTCGACCGCACTGCCGGAGGGGTGAGCGCGGTGGTCACGGAGCGCGGCACGATCGGTTGCGAGGCGGTCATCCTGGCCGGCGGAGCTTGGACGAGCCTATTTTGCGCGAGTCTCGGCGTCCGCCTCCCGCAGCTCAAGGTGTTATCTTCGGTGTTGCGCACCGCGCCGCTCGAGGGTGGTCCGGACACCTGCACGTACATGGACGATCTGGGCTACCGCAAGCGCGCCGACGGCGGCTACACCATCGCCCGCGGGACCGGCTACGTCGTACCCTTGGTTCCCGATTCGCTGCGATATCTGCGTGAGTACACGCCCATGATCCGCAAGGAAGCATCGGTCATGAAGCCGCGCCTCAACTCCCAATCCTGGCGCGAGCTGCTCGGGGAGCGCCGCTGGCCGCTCGACCGGGCGGGTCCGTTCGAGAGTACTCGGGTATTGGATCCCGCACCGAACCGGGCGTTGAACCGGGAGGCGTGGGACGCGATGGTTCGGCTGTATCCCCAGTTTCGCGAGGTTCCCATCGTGCAGCAATGGGCCGGATACATCGATGTCACGCCCGATGTCGTACCTTACATCGGGCCGGTCGGCACCCTGCCGGGTCTCACGGTAGCCACCGGGTTCTCCGGTCACGGATTCGGTATCGGTCCGGCCGCAGGCCGGCTCGCCGCGGATCTTGCGACCGGGCAAACCCCGTCCGTCGATCCCTCACCGTTTCGTATCTCGCGGTTCAGCGACGGATCTGCCATCGCTATCGGTCCCGAGGTCTAGGGGCGGCGCCCGCGCGAGCCCGACCGCGTCATTGCGGCTTCTTGAACCTCAGCACGAAGTTGTCCGCCTCACCGACCGCTAAATACTTGGCACGGTCCTTCTCGCCTTGCGATAGAGTCGGGGGCAACGTCCAGACGCCGTCCACCCAGTCCTTCGTATCCTTCGGGTTTGCATTGATCTCGGATTTGCCCGTGAGCTCGAAACCCGCCTTCTTGGCGAGCGCGATCGCGTAATCCTCGCGCACGTAGCCGCTTGCAGCCTTGGGATCTTGGGGCTGGTCGGTGCGGCCGCGATGTTCTTCGATCCCGAGAATGCCGCCCGGTTTCAGAGCCTTGAAGATCGCCGCGAGCGCTTCGTCCGCGTACCCTTCATCCATCCAGTTGTGCAGGTTGCGGAACGTCAGCACGATGTCGGCGGATCCCGGCGGCGCGATGTCGTAATGTCCGGCGCCAAGCTCGGTCTCGTGAAGCGTGCCGAGGCGGTCCTTCTCGGCGGCCACCCGCGTGCGCCAGTGCGCAGTCGACTGGGTACTCTCATCGTCGTGAGCCACCTCGAGCGCGACGTAGTAGGTTCCGCGCTTGGCGATGTACGGCCCGAGGATCTCGGTCCAATACCCTCCGCCCGGCCACAGCTCGACCACGGTCATGTTGGGCTTCAGGCCGAAGAACGTCAGCTCCTCGACCGGGTGCCTAGCCTTGTCGCGCGCGACAAAGCTTGCGGTACGGCCGGGATCAGCGACCGCCGCCGTTAGGGCTGGATCCGGCGCGGCCGCCGGCGCGCTCAAGGACAGCGCGAGCGACGCCAGGACGGCCGCGAAGCGCCCCGATCGAGATGCGTGATTCATGAGCAATGACTCCTACGTTATCGCCAGCTCGGCGGTACATCGCCGGCAAAAATCGCACCGCGGCTGCGCCCATCGTCACCGCTGAAGCGTGCATACTCTACCAGGCTTGGCGCATCGCTCAACGCCGCCCGGTCATCGAGCGTGTCGCCGCGACCGCCGCCGGCTCGTTCATGCCGAAGGCGTGCAGCACGAAAGCGAACATGTCGACCACTTGATCGATGAGCTTCGCCGTCGGCAAACCCTGGCCGTGTCCGGCGCGAGTCTCGACCCGTAGTAAGATCGGCCGGCCTTGCGGATCGGCGTGTTGCATGGCGGCCGCGAATTTGAAACTGTGCGCGGGGTAGACCCGATCGTCGTGGTCGCCCGTCATGATGAGTGTTGCCGGGTAATCGACCCCGCTGCGCACGTTGTGATAGGGCGAGTAGGCATAGAGAGTTCGAAATTCTTGCGGATCCGCGACCGAGCCGTAGTCCGCCTCCCATGCCTTGCCGACGGTGAACTCACGGAATCTGAGCATGTCCATGACGCCCACCTGCACGACAGCCGCGCCGGCGAGGTCTGGGCGCTGCTCTTCGACCGCGCCGACGAGCAGGCCGCCGTTCGAACCGCCGTATAGCGCCAGACGCTGCGGGTTGGTCCAGCGCATGCCGTGGAGATACTCTGCGGCGGCGATGAAATCGTCGAACACGTTTTGCTTGTGGGCCTTCATGCCGGCCTCGTGCCAGGCACGGCCATACTCCCCGCCGCCGCGCAGGTTGGCCACCGCATAGACGCCGCCCATCTGTACCCACGTGGCGACGGTCGCCGAGAATTTCGGTGTAATGGGAATGTTGAATCCACCGTAGCCATATAAGAGCGTGGGGTTCTCGCCCGTGAGCTTCGTCCCCTTGCGTGCCGTAATGAACAACGGGATGCGCGTCCCGTCTTTGCTCGGGTAGAACACCTGCTGCGTCTCGAAGTCTGCGGGAATGAACCCGTTGAGGGTCGGGGTGCGCCAGAGCGCAACATGGCCGGTCGCGAGATCCAGGCGATACACGGAGGGTGGGGTGCTGAAGCTGCTGAACGAGTAATAGACCTCGGTATCCCGCGAGTGGCCCTGGAATCCCGACACGGTGCCCAATCCCGGCAGCTCGACATCGCCGAGGAGCCGGCCTTGCAGCGTGTAGCGTTGCACCGCGCTGTGGGCATCCTTTAGCCGATGCACGATGAGTTGATCACCTACGAGACTGGCGAAGTTCAGCGTGTCCGGGCCTTCCGGGACGATCGAGCGCCAATGAGCGGGATCGGGATGCGCGAGGTCAATTCCGACCACGCGGTAGCGCGGCGCAGCGTCGTCGGTGCGGACCACGAGCATCGTACCGATGTTGCCCACCACGTCGTACGTCGCGGTCGGAGCGGGGATGACCGGGGTGACCGCGGCGTTCGGCCGCGACAAGTCTTGGATGGCGACTAGGTTGTGCTCGTCGCTGCCGAGCGATGCCTGAATCACGAGGTAGCGGCCATCGTCAGAGACGTCGCTCGCTATGAACCAGTCGGGCTTGTCGGTGCGCGCGTACACCAGGCCGTCGGCGGATTGCGGTGTTCCGAGCCGGTGAAAATACAGCTTGAGGTACTCGTTGGCGCTTTTCAATCCCGAGCCTGGTTTTGGCGGATCGTAGCTCGTGTAATAAAACCCAGTGCCGTCCTTGCGCCAGCTCGCGCTGCCGAACTTGGACCATTCGAGCTTGTCGGGAAGATCCTTGCCCGTCGCCACATCGCGCACATGCCAAACCTGCCAGTCGGAGCCGGCATCGGACACGGCATACGCAAGCAGGCTGCCGTCGGCGCTCATCGCCATCTCGCGCAGCGCCACCGTGCCGTCGTTGGACAACGTATTCGGATCGATCAGAACACGGGCCGGCCCCGAGAGATCGGAGCTCACGAACACGACCGATTGGTTCTGCAGCCCGTCGTTGTGCGTGTACAGCCAAGTCTTGCCGTAGCGCACCGGCGCGCTCCAGCGCTCGAAATTCCAGACGTTGCGCAAGCGCTCTGCCAAGGATGAGCGGCCGGGGATCGAATCGAGGAACTCGCGGCTCAAGCGATCCTCGGCGGCAACCCAGTTGCCCGTGTCCTGCGAGTCGATGTTCTCGAGCCAGCGATAAGGATCGGCGACTTTCGTGCCGTGATAATCGTCAACCTGCGTGCCTCGCAGCGCTTCAGGGTACGGCAGCGCATCGGCGGCGCCGTGCGAGTCGCCGCCGCCTGCGAGAGCGAGCGCCGAAAAGGCGCAAAGAATGGCGCGATGAACTGGTCGGGATGCCTGCATTTATGCTACCTGCCGTGGTTTCAGCTGCGCGTTAGTCTCCTGCTGCACGCCATGAGGTGCAAGGCGCGCGTCGCAGCCGCGTGCTTCATGTGCCCGCTCCGGGCTCGCGCACCTCGAAAGGCACCGTGAGCGAGCTACCGTCACGGAAGCGCAAAGTGATCGGGATTCGTTTCTCCGATTCGATCGGCCGCGCCGGATTCATCAGCATCAAATGGTAACCCTTCGCGGCGAGTTCGAGACGTGAGTGCGGATCGACGATGATCTCCCTGACCTCCTCCATCTGCATGACTCCTCCCCGCTGGACGCTGCGATGAATGCTCACGTCGCGAAAGTCGGCGCTCATGGCCGCGATCAGCGCGACGGACTCATCGCCCGTGTTGATGAGCGTGAAATAGCCGGCGGCCGGGACGCCGGCGGGGAGCCAACGGATCCAGGGGTCATCGACGCGGATGGACGGTGGGGCAGCCGGCGCGGCGGCCGGGGTCGCGGCGGTGAACGAGGCCCACCAAAGGAGCGACGCCCACGAGAGAAGCGCGGAGGCGGCCGCGAACCGTGAACTGCGCTGGCTCGAATCAGAATGCATGGCTTCGCAACATGCCAGAAGCACTGCACGGCCTCAAGAAAAGAGTCCCCGGGATCATAAAGTACTCGATCGCACGCACCCTTTGTGGCTATGAACGAGGCGGCCCGGCTCAAGCCAGCACTTTCGAAAGGCGCAGTGCGGCGATTTCGTCGAGATCGAAACCGAAGCCGGCAAGCACCGCTTGCGAGTGCTCGCCGCTTTGCGGAGGGTCGGAAGGCCTTTCGGGACTCGTTCGACTGAACCGCGGGGCGGGTCCGGGGTGCAACACCCCGCCTGTTTCTCGAAACGCTGCCCTCGCTCGGTTGTGCTCGTGCTCGGCTGCTTCGACCGGCGCCAGCACCGGGAATGCGCAGGCGTCCGTCCCCTCGAAGATGCGGGTCCACTCCGCTCGTGGCTTCGACTTGAATACCGCCGCGAAGCGCTGCTTCATCTCCGGCCAGCGCACCCGGTCCATCTGCGCCGGAAGGTCCTCGGGATCGAGCGCCATCCCCCGCAGCAGCGCGGCATAGAACTGCGGCTCGAGTGCGCCGACCGCCATGAATCCGCCATCCATCGTCTCGTAGACCTCGTAAAAGGGTGCGCCCGTGTCGAGCAGATTCGATCCGCGCTGGTCGCACCACAGGCCTGACGCGCGTTTTGCGTAGATCGAGGTTGCAAGAAGCGCGGATCCTTCGACCATCGCCGCGTCAATGACTTGCCCCTCCCCGGAGCGCTCGCGCTCCAGCAACGCGCATACCATTCCAAAGGCCAAGAGCATTCCGCCCCCGCCCATGTCCGCGACCAGATTGAGGGGTGGAGTGGGTCTCTCATTCGCTCGGCCGAACATGTAGAGCGAGCCTGAAAGCGCGAGATAGTTGATGTCGTGTCCCGCGACGTGGGCGAGCGGGCCGGTTTGGCCCCAACCGGTCATGCGCCCATAGACAAGACGCGGATTCTCGCGCATGCACTCGCTCGGGCCGAGCCCAAGTCGCTCCATCACGCCCGGACGAAATCCTTCGATAATTCCGTCAACTTGACGGCACATCCGCATCACCACGCCCGCGGCTCTCGGATGTTTGAGATCCAAACCTACCGAGCGGCGGCCCCGCGCCGTCACATTGCGTCTTTCCCTGTCATCCGTCGCAGGATCGGCGCCGATCCGATCGATGCGAGTGATCTCCGCGCCCATGTCGGCGAACAGCATGGCGCAAAACGGCCCCGGACCGATGCCGGCGAATTCGATGATCTTGAACCCCTGCAGAGGCCCCATTCAGTCCCCGGTACTCGACCTCGTCGGCGCTCGGCGGCCCGACGATACTGAAGGCGGGTCTTCATTTGCGAGCGCCCGCAAGTGAGTCATCGAGAGCCTTTGCGTCGTTGCCATAGATGGGATCCGGGGGTTCCACCGACGGTGGCGGATGACCCTCGAATGATGTTAGTACGTGTGCGGACGGTATACAATTTTCCCTAGGTTGTCGGGTGGGCGCCGGTTGGCCGGCTCGCTCACTAGGTTGGCTGGAGAACGCCGGTGGCAGGGTTGTACTTCGAGGAATTCTCCGTAGGGGCGGTGTTCAAACACTCGATCCGGCGCACGGTCACCGAAGCCGACAACGTGTTTTTCAGCGCGCTCACGCACAACCCCGCGGCCCTGCACCTGGACGAGGAATATTGCAAGACGCACTCGGAATTCGGCCAGCGGATCGTCAACAGCGCATTCACACTGGGCTTGATGGTTGGAATTTCGGTTGGCGATACGACCCTCGGCACCACGGTGGCCAATCTCGGCTGGGATGAGGTCAGGTTTCCCAAGCCGCTGTTCCACGGCGACACCGTGCATGTGGAGTCGGAGGTCCGCGAGATGCGCGACAGTCGCTCGCGGCCGGATAACGGCATCGTCGTGTTCGAGCATCGCGCCTACAATCAGCACAACGAGCTCGTCGCGACTTGCAAGCGATCGGCTCTGATGCTGAAAAAGCCCAAGCAATGAGACTGCGTTCGCTGCTGTTCGTGCCCGGCGACAGCGAGCGCAAGTTGGCCAGGAGCGCCGCGGCCAAGGCCGACGTGCTGATTTTCGACCTGGAGGACTCGGTCGTGGCCGCGCAGAAAGAGGTCGCGCGCGCGCGCGTCGCAGCGCACCTCGAGAAATTCACCGAGCGCGGTCCCACCCAACTGTGGGTGCGCATCAATCCCGTGGACTTGCCCGAAGCGATGCTGGACCTCGCGGCGGTGATGGGTGGCCGTCCCGACGGCATCATTCAACCGAAGACGCGCTCGCCCGACGATCTGATCCGTCTTGCCCATTATCTGGACGCATTCGAAGCGCAGCATCGCCTGGGACCCGGTACCACCAAGATATTGCCGGTCGCCACGGAAACGCCCGAGGCGATTTTTTCCATGGGGGGATTCGCGCGCTGCGGGAGTCGGCTCGCGGGCTTGACGTGGGGCGCCGAGGATCTGAGCGCGGCGGTCGGCGCGACGACCAATAAGCAGGATGACGGCAGCTGGTCGCATCCGTACCAACTCGCCCGCTCGCTCTGTCTATTCGCCGCCCATGCGGCCGGCGTACCCGCCATCGACACGCTGTTCGCGGACATTCGCGATGCGGCGGGTTTGCGCGCTGCTTGCGTCCTTGCACGCCGCGATGGCTTCGGCGGAAAAATCGCGATTCATCCCGACCAAGTCGCTGTGATCAACGAATGTTTCACGCCGAGCGCGGAAGAACTGGCGCATGCGCGGCGCATCATCGCGCTCTTCGAGGCAAATCCGGGCGTCGGTACCCTGGCGATGGACGGGCAGATGCTGGATATTCCGCATTTGCGGCAGGCTCGGCGAATTGCCGCTCAGGCGGATCCGCCCGCGACGCGATGAGACCGTGCGCCGGCGGCTTTTGACCGGAAGCGGTTCGCGCCCGAACGGGGCTATTCGGGCACTTGCGGACGGACTTTGAGCGCCGGGCAAACCCGACTCGAGGAGCAACAGCGGTATTTTGGGGCGGGGGTTTTGTCGATGTCATTTTGATGACAGAATTGAGTGCGAGGCACGCGATCAATGCCGGGGAACATCATTTTTCATCGACGTACAAGCGGGTCCGATGAGCGACACTTTGCCG
>Ga0182030_10003567_pt1 | contig 33230 bp, 20 predicted proteins | sample 812S3MmetaG_FD_121299 | JGI IMG/M metagenome (GOLD analysis project Ga0182030, IMG submission 121299) | Permafrost microbial communities from Stordalen Mire, Sweden - 812S3M metaG (Illumina Assembly) | ecosystem: Environmental > Terrestrial > Soil > Wetlands > Permafrost | place: Sweden... | reverse complement strand
GGCCCAAATTAACGGTGGCGCCGCCATTATCTTGCAAGTCCAGGCCGTCTTCCACCCACCAATCCAGGCGATTATCACCGAGAACCTGAAAACTCCATCCTCCGTACCCCCCGCCCGTGTCAAACGACTTGTCAACAATGCCTTTCTGGGAACTTCCCGTCTTGTTGATCCATGCGCAGATGGTCATATCGTGCCGGTCCAAAGAAGTTAATTGCGCGCTGCCCGCGTCACCATATTGGTTGAGTCCGTTCAGAATTAAATAGTTGGAACCCCAGGAAGGAGAGCCTATCAGCGGAATTGTATTGCCATTGGTGCTTGAGTCCGCGGCAATTGCTCCCGCGCCGTCATTGAACTTGTTCCACTCGACCAATCCGTTGGTAATGTAATGGGATACAAAATTGCCGCCGCTGCTGTTACCAGTCACTGTCGCGGTGAACGTCACCAGGCTACCCGCCGGGGCAGGGTTCTGCGAAGAGGCAATCACTGTCGTGCTGGGGCTGAGAATGGTTTGCGAAAGCACAGCGGACGTGCTGCCGGCAAATACGAGGTTGCCGCTGTAAACTGCCGTGATGGAATGAGATGGGCCGGCCGACGAGAGTCCCGTGGTGCTCAAGGTCGCAACGCCCGAGCCATCCAAAGTCCCCGTCCCGAGACTGGTGCTTCCGTCCAGGAAAGCGACACTTCCGGTGGGAGTTCCGCCATTGCCACTGACCGTGGCAGTGAAGGTCACGACGCTGCCGGCTTGCGATGGGTTTTGTGAAGAAGCCACAGTAGTGGCGCTGGCAGCCCCTCCAGAAATTCCGTTATTATAAAGCAACCCGATTTCCGTTCCAGACAACGCCCGATTATACATTGTCACCTCTTTCTCGTTGCCATAGAACCCCCCCGCCAATCCCCACCCGTCCGAAAATTGCGTCCCCAAGGCCAGCGGCAGGTCGCTGCCGGAATAGGGGCCGGTGAAAGTCCCGTCATTGGCGTTGGTATTATCCATTTCCACGCCATCGAGATAAATCTTTATGGAACTGCTGGCCGTGCCGCCCGACCAGGTGAAGGCCGCGAAATGCCATCCGGTCGTCAGCACTGCCGGGGTGGACCGCCCGATAAAATCGGCGTCTATATTTTGAATCACCCGCGCCGTCAGTCCGTTGGAGTAGGTGAAAAATTGCATGTAGGCCTCCTTTAATGAACCGCTCGGAGCACCATAACAGCACGCCAAAATATAATTAGCCGTCGGGTCGTCCATGTTGATCCAGGCGGAGACGGTTAATCCCGACTGCGGCCATTGTTGCGGGGAGCCATAGCCCAGGGTGGGCACAGCGCCATTCCAGTTGACGGCGTTGGAACTGAAAATAGGGGAACCGAGCAGGGTCAGATTATTTCCAGCCCAGGCATCAACTCCATTGATAGCCAGGGGATAGTACGCCACCAGGCCGTTGGTGAGATCGGCATAAGTCTGACCGGAGCCGGCATTGGTGGAGTTGTTGATGACCTCTGAGAGCGCGCTGGAAGTGCTGGCAGCAAAGACACTGTCCCCGCTGTAAACGGCCGTGATCGAATGGGGCGAACCACCCACCGACAGACTGGTCGTGTTGAAGGTCGCGATGCCCGAACTATTCAGCGCCGCGGTACCCAGATAACTGCTTCCGTCAAAGAAGGTCGCGTTACCCGTGGGTATTCCGCCGATCCCGCTGGTCGTGCTGATCAAGCTTACCAAGCTATTGGCCACAGCGGGATTTTGCGAAGAGGTAAGGACCGTCGTGCTTCCAGTCAGGGAAGGAGCGGAGGATGAGGGGGGAAGATAGGTTACAGCGGCGTTATCAAGGAAGAGCGCCTGGACAATTGCATTGCTCGTGCCCGGGGCAGTGGAGCGCGCCCACAGAGTAACGTTTCCTTTGAATAGGAATTGGAAGACATGCGATAGTCCCGGATTTTCGTTTACCGTATAAACGGCGGACGCGCCGCTGGCCGATGTAAGCTGTATAGTGCATTGCCTTCCGTAATTGAACTGGGCGGGACTGATTACGGTCAGGTAATGAAAGTTAGTATCGCTGACACCAATATTGATTGAAGCTGCCGGGTTGGCTGTCAGTCCATTGTTGACACCAAGGACATTATCCACCCGGTACTGCCGCTCCAGATAGGCAATATCGTTCCAGCCTGAGCCCGGCGTGACGGTAAATGGAGCCGCAAGATTCACCAGATTCGAGCCGGCACCCTGCCAGTCGTAGATGGCGTATCCCTGAGCGCCGACGATTTCATTCTGGAGATTTCCAAAGCCGTAGTCATCCAGCTCACGCAAATTCAGCACTCCGGTATAATGTTCCGCGCCGATGTAACTGGGCTGGCCGGAAGCCGGAGCGGCGGAGCTTATCTCAACCACAGGAGTAAATTGCCCGCCTTCGGACATCGATCCTGTTGCCAGCACGTTTTGAGTCGTGTCAAAAGGATTGATTGAAACCTGCTCGGAGGGAATTCCCTCGCTGCCGCCCTGAACCGCGGTGACAACAAAGTAATAGGTCTGGCCGTTGGTCAGTCCGCCAACGACATAATCCAGAGTTGTCGTGTTTCCCGCCAGGATGCTGTAAGGCCCGCCATTCAGGAGAGAGTAGCGAATGTTGTAGGAAGCTGCGCCCGGCACAGGCAGCCAGGACAATTCCGCCGTTTGATTGCCGTTTTTGCCGGTGACTCCGGTGGGAAAACCATAGTCCTGGCTGGTCAATGAGATCGCACTGCCCAAAGTGCCGCTGCCCGACTGCTCGCGAATATTTCTCGCATTGGCGAAGTGCCAGCGCTGCGGGCCGTGGTCGCTTTCGTCGTTGACCCACAGGTAAAAGTCTCCGGTCGAAGTCTTCACCAGGCTGGGAGAGTGCCCGTTGCCGGCAAAGCCGGGCAGGGCGCCCTCGTAGGCCGAATGTCCCGGGCTGGCTTCGCCAAACTGGCCCACAAACAATCCATCATCATAGAAATGCATGGTTTGGCCCGCCTGTCCCTGGCCGCGAAAGAACTCGCCGTGATAACCGTAGATCACATTGCGATCCACTGCTTGCACCGTGTTTCCGGCGTAGGTGACCCCGTTGGAAATTTCGTAGGTTCCGCAGCCGTTCATTATCCCGACCGCCGGACTGGCTTCCCAGAGCCAACGCGTCGAACCCACCCGCAGCCCGCCCAAGTGCCAGCCATTATTCAACGACTGGTCAAATGAAATTAGAATGTTATTGCTGCTGATAGGGGCGCGAACATTGCCAAAGCTGCTGTCACGCGGCACCGGATCAGTGCTGCCGTTGCTGGCCGACCCGATCAAAGAGTCGGGAGTCCATGTCGGGTTATTGCTCGCATCAAAGCCGGTCAGCGTGTCCTCGAACCATGAGGGCGCTCCAATAGTGGTGCGGCGGGCGGACCCATCCGGACCGAGTGAGATCCAGCCCCTGTTGGCGCCATAGGCGGGATACAATCCGGTCAATCGGAGTTGGTTGGTGGCCAATTCGCACAGTTCGCTCATGGCGAAGGTGTAGGTATTATTATCCACCAATGCGTAGGTTCGGCCATTGGAGAAGGTGGTGACTTCGTAGAGGCCCTCGTTGTCGTAGGCGCCGCCGTTCCAGGAAATATTGACGGCGGGCACATTCACTTTCCAGTTCTTTACCAGCGACCAGGCTTCTGGAAGCGGTTTCGTGTAATCCACGCTGAATTCCAAAAATTGGTTGAAGACACGGCAGGGATTATTCTGGTCCACGGCGGCAACGTAGGAATGGGGTTGATACATGATTTGCTCGATGTAATCGCGCGCGGCGGAGAAATGCATGGAACGAAAGTTCCCGCCGTCCCCAACCCAAAACGACCCATCTGGAGCGAAGCACAGGAAGGTCGAATCGACCTGCCTCTCCGTAAACCAGAATTTGTTTGTCGCGACTGTCGAACCATTGGCCTGATACCCGCCGGACAGCCCGTAAGACCAGAGGGGCGCCCCGGCATTGCTAAACGCCTTCACTTGCTGGCTGCCGCCTCCATCGGCGACCAGGATCAAACTGGCATTCGTCGGACATACGGCCACATCCAAGGGTTCGCTGAGACCCGAAATGGTCAGAGCGGCAGTCGGGCTGGTATTCAAGTTGGTATAACAAATGACGTTGCTGCCGGAAATCACCCAAAGACTGCCATCCGGCGAAAAGCTCAACCGCTGCGGAGAACTGACATTGAAGCTGGCTACCGCGGTGCCTGCGGTTTTGTCGATGAGATAAACTTGATTATCGGGAGCCACAGACACAGCGAGCAAACGTCCATTGGGCTGGACCGTCAAACCGCTCAAGCCGGGTTGAGTGCCCACATAGATGCCATTGGGAAGAGGAGAATTTGCGCCGTTATTCAAGATTTGAACTCCGCTGCTGAAAAACGCGGGGCTGTTATCGGCCACGTTACAAGCGACGATGCAACCCGGGTAGGCATACGGAACAGACAGGTTGTTAGGATTGGGGGTTCCGGAACAGGCGAAATAGACCCAATTGGCATCCGCCGCCACCCAAAGCCAGTTGAGATCATTGATGTCACCCGGCATGGAATTCATGCGGTTAAACTGGGCGCTATAAACCCAATACCAGGCCATTTTAACATGCTGCGGGTCCGTGGTGAGAAAGTTGCGAAAATCATATTTGCCCTCATCGTAGCCGGACACATAAAAGGCATTGGTTCCCGAAATCGCCATATCCGCCATGGGCCAGAATCCGCTGTGAACGGTCGGCCCGGATATTTCCGCGGAAGTGTTCCCCGCCACTCCGTCCCAGACATACTCTGTGTTATGCTGGAGCAGCTTGATCTGATAAACACCCGCAGGCGCTGCGTTACTGTGGTCGTCCAGGCCATCCCAAACAGATGAATAGGTTCCGGGCGCGTAATAGCGCACCTTGCTCCAAAGAGTTCGAATCAAAGTGCCATCGGGAGCGAAAACTCCCGCGCTGGTTTTGCAGGGTTCATCCAGGGTAAAAGTGAATGGGGTGCCCTGGGCATACACATCCCCCGTTGCGCAAAGCAGCCAGGAAAGTGTCAGCCAGTACAAAAATAATTTGGTCAACTTCATTAAAATGTCTTGGTTCAGAAGCTGACTGGTCTCGTCGCCTCGGGTTTATCACTCAACGGACTTCTCTTGAGTTCATTCAAACCCGCCGTTGTTCTACCGCACAAGCATTAGGTTAACATTTTGCAGGGACGCCGTCAAGAGCCGGATTAGCTCGTCTTCAGCTAAAATCAGCCGACGCGATGCAAACTGCCCTGGTTTAAAAACTGCCCGGGCGGTTATTTGCCCCAGTCAGGGTTTTCCATGAACGCGTAGCACAGCATGTGGCAAATGCCCATTTGCGCGTCCTCGACTCGGCCATAATGAACAGAGTCAATAACAATGACATGATCGGACGTTTTGGCCACGGCGCCGCGTTTGGCGCCGACCAATCCAATGGTAGTCAGGCCATGTTCTCTGGCCCATTGCATGGCTTTGACCACGTTGGGTGAATTGCCGCTGACACTCAAGGCCATCGCAACATCCCCTTTGCGTCCGAAATTCTCCAATTGGCGCACAAAAATATCCTCGTAAGCGTAATCGTTGCCCAAGGCAGTCATCCAACTGACATTGTCATTGAGCGAAAGGCAGCGGAAACGCCGGCCTATTTTATCGGAGGCACCCTTGCCCAGATCGGTGACAAAATGGGATGCGTTGGCCGCGCTGCCACCGTTGCCGAAAACAAAGATCTGGCGGTCTTCCTGCAACGCCTGGCGCAACACCTTGATCAGTTGCTCCACTGCCGGGATGGCAATGGAATCCAGCGCGCTCTTTTGGGCTTTTAGGTAGTCAGATATCCAGAGCTTCACTAGCCAATGATCTTATACGAACGAGCCAACGATGCAAGCACGCGTCGTCCTTTTCGGCGAATCAGCTTTTGACTGAGCGGGCGCAAGCGGCTTGGCAGTCTCAGGCTTGGTGGGGGGGCGTTGGTCCATAACCCCGTTACATCCGTTACAATGTTGATAGCCAATGGGTTAAGGTGTTACACTGCCCGTTACATTTGTAACACCTGTAACGGGGTTAAGGGAGAGTTGGCTAATTCTGACCACATCCGTGTGCCTGGCTTTCTCAATCCACGCATTTTACCGCCAAATCCGCTTAAATCGATTGCTCTCGAAGTCGTCTCGTATAGAATTTGATCGAAAACATGACACCTCGGACTGACTGCCTGATTGAAAGGAAAGTATGAATGATCCACTCCATACCGCGCGCAAACGTTCCAAAAGTGAATTCTCGCGCCGCCGCTTTTTCAAATACACCCTCAAAGCCGGGGGGCTGCTGCTTCTGCCGCAAATTGTGCCCGGCAGTGTCCTGGGCTTGAACGGCGCGGTGCCGCCAAGCGAGCGAATTGTGCTGGGAGGCATCGGCATCGGCAATCGAGGCACTTACGATCTCGGGTGTCTCATGGACGAACGGGATGTGCAATTTGTCGCGGTCTGCGATGTCAAAGCCGCGCGCCGGACCGCCATCAAAAAGAAAGCGGATGAGAAGTATGGGAACCACGATTGCGCCACGTATCGCGATATGCGGGACTTGCTGGCCCGCAGCGACATTGACGCCGTGCTGATCGCGACGGGCCCAAACTGGCACGCCACCGCTTCCATCCTGGCCGCCGAGGCGGGCAAGGATGTTTATTGCGAGAAGCCTTGCACCAAAAACATCGCGCAGAGTTTGGCGTTGCGCGATACGTTTCGGCGCACCGGCCGCGTTTTCCAGGCGGGCACGCAACGCCGCAGCCTGCCGAATTTCATGTATGCCATAGAATTGGCGCGCCGCGGTAAATTGGGCAAACTTCAAACGCTCTACGCGCATCCGGATGGATTGGCGACTTCGATGAGCGGTTGGGCGCCGGCTGAACCGGAACCGCCGAAAGAACAAGTGGATTGGGACCTCTACCTCGGGCCTGCGGCGTGGCGGCCATTCAATAACAAATGGCTCGACGGTTTTAATTTTGAGAAAGGCGGCGGGCTCACCGGCGGCGGCTGCCTGGAATGGGGTTCCCATTGCGTTGACCTTTGCCAATGGGCCAACGATGCGGACAAGACCGCGCCGATTGAATACGAGCGTCAAGGTGACGAACTGCACGCGCGCTATGCCAATGGCGTGAAATTGGTCATGCGCGACAATGGCTGGATCGGCCTGGGCTCCTGCCCGGTGCGCTTCGAAGGCGACACCGGCTGGGTCGAAACCGGGGATGACGGCGATCTTGTCGCCAGCGCGCCCGCTCTCCTGGCCAACAAACGCGCAAAAGTCTCGGGGTATCCGGCAAACTTTCACCTGCGCGACTTTCTGGATTGCGTCAAGAGCCGGGCGCAGACGCGGGCCAACGCCGAGGCCGCCTGTCAAACGCATATTGCCTGTCATGCCGCCAACATCGCCTTGTTCCTAAATCGCAAGGTTAAGTTTGATCCCGTCAAGAACGAGTTCATCGATGACGAACAAGCCAATCGGCTTCGCTCGGAAGCGTTGCGTGAACCCTGGCGGCTGTAGCAGGAGGAACCAATATGAAATATCCAATTTGGGCACTCGCGACTTTTGCCCTCTTAATCGCTTCATCCGTTGCCGTATGCGCGGAGGGAACGACCCTATCCGCCACAAACCAGGAGAGCGCACTGATTCAAGTCCTTCAGTCCGCCGCCCCGCCCGACCAAAAGGCAATCACCTGCAAGAAGCTCGCCATCTACGGCACCGAAAAGGCCGTGCCGGCGCTGGCCCCGTTGCTGGCCGATGCCAGTTTGAACTCCTGGGCGCGCATCGCTCTCGAAGCAATTGCCGGTTCGGCGCCCGATAAGGCATTGCGCAAAGCCGCGGGCAAGCTGCACGGAAGGCTGTTGGTGGGCGTTATCAATTCGATCGGGGTCCGGCGCGACGCCGAATCCGTCGGCCTGTTGACCGGCAAACTCCACGACAGCGACACGAACGTGGCCTCCGCCGCCGCAGTGTCTTTGGGCAAGATTGGAGGTCCGCAAGCGGCCAAGGCGCTGAGACGCGCTCTGGCCCAAGCTCCTGAATCCGTCCGTGCTGCAGTCGCTGAAGGCTGTGTCCGTTGCGCTGAGAATTTTCTGGCCGACGCGAAACGCGCCGAGGCCGTCGAATTGTACGATGCCGTTCGCCAGGCAGCGCTGCCCAGGCAAAGAGTTCTCGAAGGTATTCGCGGAGCCATTCTGGCGCGAGGACCCGCTGGCATTCCACTTTTGCTGGAGCAATTGCAATCCAGGGATCGCGACTACTTCAACATTGGGTTGAGCGTGGCGCGCGAGCTTCCCGGCCGGGAGGCGACCGAGGCGGTGGCGGGCGCATTTCGCGCAGCCACTCCCGACCGCCAGCCGTTTCTGCTACTGGCGCTGGCGGATCGCGGAGACGCCGCCGCCACACCGGTCGTGACCGAAGCGGCCCGGAATGGCGCGAAAAAGCTGCGTCGTGTGGCCATTGGAATTCTGGACCGATTAGGCGATCCCTCGACTCTGACCGTGCTGCTGGATGACGCAACTGACGAAGATTCGGAAATTTCCCAGGCGTCTCTGGCCGCGCTGACCCGGTTGCCCGGCAACGATGTCGACACCGGTTTATTAGCCCGGCTACCCGACTCTTCGGGAAAAATGCGCCTGGTCTTGATTACTCTTGCCGCTCATCGTGGAATTGAAAAAGCCGTGCCCCTGATTGTGCAATCAGTCGGAGATCCCGACGAGAAAACCCGCAATGCCGCAATCGACGCGCTGACAAGCCTGGGCGGAGACAATGAAGTCGCCGAACTGGTGCGGACGCTGGAGAAATCCAACACTCCCGGTGAACGCGCGCCCATTGAAAACGCCCTCGTCACGCTCAGCGGCCGAGTCGGAACAAAATGCGTCCCGTCGTTGCTGCCGTTGATCCAGAGCACCGAACCGGAAAACCGGAAAGCTGCGCTTCATGCCTTATCCGCGGCCGGCGGAAGCGAGGCCCTGGCAGCGGTGGCGGCCGCGACTGACGACAAGGACCCATCGTTCCAGGATGAAGCGGTCCGCACGTTATGCACCTGGCCCAATGCGTGGCCGGACGATGCCGCGGTGGCTGAGCCCCTGTTGCACATTGCAAAAACAGACGGAAGCTCGTCGCACCAAATCCTGGCCTTGCGCGGTTATCTGCAATTTCTTCTTGGCGATGAAAAGCTGAAGAAAGATGACAAGCTGTCGAAGCTGCAGGAAATAATGCCGCTGTTACAACGTCCGGGTGAGAAAGTTACTGCGATAGCTATTCTGCAAGGGATTTCCGCCCCGGCTGCGCTGGAACTACTCGCTGCTTATGCTGGCGAGCCCGCGGTGGCCAACGACGCCTGCCTGGCTCTGGTTCAAGCCGCCAGTCAGAAGAGGCCCTCCATTTCAACCGATCAACGCCAAAAGGCCCTGCAAGTAGCCCTCCAAAAATCAACCCGGAAAGAAACCCGGCAAAAAGCCGAAGAAGCGCTGAAAAATCTGCAATAGATCGAACCTTACAACATTGGCCAGAAATCGGCGGCTAATAAAAGCGCAGGAGCCGTTGACTCTGGCAACTTGAATGGTCGTGGCTGAGCAAGAGCGTAAGTCAATGAAAACAGCACGCTACGTAAAAGCTGCGCTGGCGGTCTTCCTCTGGATCGTCGTGCTGCTGATAATTTGAGCGATGCCCATAACGAAGGCTTGACAAGCACGCCCGAAAACGCTTCTATTTGTCCGTAGTTTAATTTGTTATCCGCATAACGGAAAAACCATGTACTTTTCAAAAACCCTTTTCTGGAAAGGAATCGTTCTCGGCGCGACATTTGCGACGCGTTGCCTGATCGCCTCGGGACCCGGAGACCAGCATTGGGACGGGCAATTCGGGCCGGTCGGCGCGAACAATCAAGTGTATTCGGTAACGAGTTGCGCCGGCAAAGTCTATGTGCTCGGGACAACGCTGACGGCCGCGGGAAATACTAAAGCCAATTTCATGGCAGGTTACGATGGAACCAATTGGTTTCCGTTGGGCGCGGGGTTGATCGCCGCGGCCAACACGCCCATGACTGCTCTGGGGTCCGATGGCGTTTATGTGTATGCCGCGGGACTATTCACCAACGCGGACATCAGCGGCGCCCAATACAACGCCAAATGGGATGGAACCAATTGGTCTGTCCTGGGTGACGGCACTCTGAGCGGACCGGCCTTTGTCTATAAGAAGTTCGGCAGCAATCTGTACATCGGCGGAGTTTTCGCCACCGCCGGCACTAATGTTGTCAATAATATCGTTTGTTGGACCGGGACCAATTGGGCGCCGCTGGGCACGGGGGTCAGCGGTTGCACCGGGCAATTTTGCAGTTCCAGCATCAACGGCATCGATTTCCAAAATGGAAATGTTTACGTCGGCGGCAATTTCACCTCCGCCGGCGGAGTGAACGCCTCCTATATTGCTTACTATGGGGGCAACGCCTGGCACGCGATGGGCAATCCATTCAATGGCGCCGTCGTGGCCGTGCGCTTTTTTGGTTCCTATCTCTATGCCGGAGGAACCTTCACCAACGCTGCTCTGGCCATCACAAACCTGGCGCGATGGGATGGAAATTCCTGGTCACCCGTTCCCGGCGGCGGCGCGGACGGCATTGTGGAAGATTTCGCCACTGACGGAACCCGCCTCTATGTGGGTGGTTTTTTCAGTAATATCGGCGGCATCCCCGCAGCGGGAGTGGCGCAGTTTGACGGCACTTCCTGGACGTCGCTGGGAACGGGCCTCTTTTCCTTTGGCTCCGCCGAAGTATACCGAATGAATTTGCAAACCAACGGGTTATACGTGGGTGGCAGTTTCTTTGCGGCCGGCAACGACGGGGCAAGCGACGTGGCGCTTTGGGACGGCACAAACTGGCACGGACTCGGAGGGCAGACTGCCAAAGGCATCACCTTTCCGATCGGTGATGTCAATGGCCTCGTGTGTTATCAATCGAACGTCTATGCGGGTGGATTGTTTGTGGCTGCCGGCGGCATCGCCGCAAGCAATCTTGCCTTTTGGGACCGCACAAATTGGAACGCCTTTGGAACAGGTGTTGCGGGATCTCTTCCTGGCTTTCGCACCTTTGTCCAGGCGTTGCTGACGTTGAATCTTAGCCCGACGAATATAGACCTTTTTGTAGGCGGGAACTTTACGAATATTGACGGGGTTGCGGCGCAATGTGTCGCCCATTGGAATGGCGCGGATTGGTCGCCGTTGGGAACGGGAACAGATTCGTCCGTGCTGGCGCTGGCCGGCGTGGACACTCTCCTCTACGTGGGTGGTGCGTTTACCAACGCTGGCGGCGTTTACTCGCCAGGAGTGGCCCAGTGGATCGAAGGCGATTGGTATGATTGCGAGAACGGTGTCAGCGGAAGCAACGCAACAGTCTATGCGTTGGCGTGTGATCAAAACACCGGCAACGTTTATGTCGGCGGAAGCTTTACCGCAGCGGGAGTAACTGGAGCGGCGAATGTTGCCTACTTTGATGGGCTCAACTGGACCGCACTTGGCGCCGGGGTCAATGGAACGGTGCGGGTGCTCGCGCTTGGCAACGGCTTTCTTTACGCGGGAGGCACATTCACAACGGCGGGTTCAGTCTCGGCCAGCCGCATCGCGCAATGGAATGGAACCAACTGGTCGGCCCTGGGCAGTGGCATCAACGGCACAGTCGATGCCCTGGCAATTCTTGGGACAAACCTCTACGCCACCGGCAGTTTCACAACCGCGGGCGGAATTACCGCCTCGAACATCGCCAAATGGAATGGCACGTCCTGGGCGGCGCGCGGCAGTGGATTGAGTAAGGGCGCGTTCGCGCTCGCCACCACCGGGAATGATCTCTTTGTCGGGGGCGGATTTGCGTTTGCCGGCGACAAGCCGTCGCAAATCATTGGGCGCTGGAACGACCAGCTCAATTTTTATCCGTCCGCCGCCATGCAGTTGATCCGGACGACATGGCAGACCAACCGGCAGTTGGTATTCCAATTAATTGGGACCAGCGGGCAAAGCTACATCATTGAAGCTTCGACCAATCTTCGATCTTGGACGCCCCTAGTGACCAACAGCGCACTGTTTTACGATTTTACCGATCCTTCTTCGGGAAGTATTCCCAAGAGATTTTACCGCGCTGTCCTCGGTCCCTGACGCGCCGGTCACACCGTAAAATTCCTTTTTCCAAACATGAATCCAATCCAAATTCCAAACGACGGCGGCCAAAAGGTAAACGTTCTCGGCATTCCGATGGTCATTCGCCTCCACGGGCGTGACACGGGCGGCGTGGTGAGCGCGGTCGAGTCGCACGACGTGACTGGCGGCGGCCCGCCTCCACACATCCACCGCCGCGAAGACGAGACATTTCAGGTCCTCGAAGGCGAATACGAATGGACCGTCGGCGGGAAAACGTTCACCGCGCAAAAGGGCACGACAATTTTCGCGCCACGCGGGATACCGCATACTTATCGTTACCTGGGCAAGACGCCGGGCCGGCTCATGTGTGTTATTACCCCGTCCGGTTTCGAAGGGTTTTTTGAGGAGATTGGTGCGCTGAGTCCGCAGCAGCAACAGGACATTCCGCGCGTGATTGAGATCGGAAAGAAATATGGGCTGGAGTTTCCACCGCCGCCTGGCGTGTGAAGATAAATTACTTTTAAATCAGCTATCCCGGCCTGTTTTGTCTTGAACCGCCTTTTTCCGTTGGACATGCTGCCAGCGCACGAACAAGCAAATTCCTATGAGTGACATGAATCGACGTCTGTTCCTGGGCGCTGCTGCGGCCGCAGCGGTCGCTTCCACCGGCATCGCCACCGCCGCCGAACCTGCGACAGGAACGATCAAGATCATTGGTATCGCCGGCAGCTTGCGCAAAGGCAAGAGCACATACAAAGCCGTGGAATTGGCCCTGGCGTCTGCCAGGACAGTCAGTCCAGCCATCGCCACGGATATTATCGAGCTTTCCGGGCTCAATCTGGACCCGTACATCGCGGTCGGCTCCAAAAGTTCCGACCGGCCGGATGATTTCCCCGCCGTGCAGAAGAAGCTGGTGGCGCCGGACGTCTTCGGCATCCTGATGGCCTCCCCCGTTTACATGGGGATTATCTCGTCGCCGCTGAAGCAGCTCTTCGAGCGCATGGTCGCCTTTCGTCAAGGTGGTTTCCCGCTGCAAAACAAAGTGGGCGGCGCCATCGCCGTCGGGGCCGGGCGTAACACAGGCGTGGAGTTGATCCTCCAGCAATTGATCATGTTCATGCTTTCCCAGGAGATGATCCTCGTCGGCAATGGAAAGCCGGGAGATCACTGGGGCGGCACAATCCAGTCCCAGGGCGAGGAGCTTTCAAAAGACGAAGCCAGCCTTGATACGGTCCGCGGCGTCGGCAAGCGCGTTGCCGAGATCGCCTTGCGCATGGCCGCCTCAGCGAAATAGGAATCGGCAACACAGCAAAATCTACTTTAGCTTTCGCACCACCGCGTTGCTGATGGCCACATCCTTGGCTTCGGCTGCCACCTTGGCAAGTGCGGTGCGATTAGTCAGCCGCCAGACGGCCGCTTCTCGAATATCTAACTGTGTATCTTGAAGGGCAACTTTCGTAAGCACAGCCTGATCGGTAATCCTCCAAACAGCGGCCTCTCGAATCCCGGTGTCGGTATCGTTTAGCACCACCCTTGCCAATACGGATGGATCGGTCAGTTTTTCAACCGCTGTTCGGCGAACATCCGGGTCCTTGTCCACGAGAGCCACTTTCGCGAGCATTGTCTGGTTCGTCACGCTCTGCAACGCCTGAAATCTTTCGCTTGGGTCTGAACTGTCCAGTTTCGGCTGGCAGGCGTCGAATAGACATGCTGTCAAACCGAAATAAGCTATGAGAATAAACCGTAGAAGGACTCGACAGTCTCTTTTGTCAGGCGGATTGGAAGCTCTCTCGTTCATCGCCATTTGCACGTAAGAGTAAATTCTGCCCCAATCCCGTCAACTGAGAAACCCCCCCGATTCTTGACGAGCCATTTGGAAGAGATAGACTCGTTCGATGACGTTCGACCAACACCAGCGACGCATTGCGGGACAGGTCGCAAAATCTCAAGTTTTTCACGTTTAGCAAGCAATCCCGTGTCTGTTCAATTTTCCAGATTTTTCTCTCTCAAAGCTGTTAGGATCGTGACTTTTTTCCTGCCGCCTCTTGGTTTGATTCTGCTATGGTGCAGCTCGCAGATTCGTCGATCCACCAAGCTTCTGGGTACGGGTTACGTTCTTGCCTATTCGGTCTTGTACCTTGTCGCCTTGGTGAGCATTTTAGCCTATGGATTCAGGGTTGATTTGATCAAATGGCGCAAGGGGTATCAACCGGTTTTTGTTGTTTCGAAAAGACTGTCCAATGATAACAAATATGGGTTGTCCCATCCCGAAATACATGACAGCCACTCCGGCTCTTGGACCGGCTTTCGAGGCGAAAATCGGGATGGAGTTTATCGGGGAAAAGCCATTGGCACCAATTGGCCCACCTCCGGCCCCCGCCAGCTTTGGCGGCGCGCAGTAGGAAGCGGCTATTCGTCAATGACAATCGCCGAGGGACTGGTCTTCACGATAGAACAACGGCGGGAGAAAGAGGTGGCTGCCGCTTATGACGCGGAGAGCGGCCGGGAAATCTGGCGACAGGCGTGGAAAGCAAAATTTGACGAGGCCTTCGGCGGTGAAGGCCCGAGGGCGACACCAACGTACGATGATGGTCGCCTATATGTGCAAGGAGCCACAGGCAATCTGCTCTGCCTGGAAGCAGCCTCCGGCAGACTCAACTGGCAACGAAATATCATTGTCGAGAACCAGACAGATCTGACGGTCTATGGAGTAGCGACCTCGCCCCTGATCGTTGACGAAAAAGTCATTGTTTTGCCAGGGGGGCGCAACAGGAAATCAGTTGTCGCCTACAACAAGTTCAACGGCGCTCTGCTTTGGCAATCTATGAGCGATAGGCAAGCTTATACGTCGCCCATGCTCGTCACGCTGGCCGGAGAAAAGCAAATTTTAGTCGTCAGCGCGAGAGACATCATGGGGCTCTCCCCGGAAGAAGGACGCTTATTGTGGCAAACCCAGTGGGTCATCCCAAATGACAACGCGATTGCTCAACCGGTCCTGTTGGGGCCAACGCGTTTCCTTGTTTCCGCCGGCTACGGGGTGGGTTCGGTTGCGTTCGAGCTTACCCGGGCCAACTCGGGGTTCATGCTGCGAGAACTTTGGCGCAATCGCTACCTCAAGAATAAGTTCAGCAGTTCCGTTGTGTTCAACGGTTATATTTATGGTTTGGATGAAACCATCTTGACCTGCCTGGATGCCGCGACGGGCGCGCGGCAATGGAAAGAAGGTCGCTATGGTTATGGGCAATTGCTCCTTGCCGGAGAACATTTGATTATCCTGGGAGAAGATGGGACCCTGGCGCTCGTCGATGCCACCCCCACGGAATACAGAGAACGAGCCAGGTTTCAAGCCATTGTAGGGAAAACATGGAACTATCCGGCTATGGCCAACGGAAAAGTTTTTGTACGCAATGCCGCCGAGATGGCTTGTTACGATCTAGGCCAATAATCGGGCAACCATGCGTAACGGGCATGATCGCAACGAACCGTTCGAAAAAACCTGCGAGACTCTCCATGTTCGATAGTTCAAAGCCTCAGCCGCAACTGCGCTCCCTCCGGCCTGCGAAAGTCGGCGGTGGACAACTCAGGGCCATCGTCAGGCAACCCCACTTTCCGCCGCGCAACGTGGAACATCTGCGAAATCTGGTCCGCGAAAATTCCTTCGCCATGCATGCGCGAGCCAAAGCGCGGATCGTTCAACTTTCCCCCGCGGATGGCCCGGATGCGACCGAGGATTTTATCTTTTTTCTGAGGGAAATTTCTGTCCAGCCAATCCTCAAAAACCGGCGCAACCGTCAATGGCAACCGCAAGATTTCGGTGTAAGCCCAGCCGGCGCCCGCCGCTTTGGCCGCGGCCAGAACCGCTGGAATTTCATGGTCATTGAGCCCTGGGATGACGGGGGCCACCAAAACTCCCACCGGCACACCGGCTTTTGCCAGCGCTTCCACTGCTGCCAGCCGCATTTTGGGGGATGCGGCCCGCGGTTCGAGTTTTCGGGGCAATTCACTGTCAAGTGAATTAATGGAAAGGTTCACTCCAGCCGCGTGATGCGCCGCCAGTTCGCTGAGCAGATCGATATCACGCGTCACGAGGGAATTTTTGGTGATGATGATGACTGGATTCCTGAACTCCGCCAAAACCGCCAGGCATTTCCGGGTCAATTGCAGCCGCCGCTCAATGGGCTGATAGCAATCGGTTACGCCGCTCATGGCCAGCGGTTGGGGTTTCCATTTCCGCGACGACAGCTCGCGCCGCAGCAATTCCGGCGCATTCTCCTTCACCATGATTTTCGTCTCGAAATCCAACCCGGCCGAAAAACCCAGATACTCATGCGTATTGCGGGCATAGCAGTAGGAGCACCCGTGTTCGCACCCTCGGTAAACATTTACGCCGGCGTTGAACGAAATGTCGGGGCTGTCGTTGTAGGTAATGAGGCTCTGCGAAAGATCGCGCAAAAATTGGGTTCTGGGCGACGGGTCCTCCTCCGGATTCCAATCCTCATCCCGTTCCAACCGGATTTTTTCAAATCGATTGGGCGGATTTCCCCCAGCGCCGCGCCCGTGGATTTGGACTCCTGTATTCATGCAGGAATAAAATAGCACATCTGGCGCACTCCAGAAGGCTGCGCGCCATTCGAGAATCGCTCGAAAACGCAAAGCGTCCTGGACTGCGGCGGCCCTCCGCCGCTCTTGCAATCCGCTGTGGTTTGACTTTGCCGGGCGGGGCGGGCACTAAGTTGTCGAGAATGACGCGTATTCATTTCCATTTGATCCTCATTGCGCTGACGCCGTTTTTAAGTTCCGGCGATTCGGTTCGATTGCCCGGAACCCAGCTCGATGGCTCTGTCTTGTTGCACAACCAATGGTCGATCCGCCCGGTTGGCCGGCAGGTTCAGTTGGGCACCTTGCCGGACAACGTCGCCATTCATCCCAAGGGCAAATTCGCCGCCGTGTTGGATTGCGGTTACGGGCCCCACGAAGTTCTGATCGTTGACCTGAAGCGCGGCGAGGTTGTTTCGCGCGCGGCGGTCAGCAATTCATTTTACGGACTGGCCTTTTCCGCCAATGGTCGCGAGCTTTATTGCAGCGGCGGCGGCGATGAACTGGTGCATCGGTTCGATTTTAAAAACGGCCAGCTCACCAACGAAACCCGGATCAAGGTGCATGATCGGACTTTGCGGGCGGTGCCTTGCGGTCTGGCGGTCAACCGGGCCGGCACCGAACTTTTTGCGGCCAATGTCTGGGGCAATTGCGTTTCTGAAATCACCCTGGGCGGCCACCCCTCGACGACGGATTGGAGTGTCGGGCGCAAGCCGGCCCATCTCAGCATGGCTCCTGTTATTCCGCCGGAGGACTTTGACGCCATGGCAGCGGACAAACGAGCGGAAACAGGTCTTTACAGTTCCGATCCGGATGACACTTTCCCTTTCGGTTGCTGTCTGGATGAAAAGCATCAGCGCCTATACGTCAGCCTTTGGGGACAATCGGCGGTGAAGGTGATCGACCTGAAAAACCGGGCCATGATGACGAATTGGCCCGCCGGGGAGCATCCTTGCGAGATGGTCCTCAGCCGCTCCGGCAAATTGCTCTACGTGGCCAACGCCAATCGCAACACCGTCTCTGTAATTGACACGAAGACGGGACGCGCCTTGGAAACCATTTGGGCCGCCTTCCATCCCGGCGATCCTCCCGGCGCCACTCCCAACAGCCTGGCTCTCTCGCCCAATCAAAAAACGCTCTTTGTCGCCAATGCCAACGTCAACGCCATCGCCGTGTTCGATGTGCGCCAGCGGGGCCGCAGCCGCTCCCTCGGTTTTATTCCGATGGGCTGGTATCCGACCTCCGTGCGCGTGACTCCCGATGGCAAACACCTGCTGGTCGCCAACGGTAAGGGAGGCACGCCCAAACCCAATCCCCACGGGCCCGCCCCCGGCAAAAAATCCGCCGAACAAATTGCCGGTCTTTTTCAGGGCACATTAAGCATCATCGATCTTCCTCGCGGCAAAAAATGGGACAGTCAAATGGCGCAGTGGACCGCGCAAGTTTATGCCTGCACGCCATTGAAGAGCGACGCTTCCGTTGTCACGGCGCCCCCGGCGGATTGCCCCGTTCCGGCCCGACCGGGCGATCCTTCTCCCATCAAGTATGTCATCTATATAATTAAGGAAAATCGCACCTATGACCAAATTCTCGGCGACATGCCCCAGGGCAATGGCGACTCCAATCTCTGCCTCTTTCCCGATCGCGCCACGCCCAACGAGCATCGGCTGGCCCGCGAGTTTGTCCTGCTGGACAATTTTTACGCCGACGCCTCCGTCAGCGCCGACGGCCACGAATGGAGCATGGGCGCTTACGCCACCGACTTTCTGGAAAAAATGTGGCCCATGAATTACGGCCACAATCGCAATGGAAAATTTCCCTACCCGGCTGAAGGTTATTTTCCCATTGCCGCTCCGGTGGGCGGTTATTTGTGGGACCGCGCCGCGCAGGCAGGCGTGAGTTTTCGCAGCTATGGGGAATTTGTCAGCAGCGATCAGCCCCCCGGCCAGCCGGCCCGGGCCCGGGTCAAAACGCTGGAAGGCCATATCGATCCCCTGTATCGCCCTTTCGATCTGAAGTATCCCGACGCCAAACGGGTGCAGCGTTTTATCTCCGAATTCCAGCGGCTCGATGCGGCTGACCAAATGCCGCGCTTGCAAATCGTCCGTCTGCCCAATGATCATACGCATGGTTCCAGCGCCCATTTCCCCACGCCCTCAGCCTATCTGGCTGACAACGATCTGGCCCTGGGACAATTGGTCGAGACGGTCAGTCACTCCCGATTCTGGTCGCAAACCGCCATCTTCGTGGTCGAGGACGATGCCCAAAATGGTTCCGATCATGTGGATGCTCATCGCACCATCGCGTTTGTCATCAGCCCCTATGCGCGCCGCGGCGTGACCGACTCCACCATGTATTCCACCAGCAGCATGCTGCGCACCATGGAACTTATCCTGGGCCTCAAACCCATGACGCAATTCGACGCCGCCGCCACGCCGATGTTCGCTTCCTTCCAGGCAACGCCCGACACGCGCCCCTATCAGCCGGCGCCCGAGAATGTCAATATGAATGAAAAAAACGAGGCCTCCGCCTGGGGATCGGACTTAAAAATGAATTTTGCCGTCGAAGATGCCGCCGACGAATTTCTGCTCAATGAGGCGGTATGGAAATCGGTCCGGGGCGCCGCCTCTCCCATGCCGGCCCCGGTCCATGCCGCGTTTGTTTTTACCCCGCAGAATGACGATGATTAAATTCCACCGCATCCGCGTAACGCACGCCCGTTCCTCCGAAAATATCCAGGGCCGAGCCTATTGTCAAATCTATTTTTCCGCGGCCCGTCCGCCAGGTGTCTTCGAGGTCCTGCAACGATTTGGCCCCGCCCGCGTAGGTGGTGGGCCGCGGCGACCATTGCCCCAGCTTCTCAATCAATTCCATGTCCATCCCCTGCCGCAGGCCCTCCACGTCCGCCGCGTGAACCAAAAATTCCGCGCACGATTGCGCCAGTTCGGCCAGGCTCTCCCGCCCGATTTCCAACTCGGTGAACGTCTGCCAGCGGTCCGTCACCACAAAATAACGGCCGTCCTTGCGCCGGCAGCTCAAATCCAGCACCAGCCTGTTCTTGCCGATGGCCGTGACCATTTGCCGCAGTCGTTCCCGATCCAGCCGGCCAGCGCGAAAAATCCAGGAAGTGACAATGACATGCGAAGCGCCCGCCTCCAGAAAACTGCCCGCGTTGTCCGGGTTGATGCCTCCGCCAACGTGCATCCCGCCCGGAAACGCCGCCAGCGCCTCCCTTGCCGCCGCCTCATTTCCCGGCCCCAGCATGATCACGTGCCCGCCGCGCAGCCCGTCGCTTTTGAAGAGCTCGGCAAACCAGCGGCTGGGCCGGTCCGAGACAAAATTAGTCCGCAGCGCCTCCGGATCATTCGTCAGCGAGCCGCCCACAATTTGTTTGACTTTGCCCTCATGCAAGTCGATGCACGGTCTGAACATCCCGCCAAAATAAGTCGAAGCGCCCCTATTTACAATGGGCTAACTCCTCTCGACTGTAGGAGACGACGTAAGGAGTCTCTGCTTCGCCCCTTATTTCCGCGAAAATTTGAGGCTCCTCCCCTCGCCTCCCGCGACAATAAATTGTTTTTAAATTGCCGGTCTGGAATTTTTTCACGCATCGCGATATTCGTCCTATCGCTGCTGTTTCTGGCCGCAAGCCTGCCCGCCCTGGCGCAAGTCCCCACCTTGGACGAACTGGCGGGTGACTGGCAATACGCCTCCAACCTGCTTTCCTTGCCCGCCCTCAATAGCGCTCAAGGATCAGGCAAGGCGGCGCGCGACGCCCTCTCCGTTGGCGATCTCAGTTTCCCGCCCATTACGATGACCAGCAATACCGGCGCGTTGCTGATTGACGGCAAGGCTCCCGCGCTGGACAAGGCGCGATGGTTTCCTTATCAAGTATTGCGAAAATCTTCCGTGGACAGTCTGAAAATCGACACCGCCGTGCGCATGCTTTACGAGCAGAGAGGCTTGTTGTTTCACATCGCACTGACCAATACCGCAACTTCCACCCTTTCTTTCGATTTGACAGTTGATTTGGCCGCAACCACCTCGCGCCATGAGCATTGGGGCTGGTTTGTTCCCCGTGACAAAGAGACCAACCGTTTTTCCGCCGTGACGATGGACAAGGGCCGGTCGCTGCTTTTGCGCGATTCCCGGGGCGAATTGGCCAACTGTTTCAGCTTCGAGCGCGCTCCGGATGCGTTGACCGCCCGCGGCCACTACGGCCAGGCCCTTTGGCGCGTGACGCTGCCGCCGCGAGCGGGATTGGTGGTCAACTACGGGCTGGTCATCGGCGAAAAAGATCAAATCGTCCACGACCTGGCCAGGCATACGACGGCTCATTTTGACAAGGCATTTCAGCAAGTCCCACGCGATTGGGAAAAGCGGTTCAAGGCCATGTTCACGCCGAAAAATTCCTATTTCTCCGGCCATTTGCCCGTGTTGGTAACGTCCGATGAGCAAGTTCGGCGCGCGTATTATATGAGCGCGGTTTCCCTCTTGAGCGTCTTGCGCACCGGGTTCCCGATTGCGCCGCGCGTCTATGTCAGCAACACGCCGGAAAGCAATTGCACCATGATGTATTTTTGGGACACGCGCGAATGGGCCGACACTCTCGCGCTGCTCGATCCGGTCATGCTCAAAGAATATCTGCGCGCCTGGCTCGCCAAAGGGATTTATAACGGCTACGCGGAAGAATATCTGACCGGCACGCTGCAAGGGCCGTGGTACAGCGCCAATGATTTCTCTGTTTTCATTTTGCTCAACGCTTATTTGAACGTGACCGGCGACCGCGCCTTCCTTTCCGAAAAAATCAACGGCAAGACCGTCCTCGAACAGATGGATGCCATCGCCACGAATTGGAAAAAATTGGTCCGGCCTGGCCGCACGCTGGAGGATTACGGCAAAGCGTCGAATCTTTTGGAATGTGTTCCGACTTACATCAACGAGGTGGCCTCATTCAACGCCGCCAACGTCTGGATGATGCGGCGCGTGGCAGAAATTCAAGAGGCCGAAGGAAACAAAAATCGCGCCGGAGAATTGCGGGCCGATGCCAATCACCTGCTTGCCGCCGTATTGGCCCTCTACGAACCGGGCCAGGGTGTCTGGGATGCGCTTCATCGCGATGGCGCGCGCGTCCAAGTCCGGCATGTGTTTGACTTTGCCACCATTGCCCTGACCATTCCCGAAGATCTTTCTCCCAAAATGCGCGACGAAATGACCGGATTCGTCGAACGCGAATTGTTGACAGATCATTGGATGCGGGCCCAATCCCTTTCTGATATTGCCGCCTCAAAATCCAACCGCCCCGATCACGGTCCCATGGGCGCTTTTTGTGCGTGGCCTCCCGAAACCATGGCCGCGATGTGCGCCTTTGGAGAATATCACCAGGCGCTGACTTTTCTGCATCGCTCTGTCGGCGTCACCTCTGAAGGCCCCTTTTCGCAATCGCGGGAGTTGTTGAGCAAGACGCCCGATGCGCCCGCGCGAATCACCAGCCGCGGCGGCGGCCCAAACAGCCATCAAACCTACAATGCCAGCAACGGCGGCGCTTTTGCCGAAACCATTATCCGCTGCTTTTTCGGATACCAGCCCGATTTGCTCGGCCATCGTCTCATTTCCGATTCCAAGCCCCGCGGTTTTGAAGGCCAATTGCTGAACGTTCGGCACGGCGATCAACTTTTCAACATCCACAGCACCCCGCAGGGCTTGCAAGTCACCGCAAACACCCGATAACAAATTTTCAATGGCCAATTTTCAATCGATTTCCTTGATTAAATTTTCTCCACAGAAAAAGCGCCGAAACCAGTGCGACGATCCACGCGATGATCGAAACCCACTTCCCAATTCGGAAACCCAACGGCGAATACTCAATCCGTAATATATGATGACCCGCCCCAAGGGGAATCGCCTGCAGGCAATAGTTGGCCGGCATGATTTGATACCGGTCCTGCGAGCTGCCGGGCATCGCCAGCGCGCGCCATCCGCTGCTGTAGGCGTCGGTCATCAGCAGCAGGCACGGCGCCTGCGCATCGGCCTCGACGACCGAATAATCCGTGGAAGATTCCATCATCCTGACCCTGCTGCGTTCCCGGCCCGGCAACGGCGCCGGGTCCGGCTGGCTCTCCAGGATGATTTCGTCCGCCGGATGAAAACTCGCATTGGTCAAGGTGGAAAATATTTCGTGATAATTAGTCATGACACGAAAACGGTCCACCAGCAGCAGCCTCGGCAGCGCGTCCGGCAGCACCGCGTAGGCGTTCTTCGTCTCCGAAATCACATAGCGGCACCGCAGCATCCTCCAGGCTGCGGTATCGTAATGGGTCGGCGTCGTTTCCCACTTCGCCGTGTCGTAATCCAGCCCCTCCGTAAAATCCAGGTAGCGCGCATACCGCAACAGACCCGTCGGATCGTTTCCTCCAATGTCCAAAGCCCCGGCGGACATGGCGCTGTTGGGATTTTCCGCTTTGATGCGATAATCGCCGGGCTGTTGCGCCAGGCCCTGCGCAATGGCCGGCGGATAGGGCGGGCGGATTTCGAACGTCATCAACGAGGTCCGGGCGAACCAGGCCAGTTCAATCACTGTCATGACTAGCATGCCGCCGCATGCCACCCGGCGGTGGAACTTCGCCAGACTGAGCAGCCCCGCCGCCAGAAATAGACAAACCGCCCCTTCGATCAGGCTTCGCATAAACTGCGCGCCGGTCTGCGCAATGATGTCCGGGCGCGCATACGCCGATGCCGGCATCCAGGGCGTTTCGCTCTTCGGAATCGTCTGCAGCACTTGGGCCCACCAGTCCAGGCGATGCGGCAGAATGGCCAGGCCGCATAGCCCGACCCCCGCGGCTGCCGTTCCCACAACAAGTCCCCACGGCGCATCGCGCCCGCGCAAAAGCTGGTCCAGGCCCGCCCCCGCCAGCAGGGACAGAAATAGCGCCGCCAGCCACAAAAATTTATCCGTGCCCCGAAACATGTTGAAACCCGGCGCATAACTAAACAGCAAATGAAACACTGGCGTATAATGCCCCAGCGCCAAGACCAGCACCATGGCCACCATGCTGATTGAGAATCGCCGCACCGCCCGTGGCGCACGCACCATCGCGTTCACCGCCAGGGCCAGCCCCATCACGCCAACGAACAGCGAAACCTCCGTCACAAACCATCGGCCCCAATACGGCACGTCTTTCCCGTCGCCAAAACACCACGGCGCCAGCAGCGTCAGAAAATTCTCAGGCGGAAAAGAGTAAGACGCCGCGAACTGGTAGGACATGCCCAGGCTCCGTACGCTTTCACGCGCTTCGTCAAAACCGGTGAACAATTGGACCGCGCTCAGCAGGATTCCCCCCGCCACGATCCCCGCCAGCCCCGGCAGAATTTTTCCTCGCTCCCGGGCGCGCGCCACATTTAAAACCGCATAAATTCCCGCCGCCACCCCCATGTAAAACACATACTGCGGATGACCCGCCAGAATCGACATGGCCACTGCGAACATTCCCATCAGACAGGGAGCCGGCGACGGCCGGTCAATCATCTGGTCGACGGACAGAAACAACAGCGGCGCCCAGATCAAGGTGCAAAGGTTGGACAAATGCCCGGCATGAATTTGCAAAAAATGAGGTCCGCAGAACATGAACATCGTCCCGCACAAAAGGCAGGCCAGCGAATGCAATCCGCGCCAGCGCGCCCAATAAAACGCGAACGCTCCACCCAGAAACACATGCAAGGCAATCGTCCAGTTTATGGCCGCATCCAACGGCGCCAGCAAAAAAAGAAAATTCAACGGATAGAGCAAGGCGGACTGAAAGTTCCCGAAAAACGGCTCGCCGCACGCGCAATGCGGATTCCACAGCGCCAGATTTCCCGAGGCTAATTCATGAAAACCGAAATAGCGCCAATGCACAAAAAAATATGCCGCGTCCAGCCGCCGCTCCGAAAGCACCTCATGGGGCGCGATGAACAAGACCCTGCCCAGCATGACAAGGGTAAAAGCGGCCAGCAGGCCCAAACAGAGACAGGGGGAAATTTCCGGCAGCGCTGGCTTGGGGGCGGGTTCAGGCTGGCGGTCTGTGGTCATGCAGCGCCGCTAAATTAGACCAGGCCGCCGCCGGAAGTCCAGCACTCGGTCCGGGATCACAGCGCCCGGATCGGATCAAGTCCGCAAGCCGGCCTAGACAATAGACTTGACATTACGCCCGCCAAATTCGTAAATATTCACGATTTTTTTCCCGGTCCGCCAATCAATTTTTTTCCAGCCAATCGCGGGCCTCATCCAGCGCCGCGCGGTCAAAGTAGCGTATTTTCGCGGTGGTAAACGGCCTGCAAAATGCGCTCATGTTTTTTTCCCATTGTTGATCGCCCACCATCGCCAGCCGTTCGATGTCCGAAAAATGTTTGACGTCGAATTTAATGTCGTCCCAAAGCGAGCGTCCGTCCCAGCCGTGAAAATCGGCCATTTCAAACAGGACGCGCACTTTGCCGTTTTGCCCCAGCAGCCGTTCGAATTCGGGCACGAGCCGTTGATAATCCTCATGGGCCAGTTTGCCGCTGACCCGAATTTCCAATATTTTACCGCCGCTCCTTTCAAAGAGCTGAATTGCCATAACTTTTTTCTCCTCTATTTATTCTTTCAGTTTCCGTTTGCTTCTATTTTGGAAATGACACACGCCTTCGCTGGTCGTTGAAGCACACGCTCGCGAACGCGATCTTAAACAAGCTTGAGCCATGCCACCAATCAGCCGCGTGTCCGACCGAAATGGCCCTCCGCAAAATGCAGCGAGATTGAATCCTGATTCCGCATTATGCGAGGCCAATGCTTGCGCGATCGAAACGCCCCGCGTTACACTGGCGGCAATGAGTGGCGAAACCCAGCCAGGCAAGGCGCTCTCGGAGACGACGGGCGAAGCCCCGGCGCAGCCACCGATGATGTTGCCGGCGGGCGCTCCGGCGGGCACAACCGTCTCCTTGCTGGGAGTCAATTATCTGCACTTGAAAACCGGCGACGGCGGCGACCTCTACTTGACATCTTTTGGGGCGCGATTCTGGCGCCATTTGCGCCTGGAAAACTGGTTCGCCCCAGAATGGTTTGAAGCGGAACGCGAACGGCTTTACGGCACAGGCACCGTTTACAAGCTCCCCACCCGCCCCATCAACGGGCGCAGCCTCAGTCTGGTGGTTAAATGGTCGCGGGTGGGCGAAGATGTGCCGCTGGACACTTTGACTGTCAATAAATTTATCCACGCCGAGTTCAACAGTCCCTTCGAGGAATTTTCCCTGCTGATGGAGCTGCGCCAGGGCAGGGTTGGCCCCGCCGGCATCCGCATTCGCACCCAATTGCCCCTGGCCATTTATGTGCCCGGCAAACGGCTGCAATTGTGGCAGACCGGACGTTCGGAATATAAAATTCGCGCCAAGGTCTCGCAGCATCCCGGCGTCGAGATTGATATTTTGCGCCAATACGTCGTCGTTTACGGATGGATCGACGGCTTGGATGCGGTGGAAACGGCGGAGAGCGAGGGTTTCGGCGAACACCGCAGCGCGGAATTTCTCGCCCAGGTCACGAGCCTGGTCATCCATGAATTGCGCCAAAAAGGGTATAATGTGATTGACATGAAGCCCGCCCACATCATTCTGCGAACGACCCGCCAGAAGAAGTTGTTGCGCGACCGCCATGGGCAGTTTGCCTACGCGCTGGTGGATTACGAGCTGCTGGAACGGACGCCCGAGCACGAGCAAGCCGTGCGCAGCGCCAACCGCAAGATCTATTTGACTCATATGGCGCGCCGATTCGAGACAGACGCCGCCAAGCCCATGCCCGATCATCTGCGCGCCACCAGCCTGCTGGGGGTGGATTTTGTTTTCGGGCGCGCCGAGAGCACGGGCGGGTTGCTCTGGGTGGTCGGCAAAGACCCGGACCTGTTCACTTATTTTCTGCCGGAACGCTGGCGGCGCACTCCCAAGAAAAAACTCTCGGCGCGCAACCAGGTTTTCCACACCTGCACCAAGGACAACATTCAACTGGTCTGGCGGGTCTCGCGCATGGGCGACCCCGTGCAGTTGAAAAACGCCGGGGCCATCCAGGACGCGGCCCGGGCCTATGAGTTCAACAGCCCCTTTGAGGAATTTGCCATGGCCCTGCACCTCAGCCGGCACGGTGTCAAAACGATTTACCCTCGCGCCATCTACATGACCGGCAGCGCCCGGGAATCTTTTCAGGCAGGGGCCAATGCCCGGCGTTACTCGACCCTCGCCCACCTGCTCACGCCCGACGGCGAGCCGGCCATCCGCAAGGATTACGATTACATTACCATCTGGGGCTATTGGAACGGGCCGGACGAATTGCTCGCCGCATCCGACAGTGCGTTTTATTCTTCGCTCAACGCCAAACACGCCTGTGCCAACGGCCAAATCTCGTCCCGGGTCATGGAAGAACTCCTGACGGCCAAAGCCGCCAAGCTGGCCCACTGCGGGTTGGAAGACCTCAATCTCAAGCCCGACCACTTATTAATCTCATTCAATTCAGAGGGAAAACTCGTCTTGGACACCGTTGGAAAACCCGAGGTGCGCCTGTGCAATTTCGAATTTGTCCGCTACCTTAACCGAGATAATCCATCACCCGTGGAATAATCGTTATGGGACAATTCAAGCAACAGCCAAGTGACTATAAAAACCTCCTTATTGATAACAGAATCGTATAATAAATATTGGAGCACCTAGTCGGATTATGAATAAGCGTGCGTTTTTTCTGGGTGCCCTCTGGTTGGCAATTGCCGCCTTCATCACACATTGCGTCGCCCGCGGTTTTCTTGACGAAGCTATGCACCGGAACGCTGCAAGGATTAGCCAAGCCGTAAAGCAGCAGGCACCCTACGTAGCCGATCCGTTAGCCGTTCAAGCAAGTCACATGTGGAATGTTCTGACTGGGACCGGCATTCTGCTTACCGTGCTGTCCGTGATCAGTCTGGCCACAGCCGCCTTCCGGCATGAACCAGGGTGGTATCTGATTTTGCTTCTACTCTTGGTCTTCGACATTGGAATACCGATGCTCCTGTGAACTCAAAACCGTTCAACAAGCCCCCTGCACCCAACGCGGGATGGCACTTCCGTTCCGCTTCGCGGCTGGTGGTGTTGCACCCGGCGTGGCTGAGTTCTATCGTATGCGGCTGAGCGGCCACGCCTAAGTTTAATCCCGCGGTTTATCCGGCGCAGGAGGCAGAGTCCAACTTGGCACGGGAGTTGAGTGGGCGGGCTTCATGGCTTGGCCTGAACTGCAACTGTCAAATGCGAACATGGGGGTCTCTGCATTTTGAGATTGGCAAGCCGCGTTGAGCGGGTGGTTGCCAATGTGCGAGGATTAGGTGAACATCGCCGAAAATGAAACGAAAGCCTTGGACCATTGTAGTGGCGCTGCTGGGAGTCGCAATTGCCGTGCCGGTGTTATGGTCTGTCGGGCCGAAGGAACCGAGCTATGGCGGGCGAAGTTTAAGCGCCTGGCTTGATGAGTGGGGCCAAGCTTACAATGACCGAACGAATCCCGCGACCATTGCAATTCGCGCCATTGGCAGCAACGCGCTTCCAATTTTGCTGTCCCGCCTGTCTAAGGAAGAACCACCGGAAGAGCGCAAATTATGGCGGGTTGTGGATAAAGTGCTCCCCAAGGACTTGGACCCCATGAACCGCGAAATAAGCCGCGCAGTTACGGCGGCTGAGGCGATCAATCTTTTGGGGGTTGAAGCAAAACCAGCATTTCCAACACTAACCAATCTGTTCTCGAGTGGGCCCCATTGCTTGACGGCAGCCATAGGCTTGGCCGGAATCGGCCACGAGGGGGTAGCTGTGTTGTTAGAGGCGTTGACCAATCAGGATTGGGTTCATCGTCATTCCGCAGCCACCGCATTGGGAGAGGCTCGAAGTGATTTAGACAAGGTTGTTCCCGCGCTCCTCGAAGTTGTGAAGATCCAAGGCCGCAAAAAAGAAGATTATCTCGTGCGGGGAGCGGCCGGAAGCGCTTTGGTGCAGCTGCATCAAGAGCCGGATCTGGTCGTCCCGGTTTTTTCAGAATTCCTCACCAACCCGGATGCCAACATGCGAAATTTCGGGACGAGTCTGCTGGCCGGTTTTGGTGCAGACGCCAAGGCAGCGGTTCCACTATTGCTCAAAGAGCGCACCGATGCAGATCTCGACGTGCGTGCATCAGCCGAAAGGGCTTTGAAGGAGATTGATCCGGAAGCCGCAGGCAAGATCGAGTTGAAATGACAATGCAGCATTAATCTCTCCTTCTTTCACTCGTTAGAAGATGGGCAACGGTTTGATTCTCACGCTGCTTGAACAAACATGTTTTCCTTCGCCCTGACCTTGGCCCACGCCGCTGGCGTGAATTCTTTGATTTGGGTGATCATGGACGCCGGCAAGCGTGTGAACAAATCCTTAAGATACTCGAAGGGGTTGATCCCATGCCGCCGGCAACTGCCAAGCAGAGTGTAGATCACCGCGCTGCGTTCCCCGGCTTCAGGATGCCCAACGAACAACCAATTTTTCTTTCCAAGTGCGCTGGGCCGAATCGAATTCTCGAGGAGATTGGTGTCAATTTCCAGAACGCCGTCATCCACGAACCGGTTCAAGGCTTCCCACCGTTTCAAGGCGTAGTCAATGGCCTGACCGAGCAATCCTTGCGGCAAAGTCCGCCGCCGGACCAGCTCCATTGCCCGGCGCAGCCGCTGCAACACTGGGCGGCTTTGCCAAACCCGCATTGCGGCACGTAGCTGCGGCCCAGCTTTTTTCTGGCGCAACTCTTTTTCCACTGCGTAAAGGTGTCCAATCTGCCGAACAAACCATGCGGCCAATTTGCTCTCCGCCAATGCTTCATGAAAGCCACGCCTCGTATGCGCCCAACATGCAATCAAAATCAGATCGCCGTCACGTTCCTTGGCCAGCGATTCATACGCATAGTAGCCGTCGGTTTGTAGCTTGCCCCGAAACGTTTTGAGAAATTTCTCCGGCCCCTCCCGCGACCGGCTCACTTGCCATTCAAACAAGACATCGCCTTTGGGCCGACTGTAAGCCCAAAGATAACCCTTCTGGCTTTTGCCTTTTACATCAGGGTCCAAATATCGGATGGGGGTTTCGTCGGCTTGCAAGCTAGGGGTCAGCTAGGGGTCAAAGCTAGGGGTCAAACCATAGTTTTATACTTTTGCATTGATAAATCCCGTGGTGGTGTTTGCCGCGCCAACCTTGAATTGACTATCCCGGAGCCATTTAAGCAGCCCGTCTGCGGCGGGAAAGAACGTTGAAGATCCAGGAAATCGCCAAACTTTTATAGATAGGACAGGCGGAAAGTCTAAAATGCAAACTCCATCATTGGGGAAAAACGCATGAGCCTGAGCAGGATGAAAAGTATAAAACTAATGGTGACCCCTGCTATGACGTCTTGGCTCATCCAGAGGCGCATGCAAACAGAAGAAAATCAGTCTTGGCTGGCGCGTGAAGGGCTGATCTTCGGGCGCAACCAAACGGTAACTGGAATAAAGATAACATGGCTCAATTGGCAGAGTGTCTCGTTCCCTCTATGGCAACGCCTTTAGTTCAGCCTGGGCGCTTTCGTACTCTTCGAAATCCCTCACGGCCGTGCCCAGGCATTTTTTGAACAGGTCCGCCGCGCCGGCCGTGTCGTTTTCAGCCAGCCGTTTGGAGCCGGCATAAAAGTAGGCTTCGCAATGCTGTTCACGGTTGGTCTTCGAATTCGTGTTGACGGCAGCATTGAGAAGCTCGGCTTCCGTGATTTGGCCGTTCAGAAAACGCCCGATTTGCAGCGGCCAGTCCGGCGAGTGGTGAGGTTTGCGGTCTTTCAAATAGGAGGCGAGTTCCTTGGTCGCGGCCGCTTCTTCGCCGGCGCGCGCCCGGATGATCCAGATGCGGTAATAGGAATAATCCTGAGCCTCGGAACCGAGTTGGCAGGATTTCCGGAAATCGCCCAGCGACTCGGCAAAAGTCCGCGTATTGTAATACTGGCAGCCGCGCTCGTGATAAGCCTGGCCATCCGGCAGTCCGCGCGATCGCTCGGGAAACGTCTGCGCGACGAAATGGCCTTTATTCTGCGTCCACCATTTTGCCCATTCGCCGGCCTGGTCTTCGCTGAATGTCTGGCGGGTAAGCGCGCGCAACGTTTGCGCCGCCTGCAAGCGCACGATCTCATCCGGGTCGCGCAAGAGCGGCAGCGCCAGCTCGACGGACTGTTTCTCCGGATTTCGCGCCAGGATGCGCAGGCCAAGCTGCCGCCCCATGGGCTCGGGATTCTCCAGCAAGCCCATCGCATCCTCGTCGGAAATCTTTTCGTCCTGCCGCATCAATTGCTGATTGACCCAGCCAAGGGTTTCGGAGTCGGACGAATTGAAAAGACGGAGCAATGCCTCGCGCGGAATCGCCCTTCCCAAGCGCTGGAGAATTTCCAAGCCCGCACTTTGAATGGCGGGGTCGCTGTCGTTGAGCATGGTGCGAAATTCAGGGACGAATCTTTCCATGTCGGCGCGAAATCGCGGCAGGGCAAATATGGCCTGGCGGCGGACGCTGGCATCCTTGTCACGCAACGCGGCCACGAGCGTTTCGGCCCTTTGCGGATCCCAATGGCCGTAATCGGTCAGCACAGTGAGGCCCGCCAGGCGGACTTCCGGTTGCGAGTCTTTCAGCCATGAGACGGAGGCTTCCGTGATTCTTGGATCGCTCAAGGTGCCGTAAGGCCGACTAAAGAAGGAAGCGGCCGTGACGCGAACAGCCGGATTTGTGTTCTGTACAGCGGCCAGAAACGTGGGAATGGCGTCGGTTTCACAACGCGCCAGGCCCTCGACGGCGAAGTAGCCGTATTTTGTGCCCAGCAAATTGGCGAAGACATCCAGGGCGGGTTCGAAATTCAAGTCCCGCATTTCCTGCGGCTGAAACGTCCAGGTTTGTTTGGTGAGCCACCAGGATTTGTCGGCCAACCGCGGGATCCGCCGGCTCGTATCCGGCAAATCCGCTTTCGCGACTTTGGTGTAGGGCGGCAGGTTCTGCGGATCCGCCACGGGTGTTTCGCTCATCCTTTGAAACTGCCGCAGAGCTTCCGGGGACAGCGGCGCATTAACCGATTCAGTTTCGCCCCTGATTCCCATCCGCATGTTTCGCATTCTTACTTGCATGCGCTCCTGTCGGGCGGCGTTTTCCTGGGCACGCGCCAGGTCGTTGCTGTAAATTCCCGGCAATTGCTTTTCGAGCATGGCGCGTTCCAGGAGCGGCTCGGGAGAGAGCACATACACTTGAATTTCCGACGGCTTGCCGTTGACGGAGGAGATTTTCAGCGGGAAGACACAGCGTTCGCTGGCAAAGCTGATTTGCAGCGGGTTCAATTCGCCGGACGCCAGCTTTTCTGAGGTGGCCGGCGTTTTCCGTCCCTCACTGGCCAGATTGATCCGGACCGCCACGAAATACCATTTTTGTTGGACATAGGAATCCAACACGCCGGCTTTGCTCGTGGGCAGATAAAACTGATTTTCGGCCAGCCACTTTTGCAGCGCGCCGGTGTCGCGTGTTGAAAGGACGGCGATTTTGTAGGCGCCGATGGTCTTGATTTCGATGACTTTGACGGGCGGCTCAGGATTTTCCTTCGCGTCTCCTTTGCCGTGCCCGCCCGCACTCAACGACAACATTCCCCATCGTGGTTCCAACCGTTGCTGGGTGAATTTGCTCAATTCGTAGAAGCATTTCATCGAGCCCTCCTCTACCGTGGGAAGGCCGGGCACGGGGATGAGCCAGCCAAATTCATCCACCGCCCCCTCGTATTTGACCTGTAAAATCAAATCCTCGCGCCCGGCGTCGTAAACGAGGATGGCTTTTTGCGTCGGCTCATTGATGTCCTTGTGCTTGTCCCACACAAACTTGGGCGCAACGAACATGCCGTCCGCCCTCGTATTGACCGGCGCAAGCAGGGCGGCGGCAAGTGAAACCAATAAGACGGGCATTAAGGTTTTCATAAACAATTTCGAAAGTAATTGTTAGCGCATCTCCAAAACCTGGATTTTCCACAGGCCTACACCTTATTGAATTATTTGACAATAAGTTTTGATCATCCGTTCATCTATAAAGATAAGCCGCATTAAAACGCCGTGTCAGTGGAAAATTGGCGATCCTGGCATATTTCGACGTGGAGAGTTGCCCTTCAAAGCCATCCAGCAGCCGGTTATCCGGCGGGTCGTCCGTTCCTCCGCTTCATCCACTTTCCCAAAAAAGCCGCCACTCCGGAACTGTTTCAGATTCCTTCCGCACGAAAACCTCAGTCGCAGCTCAGATTTCCGAGTCGGCTGGCTCGCAGAGGCAAAATGTAGCACCCTTGTAGCACCCTTGTAGCACTGTAAACGGCGGTTGAAAACTGTAGCGGGCGGCGGTCCAATAGTGTGGCACCCTTGGGTAACTAAACAACTCTGAGACCGATGGGTCAAGTCATAAAGCCCGGCTGCGAGGTAAAACGAGC
>Ga0182030_10003566_pt1 | contig 33235 bp, 40 predicted proteins | sample 812S3MmetaG_FD_121299 | JGI IMG/M metagenome (GOLD analysis project Ga0182030, IMG submission 121299) | Permafrost microbial communities from Stordalen Mire, Sweden - 812S3M metaG (Illumina Assembly) | ecosystem: Environmental > Terrestrial > Soil > Wetlands > Permafrost | place: Sweden... | reverse complement strand
GTACGTGTGCCGCCCCAAATCTAGCTAGCTGTCAGAATGTTGCACAAAGCTCTGAAACACTACTTACTGTCCCGACAGGAAACGTTTTGAGAGTAAACTTTGTAACAATTCCTGCCTATGATTAGCAGGTAGCAGTAGGGGTTTATCTTGAAATTTACCAAATTGATTTCCTCCACCCTTCAATGCCCAGAAAAGATCAGTGTGGCTAGTAACATTGACATTGACTATGATGGCATTTGCCAGAACTACTTCATAATTGATGACATGATCGCAAGCCAGACCAAATTGGGCGCTGAGGAAGCTTAGGCCTCCACCCAGTAGAAGCCCCCCAACTCCAACATCGCCTAGGAACAAGTTAGCTAGAACAATCATCAAGAGGTTAGAACACTGACCGATTCGACCGCCCACAACAGCAAGATTGTAAGGTTCAAGTGCAGTCATAACCTCCGCCCACCTCGCCCCTGGACCGACATCGGCTGTGGTTTGATCCGCGGACACATTAGTTGAGGCGAGTTTGCTAAAGGAGATCAATACGCCCCAGTTGACGCTGGAAAATCCGACATTGGTATTGTGGCCTCCACTTTTGACGGCAAAAGGAACGCTAGGATAGTCCAAAAGAACCCGAACAACGTATGAGACTTCTGAGGCAGAGGTAGGAAAGACTGCACAAGCTGGGGTAAGGTCAGCATTCGTCGAAGACCAGTAATGTGTCTTAGCATCAATGAAGTCGGGGTTGAGAGCATCTTGCGGCCAAAGTTGTGTTTCTGCTGACCCTAAAGAGATTCGTTGACATGCCGCGGATGCACTCGGGGACGGGCCGCTGACAATGGATGTCTGTCCCAATGCTATGCCATTGAAGATAACAAATGAGAGAACGCCGAAGCAAAAGTTTCGGGAAGATAGCATGCTGAAGTTTCAGATGAGGAGAGAAAAGCAGAGGCGTGGTAGAATGGAAGCATGAGAATTAAAATTTCTCAAGCTCACCTGAACAACAAGATAGCCATATTTATAGATTCGAGGTGGGTTCCATGAAGTCCACCCGAGATCTTGACTTTTTCCAGCTTCGTCAATGAGCGTCAGTCATGTACTGCGAACAAGCTTCAGAAGAACATCTCAATTGTCACCTCGACTTCAAGCGAACTTGAATGGCACGCAAATGCTGGATTCGGAAGCGTTGACTAGTCGCCCAAAGGAATAGATCTTCATAAAATGTTGAAGAATTAGGAGAATGGCTCCTTGTCTGGGAAGCAGAGAATTTATTCCATGAGTCGCTTGGGCTACTGGGCTTATGATTCGCGACCACATTTCTACGAAGTTTGGTGCGGGTAAAGACAGCTGCTTTTGCTGTGGGAGAATCTTGGTTCTCTATGCATGAAGCGTCCATATCTGAACTCCTCCGCAATATATGGCCACGCTGAATAGATTAAAATCTATTGAATCTCATGTGAATAAGGAAGTGATCTCCAGCGGTATTCTGCATGGAAAGAAAGAAGGGAAAATGCATGGGAATGTTACATCTGTTGCGAATACGAGCGGGAATAGGAGAAGTGACGGAAGAGGCGGACTTTTCTTTCTTTCTAAGCGAGCTTCTACTAGTATTGTACTTGACTTTGGGCAACTTTTGAAAAGTGAGTAAAGTACTGAATTTGGGCCAAATATGGAAGGTGCAAAGCGGTCAGAAAGCGCAAACTTTCGAGGTGAATTGATAAAAGGGGGTAAATGCAACGCTCTCGGAAAAAGTCCGTTTAGTAAAAACACGCTAGGATAGGTAATGACCGGGGGCGTAATTGAGCATATCACATGATATAATAAGACATCCATACGCGACTTGGATTTCCAAGTCGTCAACAAGGACAGAGGACATCATCACCGCGGCACGAACATTCCAACTGATCACCACATTATACAATGTCTCGCGCTAGCACCTCCTCCGCACGTCCACTTTCTCTCACAGAAGAGCTTGAGAAACTAGAACAGTCAATTACCCTCACACTTCAAGGTTCGCGTCAACCACAGTCCTGGAGAAGCAAATTCTAATAAATATTCTAGAAATTGATCACAACTTCAGTCGAGCGCATCGAATTGTGACATCAAGTATTCTACCGATCGTTGAGCAATATGCAGATCACTCGAAAGCAGTCTGGGATGGGTCAAAGGTCAGCAGTCGAACAAGTCCTGAGAGAGTAGAAATCTAATAGCGGGGTAGTTCTGGAAACAATTTTTTGAGGCCAGTGCCAATGTCTCCTTATCCGGAGTAGAAGAACGAGAGGAAGAAGAGGATGAGCTATCATACACGCAGTCCCATGACAATGCCAGCACGTATGCCAGCACGTATGCCACGTCTACATCGCAACCTGGAGATGATACCGTGCAAGCTGGTGGAGAACTTGAATCCTATCAGACTGATGATTCGATCTTGGAAAATGGAGATATCAGCGGCAGCACACCTCGACCTCCACGATCGAGGAGTTCGGACGAAAAGCCCAAATTCGCCGACTACCCATCTCAGTACGAGGAATTGAAGAAAGAGCTGAAGGGCGGATCAAAGGCCAAGGAAGATGATATACAACTACCACCTATGACCCCAGGCACCAAATCACGGATCCCTGATATGTCAATGACGCCCGTGTCGTCACCTTTTGATCCAACTACCTATTTACAATCTACGGCGCAACGAAAGCCAGGGGAAGATCCTCTGCTACACCGGGTTCTAGACAAGAATTACCGCATACATGCAACGCCTCATACTACACGAAAAGAGGCCAAGACACCAGCAGATAAACCTTCGTGGCAGGATACATCTTCGCCAATGTCTTCTCCACCAGTTGCGGCTCCTCAATTGCATGCCGATATCTTCAGCTCGCCAATTCGGCAGCAATACAGCAGACCGAATGCGCCGCGAACCCCTGGAGTTAGTGTAAATCCAACTTCTGCGAAAGGGAAAGGAAGAGAGGCAGTTATCAAGCCTCCAAAGGACGAGATCACTTGGGAGAGTGATAGCGATGAGGATGCCGAGGGAGTGTACAGAGAATTAGGGATGAGTCCTCCAAAGACGATTCAATTTTCTCTACCTCAATCCAGACTATTGCAAACGCCTGGTAAGTTTGACATCAATTTTGGCGAGTGTCAACTAACAATCATTGCAGCACGGGAAGCTAGCAAACGGATCGTGGAAGACCTTCTCACAACAGCAGGAGCAGGTTTTGATGATTCAGATGGACTCGATAGTCCTAGCATGGTTGCGATGAAAGATAACTTAGATGATAGCTTCTAATGTGAAATCAATTAATCGTAAGTTATAAACAAACAAAGCCATCCACAAATCTACCTAGACCCATATTTTCGAACTCCTTCTCAGCCGTTCAATTCCAGTTTGCCATCGTTTAGAAATCCCGACTGAAATCACCGGAACTCCAGCGGCTAATCCATCGAAGCCGTCTATCGCCAAATCGCAAGACAAATCGAAGGTCGCAAGCGAACCACAAGTGGAGCGATCTATTTAGTAGCAGCCCAGATCATGTACGCCTCAGCCGTCCTTTGCCTCGCTATAGAACCATCAGCGTTCCCCTCTTTCTCATTCTCCTTTAGCAAGATAAAGTTCTTCAAAGTCTCCCTCTTCTCTTCATCTCGCTCTCGGATTGATGTTGACGTACGTGTCTTATCCTCTCCATTTATCACATCCCCCACCCTCACTGTCTGTGCATACGGACTAATCTTCTTCTCCGACACGGTACTCGTGGTGTGCGACTTGTGGGATTTGGATGGCAGCTTGGATTTCACGTTCTCCTTCAACAGGGAGATTGTTGAGGAGAAGGTGGATGTGCTGACCATGGAGGCGGAGTCGAGATCTTTGACTTTTTGGGAGGGTTGTGCCGACTTGTCTTTTGGAGAGGCGGGGTGGAACCAGGTTGGTGGTTGTTCGCCAGGGAACATTTCTGTGAGAGATGGTTAGAGGATGGATGAGTGGTTGAGGAGGTGGGACTTGCGAGAGTTTCGGAAACCAGGGAATCCAGCAGGCATTTTGAGTGATGTGATTGAGTAATTTACTTGAGTGTTGTTTGGTGTGGAAGTTTTAAGACTGAAGTACCGAAGGTGATTTACTTGAATTGAGTTCTGACAATGTATTGAAGCTTACTTATGATACTGAATGAAAAACTCAATCCCAAGGCAGGAGCGAGGCTACATATATACCCTTTCTAATTTCAAACAGAGTCATACTTACATCAACCTCATACCGCGCCCTGACACCATCTTATTCCGTTGATCATCAACAGCCTCCTCACCCCTACCCCGTCCTTCTCTAAGCCCACCTTGCTCCACAGCCCCTAAACTGTACCCCGAATGACTGGCGATCCGTAAAACCTACGCGAGAGCCGAGCGACGAAGCCTACGCCGAAGACCATCACAGTGCGTAACACAGTAAGATGCCGTAAGCATCACATCAAAAACTATCCGACTACCATCGAAGAGTGACTCAGGCTTCTGCAGGCACATCACATTTCATATTCCCAATGCGTATCGTGATCTCCTTTTTATTTTGCCTGCGAATGAAAAAATAAAAAAGGCCTTTTGCGTTAGAAATTACTAATAGAATGCGTGGCTTTGCTTGAAATCTCCAAGCTATGAAATACAATGCATAGATGACTCGAATACCTTGGGCTTAGCTAAACTGTATGAAAGTTACAGCCACATTTTACGGACGTCCAAATGCGAAAAGTACCTCGAGAGGTGGCTATGTCTGTCCTACTCGTAGAAACTCGCAAATCAGGACCATTTAGGGAACGGCGTAGAGTCTCATCTCACGCGAACAAGGCTGTCCTAGCCTGTCAAAAAAGGAGGGTATTAGATTCAAAGGTGGAGAAATTGCTTTCAACCGATTAAAAGTACATTGGGTGAGAGGTGAGAGGTGAAGCTTTTGACCGTTCTGTTTTTGGACCGGCGTACTAGTACGAGTATCCAACTCAGAACAACTCCGTCCCTCGTCCCTTGTCCATCATCCATCGTCTGTCAAGCGGATTCGAGTCAAGAATCACCACATTCGATATTATTAAGCAAGACACATGAGCAGGTTTACATAGGAGTCCACGAGTGCGATTCATCATCATGCAACAATTCTATGTTATAGACTTCGCTGCCTTGTACGGCATTCAACGTTGTCGCAATACTTCGAACTCCGTCGCGGAGTTCACGAATCTCAGCCTGGCGGGACCAAGAAAGGCTCGCCGAACACAGGCGTTCGGCGAGGGTTTTCGCTAGGAATACTCAATTCACCCCTACCCTACTCCATCCCTTGCCTTGTTCTCTATACATACCGATGGTATTTATTTTATTTTATACTGGTAGCATTTCCATGGACTGAACCAAGCAAGCACTGACTCCGCAAAACTCATCAGAAACTCAGGGCAATATCTTGCGTCATACAAAACCCGTCGATAGCCTTCATTCCCATTTCTTACTCACTTCACGTTCAATTACCCACTTGCCAGTTTTGCCATTCTATAATTATAACTTATTTGAGAAATGGCTGCGAGGAGTCATGATTATCATTTGCTTTCATCCCGAACCCATTGAAGTTTAGTGAAGTGGGTTTTCCTGAGCTACCGGTAGCTGGGCTGCTGGTCCCAGGAAATGGTATCGGGATTTGGCTAAGGGAAGTGCTGAGCTTATTTTTTTTTTGTTTTTGTCCGGTGCTGTGTTGGTGAATGGCTGTGTTTCGTCATGCCATCCGAGGGGCACAGGTTTGCGGCACAGTGTCAGATAAGGTAAAATGCTGTATTTTGTTGCTGTTTGTTCATCGAGCTTGCGCCTGTTTGGGCTCGGTCGTTGAGCCTTCTCACGTACAAGCCTTTTTATGACCAGGCCACTAATGTGAATGTGCACTTTGAATGGGGCTTTTGCGGTAAGCAAAGACGCTCTCTTTATAATTATGATTATTACAACGCGAATATTATTGATCGTAGTCCTACTCCGTAAAGGTTGGGCCCAGATCACCTCTCTAACGCCAGCAGAATCCCTAGATGCAAATGCATATGACGCTCAAATCGAACGCCAAGTCTATGAAGTGTTTGGGCACTAGATCCTCCAAGTTTTCCCCGCTTTCCATCTCAATTCCTTATATACGATACGACTATATCATTAAATCATGGTCTTTTTGTGAACGTCAATGGGCAATCGTCCTAAGAATTGTTAGCAAACTCAATGATTAGAATATAGGCATCCTGCTTACCATAGGAAAGATTGTTGCAAAGACCTTAATCTCTTCAGAGAGAGGTGTTGGATGATGAACCCAGTCCAGATACATAGAGGCTTTTCCAATCATCAAAGCTAAGTTGTACTGCGCATATATTTGGCCAAGGCAGTAATGGGGTCCGGTCCCAAAGACGAGGAAGTTCTTGGCTCCCTTCTCCTCGGCATCACCAGAGTAATATCGTTCAGGATCGTACACTTCCGGGTTAGGATATACCTCTGGGTCACGTAGCGCTGGATAAACTGACGGGATGATCATGGCACCTATTCGGACTGTTAGCAGTGTTACTCCTTAACAGTCTCCTCTACATACCTTTGGGAACTGTGTAGGTATCGGTCACAGGGAATGCCTTCTTGACCAAGTATGGTACCATAATGACTGGAGGACGATACCTCAACAACTCTCTCACCGCTGCTCGGGTGTAGGTCATTCCATCGAGAATGTCCATAGAAATAGGCTTATTTCTATCGCCGCCGCGGAGGCGAAGATTTTCTTCACGGATCTTGTCAAGGACGTCTGGTCGCTGGGCCATGGTCTGGAATAACCAGGTCGCGGCGCTACTTGTAGCATCTTGGGAAGCAAACAAGAACGTGAAGATGGTCTGGGAGATTTCATAATCCGTAAAGTCGCGAAGTAATGGAGATGGCTTTTCGATACCTTCCATGGAAAGACCCTTCTCTAAACGCTCTCGGTACGCAGCGGATTCAAGTTGGGTCTTGACCCATCCGTCCATGATACATGTGATATCACCTCCAGCTGCCATTCGGATCTTGCTCTTAGCGGCACATTTGGAGAATTCTGCGAGTACCATATCGGCGGCTTTCTTACCATACCAAGTCTTCGTATAAGGGATGATAATTGGGAAGTTGACAAGCTCCAGAGCCGCGGTAATCAAGTAATAATCATCAGCAATCTTCTTGATAGCCTCGTCCGATATATAGTGACCAACAAAGGTTCTGCATGAAACAGCACACATAACCTCTCTGAATTCAGGCATGTACGGCACGGGTTGTCCTCCAGCATCTTCGGAGACCTTGAGGAATTTCTCGAAATACACATTATAGACATCCTCCTGTCCTGGTAGATATGATTCGAGAGCTTTGCGAGTGAACAAGCCATTGAGACCTTTTCGGAAGTCAACATGAGCTTTGCCATCGAGAAAGACCCAATTATCCGCGCCTAGAAGCTTATGTGCCACATCTACAACACAGGGTTTGACGAATGATGGTGAGTTGAAAACCTTTCGAGACATATCGCGAGTAGAGGCGATCACAACGAACCTGATATCTAGTCAGAGCTAATTGATTTACATGGCTGCTTGAAACTGACTTGTGGAAGACCGAAACACAACTGAGCTCACCGCTATCCCATTTCCCCTTGTATTCTTCCCATTTTGGGTTCACTGACTGGAGGAAAGGTCCAATAAATGGAGTTTTCCATGATGGGCCGACGATCGATCCTTTCTGCCAGAGATAGCTAACTGTGGTGATGTGAGCGCGGTTCAGGATAAATTAAGGAACAACACAAACATTGATCGTATGCTACTAAGACGAGAAGAATTGTAATAACAACTTTCCACGCGCTGAGCTCCGTGATGCTTGTTAAGAAGTCGCTGATATGATCATTCCCCACAATCTGGGCGAACTTGGCATCTGCCAGGGGCGATGCGAAGCTGACATTCTGCGCCGTAGCAGCCATCGTGAGACAGGTGGTGATGTATTATGCGCCTCTTCGATTACGGGTCCAACCAAACAAAACTGTGCGCTTCTAGAGCCAGCCAATGCTCTTGCTCAGGCCGGAAGCAATTGGAGGCCGTGCGAAAGGCCGCGAGGTCTGTACTGCGTCGAGAAGAATGCCAAATCAATACTAGGAGAGGAGGAGGAGGAGGTGAAGTGAAGTGAAGAGAACTCAATTGAGGTTATGTTGAGGAAAAATAATTGAATTTGGAGTGATTGGTTTATCTAAGGCTAAAAAGGAAATTGATGGAGCCACTTGAACCCTTTCGGTAATTGGTCTTTCCGGTGTACGAGGTACGGCACGAACAACTTCACCTTCACACGATCACCAAGCATTTGCACATACGATCAAGAACATCGCATGTCGATGATAGACTGTTGGAGAGAGCCTTCCTCCAAGCACCCTTTGATACAGATGAGGCCTGGTCTCCAATCTTGTTATATATGCGTCTGTTCGCCCCGACAAAGTGAGGTGTAATCGGGAAGTTTTCGTGGGCACCGCATATTATCACGAATCTCATTATGGACCTCCGCTTTGTCCTCCGCAACATCAGATGGACCCGCTGAGTAGGGACCGGCAAACGTTATATTCGACGAATTCCTACTGCAAGATTCCGCCCGGGCAGGAAAGCAATACTAGTAGTGTGGCCAGAATAGTGATTCGACCGCCAGCGTACTTTCTTCACCGCCATTCCCTTTATGAGCATAGCTATGCTTAGCAGGTCTTCTATGCCCATTGGCTTAGGTCATTGGTCCTCTGTCGAATTGCATATCGAAACTTCCTCAAGTTCTTGGATGAAGATGAAAAGTTTGCCTTCTTGAGGCCCGTAAAGAGAGAGCCCAAGCAGGCAATCTCTATTATTATCAATCTCGTCAAGCACATCATCCCAGCCAACTCTTCATTGCAACGAAGCTCGTTGCTTGTGGGCCTTCATGAGATTCAACGGTCAATTGTTCTGGGGATGGCGTCCTTTTGTAGAAAGTATAGGCACGGTGTACGTCATGCAAAATGCGATTGCTCTCGAGCTGAACCTCGAGTCGATAAGCTCTCGAAGGCGGGCTGGCAATCAAAGGAGGTTAAAGTCTGTGAAGGCTTGGTCGGTGGTATGGGAGCTGTAGGGAAAGCTAGATCGGACAATGTCAATAATTCAACTTAGCTTGGTATAGGCATTGGATGGCAGTTGCCTGTCGAGCTGCTGGAGCCATGATTCAGGCATGTGCAGGCTGAATGAAGTACCTCGAGAAATCGCAGAGCTTCCACCCATTGGAGCAAACCTAGGAAGACCAGCTGTCTCTGTGACAACTCTTGAAGTGAACGTGAAGCACCTCGAAAATTGTGTAAAAACTACCAGTGCTGTTAGTTCTACTTATTCTTTGATTGAGTCAACCGAATCTCCTAGCTCTCTCTACCAGCACATTATCAACTTTGAGGAAAACTACTTGAAAGTCAGCATCGGCCTTCGTATGCACTTTATATTAGTCAACTAATCCGGATTTCTAGAGATTTGACTAGAATTTCTTACTAACGAGCGTTGACTTTCATGTTGAGCTAGACAATTTTACGATCATTTACCTGACCCTTCTACGGATCCTACTTGCTTTCGCTAATCCTATCGCGAATTACTCGACGCATTTTTCACGGATATAGAGAATAAAATTCATGATTACTCCATTTTCGAAATGCTCTTGGATTTAGAGCGAAGTTGAAGACCGGTGGGATGAAAACGACAGATCTTGCGAAAAATGAGGTATAAGGCACGGAGAAAGTAGTACAATTGCACGCTTGTTCTAGACAATGTGTCTCGTCTTACCAAGAAAATGCAGCAGTGATTGTTAGTACCTAACAAACCCTATGCTAGCGCGACCAGCCTCAGCCTTCCTAGGTTACGGAAAGACGCGAAGGGGATCACCTTCTCCTTTGTGAGACCTGCCTTTCTAACGTGCAACTTTCCTCAGGCCGAAGCTCTTGGTTGCCTCACTTTACAAGTCGCAGAAGGTCATTTTACAACCACGGAGGTAGCGCTATGAGCTGCTTCCCAGCACGTGTGTCCTAGGTACGAACCCCAGAATTTTAGTGGGTAGAGTGCCTACTAGGTAGCTAAAATCGATCAAATGCACGACATGGAGCTACCGAAAGCTTGATTGGCACCCCAGAGAATTCCCTAATCTTAGCTTTTCTCCCCATTGTACTCCAACCAAACTCAAATTTCGGCACCTTCACTCAGGGGTCATTTCCCAAGGTCATTCAACCATTCCACAGACCAATCACGGGCCTTTACTCAAACAAGGTGTTTCCTCCGTAAGCCCAGGAACAGTCTTTGAGCTGGCGTGCGGCACTTTCATACCTAAACATGACTGCAATTGGAAGGTCGGACCTGGCGCGTGGATGGCTTTATTGGTATTTGAGGTAGATGTCGATGATTGCTACGCCTCGTGGCTTCGTGAGGCTTCGTATTCTTTGGCTGGCCAATGTAGGTGGCTGAGATGTCCCGTGGTGAGGATGAACCCCGCATGCAGGCTTCTGGTAATTCAGGTATCAGCTATCAGCCTTCTCTTTGGTTTTTCTTATATTATAGGCCGGGCCGCCAGCCTTGTTGCAAGATTTGAACATGAAGGTTTACGTTTGCTTCAGTTTATTTTGAGATCAGTGTCATGTCTTCTGTCCTGATTTCCAAAATTTCTTAATTCCTCGAAATTTCTTCCTTCAATATCAAATCCAAACATCAAATACCGTCCCGAGTATGAAGTTCTTTACGGCTGCATCTATATATCTCACTGTCTTTAGGGCCTTATCACAGGCAGCGGCAGTCGAGAAGAAAGATGTCGCGACTGACATAGCGAAAGAAATACTTGCTGATATCGAAGCCGCAGCCTCGTGTGCCGGTTGCGAGGTATGTCCTGATGTCTTTCTATGCCCAAAATCTCTTTCAACTTCTTGATATACCAAAGATAGACAATAGACAGATGCTATACCATAAAAGTGCGGAGATTCGGCTCACACCTTCGATAGCTCGTCCTGGCTATCCTTAAGACTCTTGCCGACTTTGGAGACAGCGTATTCGTTGATGTAGTCACAGAACTATGTATCATCTCTGGTGTATGTCGAGATATATCCTTTTGCTCATTGAATTCTAACTTACGGTCTTCCAGGCTGATGATAAAGATGTCTGTACAGGAGCTGTTGGTGAAGAAGGCCCCATCATCGCTCATGATCTAAGAGCCATGAATATTCCCTCTCATACAGCAACGCTTTTCTGTATCACATTTTTTGGCCTTTGTTCGTTCCCTCCTGTTACACCATATAAAGTTTCGTTCCCAGCTCCTAAGCCTTCAATCACACGCCCTCCTCCCAGCGGCCAGTCGCCAATCCAAATCGTTCAGTTTTCAGACATTCATGTAGATCAGTTTTATGAGACTGGTGCCAGCTACAATTGCACCAAGCCAATATGCTGCAGGCCCTATACTTCAGCCGATGCTCCTGGGAACAATTCATATCCTGCCGGTCCTTACGGCAATACAAAGTGTGATGCACCAATTAGTCTCGAGGAAAGCATGTATCAAGCTATCCAAACCATCGTACCGAATGCGTCCCTGACGCTTTTTACCGGAGATATCGTCGATCATGCTGTCTGGCTGGTGACCGAATCCCAAAATCTGTTGGACATCAATGATGCCTATAGTCGAATGTCCGGCTTGAAACAAGTATATGGAACATTAGGGAATCATGAAGCAGCTCCGGTGAATGCCTTCCCACCATTGGCAGCTACTACATCGTCAAACAGTCAGCAATGGCTTTATAATGCTGTATCTACGGACTGGACAACTTGGATTGGAGCCAATGCAACCCAGGAAGAGAAGAACTTTGGTGCTTATTCGACCCTGTTCCCAGGAGGAAATCTGCGGATCATATCAATCAATACGAATTTCTACTACAAGGAGAACTACTGGTTGTATGAGCAGACTATGGAAGCTGACCCTAGTGGTCAACTAGCTTGGTTAGTCAATGAACTTCAGGCTGCTGAAAATTCCCATGAGCGAGTCTATATCATAGGTCACACCCCTCTGGGTACAGGAGATGCGCTCCGCGATGGATCAAACTATTTTGACCAGATTGTGAATCGATATTCCGCCACAATTGCAGCGCTATTCTTTGGTAACTATTGCGAAACATCTTTGGACAAACGGATTTTCTGACCTTCAATATAGGACACACTCATACCGACGAGTTCGAAATCGCCTATAGCAATTATACTGCCCAAACTTATCAAAACGCCCTCGAAGTCTCATATATCTGCCCATCCATGACACCCACTTCTGGTCCTCCAGCGTTCAGAGTCTACACAGTAGATCCTGTCACTTTCGGAGTTCTTGATTCAGTAACCTATATCGCCAATATCTCATCTCCAACATACCAAACCGAAGGTCCAGTCTGGGAAAAATACTATTCAGCGAAAGAAACCTATGGCCCACTCGTGGACCCACCAGTGACAGATCCCACAGCAGAGCTCACCCCAGCTTTCTGGCACAACGTCACCACTGCGTTCCAGAACAATGACACGGCATATCAAGACTACAACGCTCGAAAGACCAGAGGCTTTGCTGTCACCGCTTGCACAGGGACTTGCAAGAGCGACGATATTTGCCAGATAAGAGCTGCGCAATCACAATATAATTGCGGCACTATTACTCCCGGAATCAATTTCCGTAAAAGAGATGAGATTTTGGAGAGGACGTCTGGGAAGATAGAGGGAAATGTTTGTGAGGGATCTCTCGTGAGACCGATTTTAGCGAAGATTGTTGCTCAGCATGGATTACTTGAGGATGCGTACGGGAGGGCTGTGGAAAAGTACAGACATTAATGGTTATTCTTATTAGGCTTAATGTGTAATAATTGATTCACTCTTCTGAATTATATCTGAGCACGTGGTGCTGAAATGATATGAGGAGTAAAGGGAGCGAAACAAGATAGAACAGCCTGCGGTCAGGACTGCTGCGCAATGTGAACTCAATGAAATATTAGTGAATTGAAAGTAGTCATTGAGACTTTGTAAAGTGTGAAAAAAAAAAGGGTTGACATCGCGAAATCCGGGGAAGCATTAACAAATCATCTCCAACCTCAACATCTTCCAAAACACAACCACCAAAATGGCCACTCCACGCCTCGCACTCTCCACCCTCCTGCGGGCCTCAAGATCCTCAATCCCTTGTTCAGTTCGACAATACCGCGCTCTTCCAATTACCTCCCCACGTCTTCCCTTTTCACAAATCAACCACCCCTCCAAATTCAGAACCTACTCCACCTCCCCGCCACCAGCAAGTAAAATCTACTTCTTCGAAGACGTACCTCCTCCCTCCTTCCCCTCCTCCATCACCCAACTAATCCCCCCCTCAGATTCAAACCCTTATATCCTCCCCCAAACCCGACACAATCCTCATCGACACACGCGAGCCCTCCGAACTCCAATCCACCGGCACTATCCCCGGCAGCATCAACATACCCATAACCTCCCAACCCGATTCTTTCTTTATCACGGCGGAGGAATTCGAGGATAGGTACGGGTTCGAGAGGCCGGGGAAGGAGAAGGAGGTTGTGTTTTATTGTAGGGCGGGGGTGAGGAGTCGGGCTGCTGCTGAACTGGCGAAGCAGGGTGGCTGGCAGCGGGTTGGGGAGTATAGTGGGAGTTGGTTGGATTGGGAAAAGAGGGGAGGGGAGAGGGAGAAAGTTTAGGTTTTAGAGAGGATTTGAGGGAGGGTTTGAATCCTAGATTATGGCATAGGTATTTTCTCAAAAGGTTGTTGAAGGTTTGGGGCACATAACATGGGGAAATTTGAGTCCGATTCATTCTGTATATTTCTCGGTAGTTTCATTGACGCTTACTTATGCTGATATCAAGTACATATCCTCCTATCAAAACATGAACTTCGGCGTCTCATCACCCTTATCCGCAGGGTCCGCATCCTTCTTCGCCGGGCTCCCATGTGCAAAGAACAGAATCTTAATCGCAATTGCCAGTCCCGCATGCAGACACACCACCAAAATTAACAGAATCTTACTAGCTTGTTTATCCGTCGCACTCAAAACGGGGTATAAATTCCTTAGCAAGAAAGCCACGCTGAGACCAAATCCTACGCCTACGAATACCCAGTTCATGAGTGTGATTGGGGACCAGGAGATCAGGGCTACGGGGATCCAGATTAGGTTTGAATAGCCGTAGAGTGCCCAGCATTCGAGCAGATTGGCGGATTCGCTGCCGAAGTATTTGAGCGCGAGGAAGAGGACGACGGGGATTACGAGTGTGTAGCCATAGATGAGCCCAGCAGCACCTATTCACGTCTCAGCCAAACTCCACCTATAAACTGAAAGACCTCAACATACCGCTTAGCAGCGTAAAATCATACGCAAAATGCGCATCCGCCGTCTCAGCCAAATACTGACTGATTGTTCCCCCTAAGAACAAAATAAAGACTACAGTAGTCGCAATCCAAAACGGGCCATAAAGATCCGGATTTCCTTCCATCACGTCGAGGAAGTTTGCTCGGGGATACAAAGCAGCCCAACATCTTGCTAATACGGCGTTGGTATCGACGTCGAAGAATTGTGCGTAGAAGGAGAGGGTCCAGAGTAAGCGTTTGGAGGAACCGCTTCCTGCTGTTGCTGGGGGAGGAAGACCGGATGAGGCGCCGGGCGCCTTGCGACCGGTACTGGAGGTGTCGGTATTGAAGTTTGAGGAGTGGAATTCGAGGTCTTCTTGCAGGTCTGTGTGGCCTAGGTCGCCCTGGTGGTGGGTTAGCTTGGTGGAATGAATGCGCTGCTGGAGTTGGAAGGGGTTGAGTATTTACCTCCTCGTCCACGTCGACTACTACATCGTACCCAGCTCCCGACATTGTGTGTTAAGTGGTAAGGGGGTGTTGGAGTTAAGTGTCGTTTGCGGTCTTGTGCTTTGCAGTGAGCTTTGGACAGCTTGCGAATCTAGTTTGGCGGCCGCTAGAGATCCACCCTTGCAGATGAGGCTGAGGGACGAGGCTTCACAGGAGGACAAATTTCAAGGTGATATTCTTAAATAATTCTCATTTTATTATTTGGCACAACCTCTGTTGGGGTTTCTGTGGAATTATTCTTAAGAATACATTCAATTGGCGGGGACCACCAGGTTCAAGTAGGAGAGGTGATAGAGATATAAAGTGTTTAATATTAACCTTGGCAAGTCAATTCGATTTCAATACTTTTATTCAAGTATTTTGAACATTCGGAGCTCTAAGAAGGCCATTATTCACGAATTTGTACTCATGTATAGATACAAACAGACTTTCTAAGTTTTGGAAATTTTGAATCTTTCGCGGGGATCGAGACATTGAGATTATTTGCTTGAAAGTAGTTTGTATTGCAGCTAGAACCATGAATAGCAATTATCCCTCATAACTATTGAGATCTAGCGCTCATAACGTAGCTAATAGTGGAGGCAATCAAAAATATTGGGCGAAGAAGGAAAATAAAGTCGGGGGTCTGTTTATCACACATTAGAAGGGGAGAAACGAGAATCCATTAAAGGGCCATGGAAAATAGGGCAGGGAGAATTTAGTTGAGTATGGGGAAGGGCGGGGTCCACCACAGGGAGGGGGTTGCTATAATATGTTTCCAGCGTTCCCAGATAATACGCAAGGGTGATATTCGACTCGAGAGCTAACATAGTGTATATGAATCGAAGCACAAGTTGGACAAGGAAACAGGAGAATGTTGGAACGCTTCTGTTTAGGGGTCGTCCTGAGGGTCACCCCAAGTGTTGAAAAGGTTGTGCTAGAGTCATCCATTCAAATCAGGTATCTTCATGTTGCCTGGCTATTGTTTCATTGCGTCCAGTCCTATGCTATCGTGCGAAATACAACCAGCAATGCAAAGAAACCATCACTGCCTTTCTCCACACTCTCGAAACCACCGAAACTCCGAATGCGCGAATATATCACTTTAGCTTCTTCTTTGGTCGGAGTTGGTTGGTGTGACCGCATTTCTTCTTTCTGCAGTTGGTGGCACGGGGAGGGAGACGGGCCTGTTTGTGAAATGTTAGTTGTGACTTCGGCATTTGGGTACTTAAGATCGTACGTAGCACTTTCGGCAGATCATCTTATCGCAATTGAACTTGGAGGCGAGGGCCTTGAGAGACGGCTCAATGATACCACCGCGGAGACGGAGGACAAGGTGGAGAGTTGATTCCTGAATGTGCTGTCAGCCACTGCATCTCGCATATTCGCATTCCTCAATTTAGTTCATCCAGCATCAAACAATTCCTTAATCTCCAATCCACCACGGATGTTGTAAATCCTTACCTTTTGGATGTTGTAGTCCGAAAGTGTGCGACCATCCTCAAGTTGCTTGCCGGCGAAGATCAATCGCTGCTGGTCCGGGGGAATTCCCTCCTTGTCCTGGATCTTGGACTTAACATTGTCGATAGTGTCCGAAGACTCTACCTCCAGAGTAATTGTTTTTCCGGTCAAAGTCTTGACGAAGCTGTTGGATGAAGATTAGTTTCGATGTCGAGATTCGTAGCGAAAAGGACCTGGGTCTTACATCTGCACTGTAAACGAAACAGAGTCAGTCCTGAATTTTTTGAATTTGATACTGCGCGCATGGAAGGGTTCAACTTACTGATTGCGGTATTCTACGTCGATGTCGTTGATGGAGTTTCGAAAATTACGGCTCGAAGTTGATGAACTTCGCTTGTGTTTTTAGCCCTAGAAAATAATCACGTGATACAGAGGGGCAAAATTTTGTTAGAGGAACTTGTCAATTTCTATTCACCACTTTTAGGTTATTTAAAACAAAACAGTTCAATGTCTCAGTCAATTAGAGAAATTAGAGATATCTATGTTCTGAGTGTAAAATCACGCATGCATTTGCCCAGGGTATCTTCCATGAACGCCCTATGTCCAAAATCCGCCTATAGTCCAACAAAGGTAGTTAAAATCCAAGAACCCAGCTCAAACTATTCATCATCCGAATCTGACAATTGGCTACCTCCATTCGATTGCTTCCGCCTTTCTTCCAAAGCCCAACCTTCCAATTTGCGCTCTGTCTGGAAGACTCCTCTAACCAAGCCAGACACGGTTATACCAATATTCTTGGCTGAAAACCATAAGCAACAGGCAAATAAAGGATGAAGATTGTCTTACCAGCTATCTCATAGAATGCTTTTGCGTTATCAGGAAGCTCCTCGATTGTGCGGTATCGCTTATAAAGCTCCCCTGGCCGCTTGATATCGTCGTCTTCCTCCTCAACCGGCTTTGATTTTTGTACCATCAAGTTCTTTTGTATCTGTTTCAACCTCTCGGGGTTCACCTCTAGATTCGCCTCCTCGAGTTCTCGTGTAGGCAGTTCAGGAAGGGGGAATAGCTCCAGGATCTGCCCCGGCACTAGATAGGATCAACAACACTCACAGATCAAAAGCAAGCGCAACTTACTCTTTGCATTCCTATCATCAATCCAAGTGCGTTGATACCAATCCAAGTAATCATCCATCTTCTTCTCGCTCATTTCAAGGGCATCCGAATCTGTGACTTTAATCTCTTCACCCCTTTGGAAGCCATCAGAAGCTTCCTCAGACATAATCTCTTGCCATTTTGACCAATTGATCTTCACCGTGGTCGGGTCAGAATCACTTTCTGGGTAGCGCACTATATCGTCGAAGGGGTGACTGAGTTTCGTCGCTACGACTATTAGACTCATCAGCTGGATCTCAGGGTACGCAAGGACGCCGCCATTTCTCTTAAGCAGAATCGGATAGGTAAAATCGAGTCCAAGCATGGTAGCTAGACGGCGAACTGCAGAGTATATTTCAACTAGTTGCTATTAGAAATGCCGCAGAAGTTGTCACACATGAAAACTTACTAGGCAATCCCAGATCTCTAACATGCTTAAAAAGTAGTAGAGGAACATTCAAAGGAGGAAATACCATTTCCATCTGAAAATTGTAGAATTCGACCAATTCCAAAGCTGCTCCATAAATCGACGACCCCTTCAGCGGAGCTCGAATCTCGAGTGCAGAGTGATATTGAGCCGGAAGTCGAATTCTCATCTCCTTCGGTATTTCTTTGATCTTCTTGAATGTCAGCACACCATTTTCTCGGAGTATGCACATATTTACGCACAGCGCGAGAAAACACAATCTCTTCCTTTGAAGCCCAAGCATAAATCTCACCCAAACTCGTCGGCAATCTCATCAACAAAATCCCCAAATAACACAACCCCAACGTCTCAATCAACCTCGGAAGCCTTCCTTTCCTCCTATTAACACTCCTCCGACTCCGCCTCGAAGCCATACTCATCCCACCATCAGTATCCGTCTCCCCATCCGTTGAGTCAAACCCGATCGTCCCGGTCCCCGAATCATATATACCCTCATCCTCCTTCTCCCCATACAAAATCCTAACTCTCAAACCCCACAAATCCCTAACCACAGTCTCTAACTCACTCGGGAAACCCTTTACACTCACCAACCAATGGCACTGCTTCCATAAAATCAACTGATAGCATTGCAGATACAGATCCGAGGCTTCTTTGCCACTGAGCACTGTCTGAACTTTCTCTTTTTCTTCGCGCTTTTTGCGCGTCGTTTTGCCTTGTTGGTTCCAATCATCTTCATCTTGTTGCGTTTGTGTGAAGCCCTAGATCAATTTAGCTAGTGGGGGTAAGTTGGGGGAATGAGACGCACGGCTTGCTCGTGACCTCTTTGGCAGAACTTCTTGCCGTCTTCAATGTACCATTTTCGTGAGCGGCATCCTTCTTCGGTGCAACCTTCACCTTTGGGGAAGCGGTGGTAGTCTATGTGTGCGGACATTTTGTGTGTTTTCCTTAGGTTGGGAGGTGTAACATGTTTTCTGTTTTGAGAATCAGACTTGATGTGCGGTTTGCTTAAGATTTTCTTTTCTTAGGAGATACCTCCGAACTAATCCCAAATTCACATGTTAAGGCAACAGAAATTCATTTACGTGTTTTATCATTTGTAGTTTATTTGATGTTTTGGGATTCTTCTATAATTTAACGCGTTTCAGAGTCCAAATTTGGAAAAATCAAAGATCTCCGCTGAAACACGTTATGGTTTTCACATGTAGAAGATATTGAATTTTGTAATAGCATCGATTTCTACAGGATATGTGTCGCCACATCCTAAGCGTCCACTTTTTGACTACGCCGGCCATTCGTGATCACGTAGTATCGAGGTTGACAAAAGAAAGATGATGTTGCAAAGCCCGAGAGAGATAACCAGTAATATCAAGTGTCCAGATAGAGTCCTCCTACGCAACGACCGCTGAAGCAGCTATCCGAAAACCCAAAGAGCCCCTCATGATCGTTTATTATTCGAGTAGATTGAGCTGTAGACGAGAGTAATGCTGTCAAGGAAGGCTGATGTCGTAGGAGTATTGACTTGAAATATTCTAACCACGGGGAGCTTCCTTGGCTTCAATGGCAGCCTGCTCACCCATAGCTGTAAGAACAATGACGTCTGGGTAAATATGCAATCAGTACAGCTCCCACATGTAGATTTACCCTGGGTGGCAAACTTACTGGTATCTTTCTCCTCAGTGGTGAAAAGCTTGTCAATCTTCTCGCCAACTTCCCCATCAGGAACCTTAACATCATCCTTAGTCTCACCATCATCGGCCATCAAGGAGAGGAATCCATCATCAGAAACATCGAGCTAGTATTCCGTTAGAAGATAGCATGATCAGATCGCCGGGTAATCTCACCAACTGGTATTCCTTGCGAGTGACGTTAGGGACATCCATATTGTGTGTAGAGGGGCAAAGTTCTTCGAGCTTCTTGCCAGTGAAGATATCGATAGCAACCAAATGGACTTTGGCGTGACCGTGCTTTCCAGTCTTGGAGGTGGACATATCGACGATCTTGCAGGGACGGTTCTTGATCACGACGAAACCGTTCTTCCTCAAGGCAGAGCACTGCATGGGGAAGGTGGCAGAGGCGCCGGCATCGGCGGACTCGAAAGTGTGCTCATGCTATCATAGTTATAGAAGTCAGTTACTGAGACTTCTTCTCAAAAATAATGGAGTGAGTATACTCGAGGATGCGCCCAGCCGTTGGTGGGGCGCGTGCGGGGTGTTTGGATAAATTCTTACCTGGGCATCGTCCGCCATTTTGAGTAGAATCGCAAAGTAAAGATGGAATGGGGAGAAGGTATGCGACTGGTATGAAGTTGAAAAGGACCAAGGAGAGAATGAGGATTTGGTTTGGGTATGAAGGTTGAGAGTGCAAGAAATTCAAATCAAAGCAAGATCGGGATTGGAGTGTGGGCGAAGCGACTTTTTAGCTTGCTCCTGCCAGTTAAATTCCAGATTGGATGAAAGAAGAGGCTCCACGTGATTTGGGCCAATCAGATGCGGTGAATTATTCCAGCCTTACTTCAGTATTTGTGGTGTTCAGGGTAAGGAAATCTTCGCCTTGTATATTCCCTCACTCAGTCACGATTCACTAAGAGCACTCTGATTCATAAAGTCTGACGTGGGAGACGACGATTTCATTTCGACCATGATTGTCAGGTTACGGCTAGAATTTTAAACAATTCATTCGAATTAGGGGTTCCTGAAGTGAGGGAAGGCCATGTGGCTCGACAGGTTATCCTCGAATTCGACCCCTTCTGGTTCTCCGCCTCCTCCTACGAATAGGTCATTCCCGACCACTACAAGACGGCCAAGTAACCTTGGCCCATCGACGTCAGCTCAAAGACCTGGCTTTAATCCGCGATCATCCTCCCTCTCATTGGCTTCCAATGAGTCTACCACATCTTTATTAGCCTCTTCGCGAAGACCCAATGGATCTGGTCTCAGGCAGTCAACAACTGTTCCCGATACAGCAGATCCATTAGAAGTGCTAGAGAAGCTCCTAGGGTCGGAAGGCAAAGGATCGACCAGCTCTTCGAAAGCCCCTGGAATAAATGGAGCGAATAATGCAAGTGAAGAAAGCGATTTTGAGCTGGATTTTGAAGGTCTGAGTTTACGGGAACTTGCATTGGGACAAGAAGATGAAAGGGAGTCCGTGTATGCTACGCAGTCCATCGAGGAATGTTCGTTCTGCAGAATCTATCTTCCTCGAAATATTACTGATGTTTCTACTAGTTGAGCTAGATAAAGAGAAATTCGAGGATCTTCATCGCTCAATACAAGCTTGTGATGATGTATTGAACTCCGTCGAAATAAACCTGGCCAGTTTTCAAAATGACCTAGCACAAGTTTCGGCGGAGATAGAGACACTGCAAGCACGCTCCTCAGCTTTGAATGTCAGGTTGGAGAACAGAAAGCTTGTAGAAAATGGGTTGGGCCCAATAGTTGAGGAGATCAGTGTTTCGCCAGCAGTCGTCAGAAAGATTGTAGAGGGTGCAATTGATGAAGCTTGGGTAAGGGCCTTGGCAGAGGTTGAAAAAAGGACAAAGGCGTTGGATGCGAAATCCAAAGAATTACGAAACATCAGAGGGATCAATGACCTGAAGCCAATGCTTGAGAATCTTGTCAATAAGGTCAGAGCCTAGGTACTATGGTCAAGTCGAGTGCTAATGTTCTCTATCAGGCTCTCGAAAGGATTCGAGATTTTCTTGTGGCACAAATCAAGGCTCTGCGGTCACCTAACATAAACGCTCAGATCATACAGCAGCAATATTTCATACGATACAAAGATCTGTATGCATTTATGCACAGGCACCACCAACAATTGGCAGAAGAAATTGGTCTAGCGTATATGAACACGATGAGATGGTACTTCTTAAATCAGTTTACTCGATACCACAAAGCACTGGATAAAGTCAAACTTCACATCCTCGACAAGAATGACGTCCTTGGTCATGATGACGGAACTCGAAAAACCAATATTTTGACCTCTTCCAAACCAACTGGTCCACCCCATGATGCATTCAACCTGGGTCGCCGAATTGATCTTTTGAAGACATCCAACCAAACAGCTCTGGCTTCTTTCCTCGCGGAAGAAGACAAATCGACCCATTACTTAGAATTCCCTTTTCGGAATTTCAATCTTGCTCTCGTCGACAATGCCTCAGCGGAGTATTCCTTTCTTACCACATTTTTTTCACCCTCGCTATCATATGCAGTCATCTCAAAGCACTTCAATTATATATTTGAGCCAACCTTTGCTCTTGGTCAGAATTTGACAAAGTCCCTTGTCCATGAGACTACCGACGGATTGGGCTTACTCCTTTGTGTGAGACTCAACCAGCATCTGGCCTTTGAGCTTCAGCGACGCAAGATACCAGCTGTTGATGGATATATCAATGGGACCAGTATGCAGCTATGGCCACGCTTTCAAGTCGTTATGGACCAGCACTGTGAATCAGTTCGCAGCGCAACAAATGGAGTATCCAGCCGAAAGCCTTCTGCATCGGAATCAGCGAAGCAATCAGCTGCCCCTCATTTCATGACTCAACGATTTGGCCAATTTATGCAAGGCATACTTGTGTTAAGCACAGAAGCCGGAGATGATGAGCCTGTCTCCACTAGTTTGACTAGGGTACGAAACGAGATGGAAGCTTTCTTAACGAAAATTAGCAAAGCGATTGGTGACTCGAGGAAGCGAGAGAGATTTCTTTATAACAATTACTCGTTAATCCTCACAATCATTGGGGATACGGAGGGGAAGCTAGCGTTGGAACAACAAGAGCATTTCGAGGGTCTCAAAAAAGCTTTCGGAGGAGGCGCATAATGGGCTTGTAAACCTCATGTAGAACCACACTATAAATATATTTTATGAGGCTACGTGAAACAATGGTATCTTTAATGTCCCTGGTAACCGGCCCAACATTGCCAAAACGCCCCCAAAATCCCAGAAGGCCCTGAGGACTTCCGCAGGTAGAATGCCAGAACTCCTACTAATACAGCAAGTCCAACTGTTCTAGCTGGCCTCTTATACTTCCACATCGCGCTCAAAGCCTTCTCCTTCCGCTCTGCCCATTGCAATTCCTTAACTTGCTGCTCAAAATAGGCCTTCCCATCTTCCAAACTTTGAGCCGCAGTCTGATCCGGCAAGCGTGCTGTCTTCAGTACACTAGACTTAGAAATCGCCCGCCACGTCTTGAGCGTTTCAGGAGGGTGCTTTTCAAACAGCTGCACGGTATTTGTTATCAAGGTTTCCAGATCAAGTGGCTTGGGTAGTTTGGAGAGGATCGAATGGAGCATTTCTGGTTCATCAGAGGGGATCTCGAAGAGCTCGTCAGATCTTTCGAGCACTATTTGTGCAAACATGTAAACTGAAAACACAGCTTCCCGTGCAAGGAGAACATCGAAGACCCGTGCTATATCCCCATACTCTTGTATATCATGTGCATACATCGTCAAGATACCGGGTATAGCAAAAAATGGTCGAGTAAGAGGAAGATGTGCATATAAGCTTGGATTAACGGCATATATAATCGAAGGTATCAAATGTAGTTGTGCCAATGACGGAGCAAGGGTAGGTAGCATATAGTCCCTGATCCGCAGAGCGGAAAGACGTGCCACAGCAGCTGCACGGCTTCGTGATTCGAGTACCAGAAGGAAAACCTGGCAGATATCATGGTAGCCTTGGAAATAATGTAGATAAGGCTGCCGCCGCAGGACTTCGAGAATGAGGTCGGAGAGTTCTTCTTTCCGTCGATCAATCTCTTTCGAGGACTGGTCTGTGCGAAGGTGTCAGTTGTATTGTGATATGTGACCAGAGGAATGACGCACCGTTTGGATAGTATATAAAAGACCTGTCCACGTCTAATCGTACCTGATCCTCGTCTCTGTGTCTAGGGAGAATTTTCCAGTCATCGAGACTTTCGGATTCTAGTTTCAGGTCGTGATCGTTAGGTTCGAAGCCGAGTAGTAGAGGCCCTGTCAAGAGTCAGAGTATGTAAAGTAGAACCCCTCAGTGACACGAACATGCCTGACGTCGAACATGGTCGGAGACAAGTCCACCTCCGGTCGTTGCCAAAATCCTCAAATTTTCTATATCCTTCCCTTTACACGCGTTCAGAATCCTCGTGGCCTTTTCATCGCGCGCCCTTTCTTCTGGTGAGGGCGAAGGCGTTCGTGAGGAAACGCTTGGCTTCTCGTTTTCTTCAGGAAGTATTCCATTGGTCTCCATATCAAGGACAAAGGTCCATGGACTTGATTTTCATCGCAGTTGTGTCTTGGAAAGAAGAGGTTTTGCTTGTTGGAAAAAGCAAACCTAGGATGTCTTTCCAACCTGCTCGTTAAAGGATTAGCGCGAGTCGAATTGCAGCTGTTTCAATGCAGAGAAAATGATCTGTCAAACCCTGGATCAATGCCGCATTCTCAATGCTGACAGATGCTCATGACTCTTTGCGGGCGTTATTTGCGCGTATCAGGTGATCAAGTATCTTGAGGGCATTCCCATCCATTTTCATCAATGCTTCACTTCACTAGGTATCGGGTCTATTTACCAAAAGCGACCACAGCCTCGTTATCCCAAGGCTAGCTAACTGGATCACGCCAAAACCGCAAGGCTGGAATCCCATTCTCTTAAAAACATATTTTCTTTCACCGCTTGACGCGAGTCTCAGATTATCCTGCGGGCTGGGACGCGAAACTCTTTTTGAAGACTTCATTTGCTCAAGCGTCGAGCTCGTGTCACCCCGAGGCTGACTTGAATGGATTGCAGATCTAAAGGCTTGATGACCCAGATCTCACAATGGCTTTTAATACCAACACTTTGAACGAGGATGGCGAATGGACCACGAGGACCCTTGATATCAATACTGTGCTTCAGCATTACGATCAACAAGACCAAGAGGCAAATGCAAAGCCCGTGGAGATTGAGAAGGCGCCAGTTCTCGGGCTGTTGACCCAAACTGTCATAAGAAGTCCTTTGGCTCATTGGATTTTATCCGCGCGATTAAGAAGTCCTGATTCGAACGATGTAGCTTTCATTGGGGTAGGTGAAAGTTTTCTATTTCGTGGAAGTCTTCTACGTCCATTCGTGTCACTCGAGAATGATCGCAATGACTAGGTTCCTCATGTGGGAGAGCTCTATGCATGACTTCTGCTCTTTGACCAGCGTCGATTAAGCCGTGATAATATTAGTAAATGGAATAGTAGACGAGAATAGATGCTGATTCTTACAGGACGGATTCATCCAAATCAAAGAATTACGTCCAGATGGGCACCTCTGGGATGTTGTCTACAAAGAGGACTTTGGAGCTCGAATCCGAAATGCTCGTATTGTGGGGTCGCTAGACGCGTATGCAAGAGATTGTATCGGCAGTAGTGGTAGAACTCAAATCAAAGATGAAGACGAGGATGTCGACATGGATGACGAGGAACCTCGCGGGGGCCCTTGGCTGAAGCAAAATCCAGTCCTGCCACCTCAAGTTATCCTACTTCAATTAGATACTGGAGATTCTGTGTTTTTGATGCTACGTCAGTCCCGGAATATGGAATGGAAATTCATCTCTAGCAGGCACCGAGTTTCCAAGTCGATGGACAAGAAACAGCCCGGAATGCACCTGGTTGTGGACCCAAGTTCGCGATACATGGCTATCGGGTGCTCTGAGGGCCTTTTTGCGATCTACGCTCTCCATCCGAGGGAGGAGTTGAAGAAACAATATGCTCATAGCTCCAACCTTCGGTATGTCGCTTCGGAAAGACACATCTATCTCAAAGGAACCATTCTCAAAATGGAATTTCTGTATCCTGCTGCAGGCGATGATGACCATATCATATTGTTGGTAATATTGGTATTTAAGGGGAAATCGCGCATGCTATTGTATGAATGGCAAACTGGTCAAGATCTCAGGGACATTCGAGCGCACAACCAGAGAGGCCACCTTTTGGACGAGGATCACCGTATGCCGTCGCTAGTCATTCCTCTGACTTTAAGATCCGCATTCATTCTCGTGTTCGAGACCTTCATGGCTATCTATAAAGGCCTCCTCATTGGTAGTCTTGAGATTTACGACTTCCCACTCAGGGACTTTAGATATGAGAAAGAGAATAGAGTGCTCCCTCATCACGGCTTACACAGTGAGCCTCTATGGACGGCGTGGGCTCGCCCCACTCGAACACCACAGCATGCAAGACACCATGATGAAATATACATGGTGCGCGAGGATGGCCTTTTGATACTTCTAGACACTTACCCTGAAGATAACCTTCTAAACGGGCTGCATGAGATTGGCTGCTTGCGATCTCACTGTGGTCCAGCCTTAGCAGTGCTCGATTACAATGGATATGACTGCTCATCTGGTGATTACCTCATCGCTGGCGGTGAGTCTTGCATTGGAGGGGCATATTTAGTGAGTTGTCCAGTGTTCCTTCTCTTCCTTGTTTTATCTTATTCTCCATCTTTTCTCTAAAAACTCATACTCAAGAAGACTTTCGGGGTCTTACAGCTGTGCTAATTCTCCAATCATAGATAGAGGCAAGGGAAGAACCTGTATTCAAACAGAGCATCGAGAATTGGGCACCCGCACAAGATCTGGTCACAACGTCTGGAGCTCAAGACAGTGATACTGAGCCGACGAACCAATCATATCGTGGTACTGATGCTTTTCCGCGCCCAGATAGGATGTACGCTTGCGTGGGCAAGGGATCCCAAGGGTCCGTTTTAGAATTCAGACATGGATTTGAAGCGCACATTGCCCTAGAAACGGATTATGAGACTCCAGTCATGGACGTCTGGGCATTACTCCCAGCTATTGAGCCTTCAGTCAGCAAAGCTGACTGCCTCTTTCTGCTGTCTCTTGGGGATCGATCAGCCCTTCTCGCGTTAGGAGAAGCTGGAGATCTGGTGGAAATAGAGGAGACATCGACCCTTGACCTGAGCCATCGTACCATTTCAGCTGGAATTCGCGGCAACTTTGCTATACAAGTCACAGAAGCTTCCATTTCGATTACTGATAGCATAAACAAGTAGGTTTCGAGATCAGTCTCGGCCCTATATCAGTAATTGAGGCTGACTTTTTAATCACAGCATACGACTGCAAAATGACAACATTTTCGGTGTCTACCAAGGAGGCGTTTACCTCGGGGCTGGAAAAGAGATAGGTGTTGCCGTGATCCACGACAGCGTTGTACTTTTCACGGTGAGGTTTGATAATAGTACTTATCTCCAAGTTTTGGATCTGGATAAGCCCGAATTTCTGCTGGAGATGATTGTCCGGACCATAGGAAAGTATTCCAATCGCGTCACCGTTGTACGTACATGTTTAGTGAAACAATTGCTTTGTGCCATTGTTGCAGAGTTTGATGGAGGATCTTCAAGACTGACATTCCAACCTATCAATGGAGGGAATTCCCACACGATCACAGTCCCTTCAATTCTAGGATATAACAATCTCTATCTCGAGGAATTCGTGAGCATGGAGATTGTTCCGGGGCAGCTTGGACATATACTACTGCTCTGCGGAACGCGAAATGGGGTCGTGGTCGTGCTACGGATTGACGAGGACTCCCTTCAAATACTAGAATCTACATGTCATCGGGTTGGGGCGACGCCAGTACTGATTAAAAGAGAGGAATCTGGTTCCAAAGAGCTATTCTTGGCGAATTGTGATTCGAAACTGTATGCTCTGCGTCTAGCGACCTCTCGGATGGGCATCACGCGCCCGGATAATGAGAGATTCATCGATCAGATCTGGCTCACTGATGCTGAAAGCACAGGTAGACAGCAGCCAAACATCAACTCTGTTGTGGGACTCCCACAAGGAACAGGTGGAATTAATGATGGAATTCTAATTATTGATGGTTCTCAGCTTATTGTGGCTGGTTTGAGCACCCAGTCAAAAACGGTTCCACGACAAATACCTATCGGCGGGACTCCATCGCGACTCTTGTATTCTCAAACATTCGAGTGTCTCATAGTTGCAGCGACTATAGATGGGAAATCCGCACTTAAATTTCTTGATCCTGTGACTGGGCAAGATATTGCATGGCCATTTGTCAAATGGAAAGACCCTGCCAAAAAGCAAAATCTTGACAAGAAGAAAGATTCCGAGAAAAAGATATACGTCCCGTTAAATTCCGGGGAATCTGTCCCTGGGCTTGGCAATACTGATGACAAGATTTTTCGATTGATGGAATGGACGTACGTGAAGGATGGTCAAACTTGGATTTATCTCGTGGTTTGTACCAGCGCAGGCCGACTTTTGCTAATCGATGTCAAGAATCTCGATGATAGCGACTACAGTAAACTCTTACAGCGCGAAGGGACTTCGCCAATCCGACCGAGACTTCGGTACTTGTCCAAGCATAGATTCAAAGTTGCAAGTCAAAAGCCAATATACTCTGTGGCGGGCTCTGAGAGCGGCTTATATTATTGTGCGGGAAACGTTTTACATTTCGACATACTAGACGAGTCGCAGCACGGGTTTGTAAACCTTGCTAAATACGAACTCCCTTCTCCAGCTCTGAATCTTGTTTATGAGGATGGAAAAATTTACGCTCTGACTAGCGCTCACTCTCTCGAGATTCTCGAAGTGGTCACAGAAACTACTGGAACAGAGGTGAAATTCATTCGCACACATGGCGACCAGGTTACCAGACACAGCCTGCACCATAGAGTTATTGGACTTCATTCGGAGTCACCACTGAATTTGATCTCAGATAAAGCATGCTCTATCGCTGGGCTCTGGGCTACTCGCAACACTAATGCAGATACTTTGGACACAGTTTTCGAGGCTGAGCTCCCGTATTCCATCGTCAAATTTCGCTTCGGAAAGTGTCGACCGATCTGGGATCCTATTTGGTCCTCGACAGACTCAAACCGAGTCGAAGCACCAACTTCGCCCCTTGTGACCAACTCCGCCAATTACCCCGAGATCCTAGGGTTGTCGATTGATGGGTCATTGTGTCACTTCATGGTTCTTGATTATGAGTCGTGGAAGTTCTTGAGATTCCTGCTCAATCTAGCAATGCAGTCATCAGATGTCTGCGAGTTTACCGACACATCTTCGGATATTGGGCAGCTTCAACCTATTTTGGGGCCAAAGGTCATGATGCAAGTGGATGGAGATATCCTGAGACGATGTCTTGAGAATAGGTATTTGGAGGATCTCTTGCAAGTGAATGCGGATAGAGGAAATGCGAAGGAAATCCAGGCTACATTCAGAAGCCTGCTTCAAGGGCTACATCGCGGAAGTCTGGGTAACCATGCTCCTCTAAGTACCTTGGTAGAAAGGGCATATACGGACTTGGAGTTCTTCCTACGGCCTGTCTTTTGAGGCTTGAGGGGCTGATATTGTGTTTGATCGAAGTGGCTGTACTAATATTTTATACCATGAGTCACAAAATGAAAATCCTGTGAATCATTTCGAAAGGCTTAGCTATTGATGGGGGAAAGGTACACAAATAAAGCCCCCTTGATGTGTAAGTTAACTTTGAATAGTCCCTTATAAGTGAAGACCGATCAAAACAGGTGAAAATCACCTTGGCTCATTCTCTAAGATTATGTGAGACAACTTATATAGGAATACTGAAAAGAACTTTCTGGATTGTTTCTGAGTATTATATCAACATGCTATGTGATTAATTCTGAATAATCTTTGGACAAAAATCCACTACCAGAAAGGAATTTATTATCTCATAAACTGTCAGACAATGATATCTTCTATTCAAATTCCCACAAGAGATAAGGCTTGAAATAGGGGAGAGTCCCAAGAGCGTTACTGTAAAGCCTGCAGAGCGCTAAATTAGCCGAGTGTCCGTGCGTTCAATCTGCCCGCACATTACAGAATGTTGACTGCCCCGCGATCAGATTCTACTTTTGAATTTACAACTTCGTCGCAAGTAGACCTTTCCTTCACAACATTCCCAAAGGAGCTTCCTTTGTTGTGGCGACTAGCTCTCTACCAACGATTAGAATAGTTCGACCCCAACACATCTTACTATCGCCACGACCTCTAGTCAGACCTGGAGTAGCGCGCCTCCAACTCACTTATCTACCCTACAAATCTACACCGCATCCTCCACATCCTCTAACAGTCGAACAAAATGCCGCCAAAGAAGAAGAATAACAAGAAGAACGACGATTGGGAGTCGGAGTTAGGAGAGCCAGCAGCCGCTGCACCAACGGCACTAGAGACTAAAGATGAACCTGCAGAGGCTGACGCGGAGGAGGAATTCCCGGCTGGTGGATTAATGGCCATGATGCGGAAGAAACAGAAGAAGAAGAATAAGGGAAAGCAAGAAGACTTTGTTGAAGGAGAGGACCCCCTAGCTGAGGAACAGCCCGACTTAACCGGAAAAGCACCAGTTGAAGCTTCCATAGATGATGAGTTCGCCTTGCCAGATAAGAAGGGGAAGGGAAAGGCTGCGACTGCTAAAGAAGCAGATGAGGAGGAGGAGGAGAGAGGCGCGGATGGCAAGGTTATGACCAAGGCCCAGAAAGAAAAGGCCAAGAAGGAGCGTGAGAAGCAACGAAAGAAGGAAAATGTAGGTATTTCATAATTCGCACCAACACACATTCTGACTGAACTTCCAGGCTGCCAAGAAGAAGACGGCCACTCCCGCCCCCAAAGCTGCTGAAACCAAGACAGTAGCTGAATCTAAAACCGAGGAACCTTTGACATCGAAACCTGCTGCTGGTGGTAAGGGTAAGAAACTCCCGCCAGCACTCGCCAAACTTCAAGCACAGCAAGAGGAATTAAAACGTCGGCAAGAAGAGAAGGCACGCGCAGATGCTGAGGAGAAGGCTAGGATTGAGGAGGAAGAGCGACGAGAGGCAGAGGAGGAAAAGAGAAAAGCGGAGGCTAAGGCATTGAAGAAGCAAAAGGAAAAGGAGAAGATTGAGCAACAAAAGAAAGAAGGCACATATCTTACGAAAGCACAGCGAGAAGAAAAGCTTCGAAATGAGATGAAGCTCAAGCAGATGATGGCCTCGGGTGTCAAAGTTGGCGGTCTTGAGGGTGGCGAGAAGAAAAAAGTTGTCTATGACAATAAGAAGAAGAAGGGTGGTCGAAAGAATCCAGAAGAACTTAAGGTAGTGTTCAGGGTTCTCGTCCGCTTATTCACAACTAATTGTTTGTAGGCCGAAGAGGAGAGAGCACTTGCTGAGGCTGCTGAACGAGCACAGAAAGAAGCGGACCGAGCGGCTGCGGAAGCTTCTGCAAAGGCCAAGAAAGAAGCTGCCGAGGCGGCTGCTGCAAAGGCTGCCCAACCCGACGAGAGTGATTTGGATGACTGGGAACAAGCGGCTGCTGAAGAGTCTGATGACGTGAAGGAAAGCTGGGATGCCGACTCGGACGAAGAACGAGAGAAAGCTGAAGCTAAGAAAGCTGCTGCCGCGAACGGAAAGGCGGATTCTAAAGCTTTGCCGTCCCGAACAAAGACAGTAGACAAGTCTGAATCTGAGTCTGAGTCTGAGGAATCATCTGAAGACGAAGAGACCAGTGCTTCTAAAGCTGCAGAAGCTCTACGAAAGAAACAAGCCGCTGAGAGACGTGAGAAAGCCCATGAAGCAGCGATGGCAGCCAGATCCAAGGATAACTTGCGGTCACCCATTTGTTGTATTCTGGGACATGTCGATACTGGTAAGACAAAGCTTTTGGACAAGATCCGTCAAACGAACGTCCAGGAAGGTGAAGCTGGTGGTATCACCCAGCAAATCGGAGCCACATATTTCCCTGTCGATGCTATCAAGACTAAAACTCAAGTGGTCAATCGTGATAACAGTTTTGAATTCAAAGTCCCTGGTCTCCTAGTCATTGATACCCCCGGTCACGAGTCTTTCTCAAATCTTCGTTCTCGTGGTTCATCATTATGCAACATTGCTATTCTTGTGGTCGATATCATGCACGGACTAGAACCGCAAACTTTGGAGTCGATGAAGTTATTACGAGACAGAAAGACACCGTTTATTGTCGCGTTGAATAAAATCGATCGTCTCTATGGCTGGAAGAAGGTCGATAACAACGGCTTCCAGGAAAGCTTAGCACTTCAGAATAAGGGTGTGCAAAATGAGTTTGCAAAGCGATTAGCTGACACCAAGGTGGCTTTTGCCGAACAAGGCTTCAATTCCGAACTTTACTATGAGAACAAATCTATGGCAAAGTTCGTTTCTCTGGTGCCCACTTCAGCCCATACTGGAGAGGGTATCCCAGACATGCTTAAGCTAATCATACAACTTACACAAGAACGTATGGTTGGCTCTTTGATGTATCTTTCCGAGGTTCAATGTACAGTGCTGGAGGTCAAGGCAATTGAGGGTTTTGGTATGACCATTGATGTTATCCTCTCTAACGGTATTCTTCGAGAAGGTGATCGGATTGTTCTTTGCGGTGTGGACGGGGCAATCACAACAAACATTCGAGCGCTTCTCACCCCTGCACCACTGAAGGAATTACGATTAAAGTCTGCTTATGTACACAATAAGGAGGTCAAGGCAGCACTTGGTGTCAAGATTAGTGCACCAAACCTCGAAGGTGCAATTGCAGGTTCAAGATTGATGGTTGTTGGCGAAGACGACGACGAGTCAGATATCGAAGCAGAGGTCGAATCCGATCTTGGTGCACTCTTCAGCCGCGTTGAGAAGTCAGGTCGTGGTGTTACGGTACAGGCATCGACTCTCGGATCTCTCGAAGCTCTACTTGATTTCCTCAAAGTCTCCAAGATTCCCGTGGCCAATGTTGGAATTGGACCAGTCTACAAGAGAGATGTCATGAATTGCGGTACGATGCTTGAGAAGAACAAAGAGTATGCTGTCATGCTTTGCTTCGATGTCAAGATTGACAAGGAAGCCCAAGCATATGCGGATGAGCAGGGTATCAAGATCTTTACTGCAGACATTATCTACCATCTTTTCGATGCTTTCACAAAGCACATGGCACTCATTACCGAGAAGAAGAAAGAGGACTCGAAGCTCGACGCTGTCTTCCCTTGTGTTCTCACCCCTGTCGCTGTTTTCAACAAGACAAATCCAATAGTTGTCGGTGTTGATGTTATCGAAGGTCAACTAAAGCTACTTACTCCTATTGCGGCCGTCAAGACAAACCCCGTCACCGGTGTCAAGGAAATCGTCAAGCTTGGCAGAGTGTAAGCTATCTTCCACAATTCGAAAGCACAGAACTAATACAATAATAGTACCGGAATCGAACGTGACCACAAGCAAATTCAAGTCTGCAAAAAGGGCCAGCCATCTGTTGCTGTCAAGATCGAAATGGGCCATCAACCAACCTATGGTCGGCATCTCGAGGAGAAAGACACGCTCTACTCAGATATCAGCCGGAAGAGTATTGACACGCTCAAGGAATTCTATCGATCTGAT
>Ga0182030_10003565_pt1 | contig 33238 bp, 24 predicted proteins | sample 812S3MmetaG_FD_121299 | JGI IMG/M metagenome (GOLD analysis project Ga0182030, IMG submission 121299) | Permafrost microbial communities from Stordalen Mire, Sweden - 812S3M metaG (Illumina Assembly) | ecosystem: Environmental > Terrestrial > Soil > Wetlands > Permafrost | place: Sweden... | reverse complement strand
TTACGAAGCCACCCGGCAGCGGGGGGAAAGGCCAAAAGGCTAAATGCCAAAGTGAAACGTGAACATCCAATATTCAATTTCAACATTGAGCATTTTGCAATTAGTGATGGCCACCGTGCCAGCCGCCGCCGCCATGCCAACCACCTCCACCGTGCCAACCACCTCCGCCATGCCAGCCGCCGCCCCAACCACCACCCCAGCCAAATGACAGCGATACCGCCGGATAAGGCCAGCCGTAATAGCCGTAGTACGGATAGTAATATGGGTCGTAATAATACGTGGCCGGTGCGGTTTGGACGTAAGTCACGGTCGGGGCCACTGTGGCCGTAGAAACTGCCGTCGGGCTCGTGGAAGCCGCTGAATAATCCGGCTGAGGCGCAGGTGTTGACGGCGTGGGAACCGCGGTCGTGGCGACGGCGCCCTTCGGCTGATTCAGCATGGCCGTGATAACGGCCTCGGAAACGCCCTGTTGTTTCAAGGAAATGATTTGTGCCGAATCAAGGTTAAACCCGGTTCCGGAATTCTTGATGTAAGCAATGATGGTGCTGTCGCTGATTTTTGCCTGTTCGAGCTGCAGGATCTGTGCGGTGAAATCAGGGGCATTTTGTGCCGTCGCACTGATCGCCAACACCGCCAGTCCTCCGGCGGTCACTGCGGCCAGCATTTTTTGAAATTTCTGTGTTTTCATAGTTCACCTATACCATAACACATTTGACCGGAAGCAGAAGAAAAAGTTCAACGGCTAAAAATCCCCGTTTGCCGCAGCTATTATCTCCCGGGCCATCCCGGTTTCACGACGCGGGATGGAAGTTGCGTAAATATTCCGTCAGCGCCTCAATCTCCGCTGCGGACAATTTTTTCTGAAAAGCCGGCATTGATTTGGGTCCGGTTTTGATTGCATGAATGATTTCGTCATCCGAAGTATTCAACTGCCAGTGGGCGTCGGTAAAATCCTGTGCGCCCAAAAGCCAGCCGTGGAAGGTTTTTGCCCGGCCGTTGCGGCTGTGGCAGGTGGCGCAGTTTTCCATGAACAGACCCCGGGCATCCACCTTGTATGTCGGATAACTGGCCTGTTGCACGGCCAGGGTGTTGGTTGACGAGCAGCCGACGACCAGCCATGAAAGCCCGAAAAGGGCAACCAACAGGCACGATAAGGAAATTCCATTTTTCATATTGATTCTTCAAGGCACGAATGGTCATGCCCACGTTCACTTCCCAGTAATCAATCTTCGAGGACCTTGCAAGCGGAATGATATTCCGTCCCGTCTCGTTTCCGTTTGGATGGTAAGGCAAGGCAGCTAGCCGGCGGGCTTCAAGTAAATGGCCGGCTGGATCAACCGGAGCGAATGTTTGATACCACTCAGGCTTTCGGAATGGCCCACCATCAAATAGCCGCCGGGAACCAGCCGTTCCGCCAGATACCCGACCAGGGCCTCCTGCGTGGGCCGGTCGAAATAAATCATCACGTTGCGGCAAAGGATGACGTTGAATGGCTGGGCGAACGGGTAATCGTCTTCGAGCAGGTTAAGATGGTGGAAGCCCACCCGCTGGCGAAGTTCTTCCTTGATGCGGAAGCATCCCTGCCGGTTGCCGGTCCCCTTTTGAAAATGGCGGTGCAGCAATTCCTGGCTGATGCCGCCCAGTTTGTCCCCGTTGTAAATCCCCTGCTCCGCCATTTCCAGGACGCGGGTGGAAATGTCGCTGGATTCAATCCGCCAGGAGTTTGACACGGCGGCCGCGAGATGTTCGGCAAGATGAATGGCCAGTGAATACGGTTCCTCGCCGGAGGAACAGGCGGCACTCCAGACGCGAAATATCTCCCTTTTGGCAGCAGATTGGGCGCGCCACTGGGGCAGCACTTTTTCCCGGAGAAAATCAAAATGCTTCATCTCGCGGAAAAAATGGGTGTGATTGGTGGAAATCCGGTCAATGAGAAAGCGCAGTTCCTCATCTCCGGCGGGAGAACGGAGCAGCTCGCAATACTCGTGGTAGCCCGGCAATTGAAGCTGGCGCAACCGCTTGGCCAGCCGGGAAGAGACCAGGGTCCGTTTGTCCGCTCCCAGGCGGATGCGGCTTTGCTCGTAAATCAGGCGGCAGAGAAAATCGAAATCCCTGTCCGCAAGTTGAATGGCTTCAGTTTTAAATTCCATGTCCAGCGCATATTTCCGCAGGCTTTTATCGGTCATTGGCGTCCGGACTTTAATTAAAAACAGGGGAGGACCGGAATCTGGGAATACTTTGCCGGAAAAGCCACATTCCGGCAAAAATTGCTTCAGTGGGGAAAGTTTTCCGCCGATGAATCCTCGCGTGGACCGATTGCGCTTAATGATTTAGAGCCACGACGTGGAAATGAAGAATATTCCAGTCATTGCCGCCGCCGCCTTTCGCCTGATGATTCTGGTTGGGTTGGGCAGTGGATTTCTGCCGGCCATTCCGGCGTTGGCGCTGGATCCCGTCCGCCGGGCCGACAGCTATTCAGTCCAAGGCTGGGCCGTCGAGCAGGGCCTGCCGTCTTCCAAAATTCGCAGCGTCACCGAAACTCACGACGGCTATCTCTGGATTGCCACAGCCCAAGGTATGGCACGCTTCGACGGCATTCATTTTACGGTGTTTTCCCGGACCACCAACCCGGAACTGGGCGGGGGCGGATTTTACTCGGTGGTGGAAGGACCGGACGGCACGATCTGGTTCGGCGGGGAAGGCGGCCTCTTCTGCCGCCGGTCCGGCCATTTCGAGCATTTTACGACCAAGGATGGCCTGAAGGACGATTACGTGCGGATACTTTTCCGCAGTGGAGATGGAACGATCATTGTTTGCACGCGCACCGGGTTTTCGTTCATACACAATGGGCACCTCACCACACCCGGCGGGGTGTGGAAGCAGGTCACCACCGGCGCCCGTTTCTATCTTGAGCGGACCGATGGGAGCATCCTGTTGGGTACCAGTGAAAAAGTGTGGAAGATCTCCGGTGAACATATTGAAACTTTTTCCGCCGCCGAAGGGTTGGCGGGAGATGGGTTTTCCAGTCTTGCGGAAACGTCTGATGGTTCAACCTGGATTGGGCATGGTAGCGGCCTTAGACGCGTGTATCCGGATGGCCGGATTGAAGATTATGGCGAAGCGCAGGGGCTGGGCTCGCAGGTGGTCGCGTTGCAAAGTGACCGGAATGGGAATTTATGGATCGGTACCATTGACGGCGGACTTTACCGGCTGGCTCATGACCAGATCGAGGCAGCCACTTACGGCGAACAATTTGGCACCACCCCCATCCGTCAGATTTATGAGGATCGGGAAGGCGGACTCTGGATTGCCAGTGCCACGGGTTTGTTTCGACTCAAGAACAATATCTGCGCCAGCATCGGCGTGGCCCAAGGGTTGACTCGGACATCGGTCAGTGCGGTTCTTGAAATCCAAGACGGTTCCTGGTGGATCGGCCTCATGAGCGGTGGCGTCTATCGTTTTAACGGGACGCAAGCCGTACCGATGGCCGTGCCAACAAAGACCCGGCTTGATGAAGTCACCTCGCTGGCCGAAGCGCCGGCCGGCACGGTCTGGATCGGAGCCTATTCCGGTTTGTATCGTTGTGTCGGCGGGGTAATCACCAACTTTTATCATCACGAGCTGGAAACCGCCTGGCAGAAGCAAATCGAGAAACAGCGAGGCGCAATCTTACCTGGGCTGGCGTACCGCCGGGTCAGCGACGTCACGCCGGACGGCGATGGAGGGATCTGGGTCGCAACTGAAGGAGCGCTCTATCATGGTGACAATGCAGGTTTTCGGGCCTACACCAAAGCCGACGGCCTGCCTGGTGTTATTCTCAAATCCGTGATTCGCGCGCACAACGGTGACATCTGGGTCACAGCACCTCCGGTGGGTGTGGCCTGCCTCCACGAGGGCCGGTGGACAAACTATCTGTGCGGCAAGGCCATCTCCAGTCTTCCACCGCGCATCGCGTATGAGGACAAGGCGGGAACGATTTGGGTGACCACGGATGGTGGCGGCGTCAACCGCTTCAAGGACGGGCATTGGCGAATCTTTACGACCCGCGACGGGCTCGACGATGACTTTATCTCCGGCATCACGGAGGACAACTTGGGCAGTTTATGGATTGCTGGCCCGAACGGGATCATGCACATCCCGCTCAAGCAGTTCGACGAAATTGATGCTGGACGGCGGTCGGTGTTGCAGCCCCGGATTGTCAATCAGTCCGATGGCCTGCCGTCGGCCGAAGTCAATCAACAGGGATCCCCCAACGTTTGCCGTACCCGCGATGGTCGCCTGCTTTTCGCCACGGACCGGGGCGTGGCCGTCATCCAGCCCGGCGATCTGAAAATCAGCGGCAACCTGCTGCCGATGCATATTGAACGGTTTGTGGTCAACGGCGCTGATGTCAATCTTGCGGGTCCGCTGGTCATTCCGCCCGGCAACAACGACGTGCAGATTCATTATACCGCCATCAGCCTGCTCGCCGCCGAAAAGGTCCGCTTCAAAATCCGCCTGTCGCCCCTTGACCACGACTGGGTGGACACCGGAGATCGCCGCGATGTGCGTTACGCCAAGCTGCCACCCGGGAACTATACGTTCCGGGTCACCGCCTGCAACAGCGACGGGGTCTGGAATGAAGTGGGCGTTTCACTCCCGTTCACCGTGCAACCCTTCTTCTACCAGACGGCCTGGTTCATGGGACTGATGGTGTTGACGGTGGGTGGCGCCGGCTTCGGAATTTATCGGGTGCGCGCCCTGCAAATGCGGCGGCGGACGGCGGAATTGGAGGGACTGGTCAAGGAACGAACACAGGAACTGCAATCCGCCAAGGAGGTTGCCGAAGGAGCGGTAAACGCCAGGAACCAGGTGATCGCCAACCTCAAACAGACCGAGGAAGCCTTGCGTGTTTCGGAGGCCCTTTTTCATTCACTGGTCGAACAACTGCCGGTCGGAGTGTTCCGCAAGGACAAGGAAGGCCGTTATAACTTTGTCAATTCCTGGTTTTGCCAACTCAAGGGCGTGAAACCAGAGAAGTTTTTAGGAAAAACCCCGGCCGAGCTGGCCGCCATCGAACTAGCCGAGCGCGACAAAGAGGTTCCGGATATCAAAAAGCTGGCGGCTCAAGGTTCACAAGATCATGAACACATCATGCGGACGGGCGAACTAATCGAGGCCGAGGAACATTACCCCGGCGTTTATGGCAAGGAACAGTATTTGCACGTTGTTAAATCACCCGTGTTGGGTCCCGATGGGACCACCATTGGCAGCCAAGGCATCATTGTTGACATTTCACAACATAAACGGGCGCAGGCCGACCTGGCCAAGTCACTCTCACTGCTGAACGCCACACTTGAATCCACGGCGGACGGCATCTTGGTGATTGACCAACTGGACCAAGTCGTGAGCTATAACACCAGATTTGTTAAAATGTGGGGACTGCCGGCCGAAAAATTGGTGCCTGGGGAACCCGATCAGATCCTGCCACTGGTCGTGGAGATGGTGCACCACAGCGAGGTGTTCCTGGCCAAGGTGCATGACCTTAACCGGCAGCCAGAGCTCGAAAGCTTTGATACTATTGAATTGAAAGACGGACGCACCTTTGAACGCTACTCCAAGCCCCAGCGGCTGGAGCACGAGACCGTAGGCCGGGTCTGGAGTTTCCGAGACGTCTCCGAGCGAAAGTCCATAGAACGGGAAATCGCCGAATCCAGGAATTTTCTGGACCGGATCATGAATTCGATCAGCGATCCAATATTCGTCAAGGACCGGCAACATCGCTGGGTGCTGATCAACGACGCCTGTTCCCACTTTGTCGGGCACAGTCGGCGGGAAATCATCGGAAAAACGGTCCGCGATCTCTTTTCCGAAGAGCAAGCGGCAGTTTTCTGGTCCAAGGACGAAATTGTTTTCAACACTGGCCAGGAGAACATCAACGAGGAAAAATACACTGACGCCGCCGGAAAGACCCATACCATCATCACCAAAAAAAACCTGTACACCGATGAAAATGGGGCAGTCTTCATCGTGGGCGTCATCCGGGACATTTCTGAGCGGCAACGAGCCGAGGCCGCGTTGCGCGAATCACAGGCGCTTTATCATTCACTCGTCGAACAACTGCCCGTCGGGGTTTTTCGCAAGGACAAGGAAGGCCGTTATGTCCTGGTCAATCCCTGGTTTTGCAAGCTCAAGGAAGTAGGGCCAGATCAGTTCCTGGGCAAAACCCCCGAGGAATGGGCGGTTGCTGAACTGGCAAAACACCAATCGCAGCATGCTGACATCAGCAGTCTGGCGGCCAAGGATTCACGTGACCACGAATGCATCATGCAGACGGGCGAACAAATCGAAGTTGAAGAGCATTATCCCGGGATTTATGGCAAGGAGCAGCATCTGCACGTCTTAAAATCACCGGTGTTGGGCCCGGACGGAACAATCATCGGCAGCCAGGGAATCATCGTGGACATCACTCAGCACAAGCAGGCGCTGGCTGATCTGGCCTATGAACGACATTTATTACGGACGTTGCTGGAAAACTCAACGGACCACATTTATTTCAAGGACGACCAATCCCGCTTCATCAAATCAAGCAATTCCCAAGCTCAACAGTTTGGGGTGAGCTCCGCCGATGGCCTGATCGGTAAAAGTGATTTTGATTTCTTCACGGAAGAACACGCCCGGCCCGCCTTCGAGGACGAACAGAAAATCATCCGCACCGGCCAGCCGGTGATTGGTAAAGTTGAAAAAGAATCATGGAAAGATGGGCGCGGTGAATCCTGGGTGCTCACCACCAAGATGCCGCTTCGCAACAAGGACGGTGAAATCATCGGCACTTTCGGCATCTCTAAGGACATCACCGTCATAAAAGAAACCGAAGCCAAGTTGGAAACGGTCCACCGGGAACTGGTGAACGCTTCGCGGCAAGCCGGGATGGCGGAAGTAGCCACCAGCGTCCTGCACAATGTCGGCAATGTACTCAACAGCGTCAACGTTTCCACCACCCTGATACTCGAGTCCCTCCGCAAATCCAAGCTCGGCAACCTGGGCCGCCTCGCCGCCATGATCCGCGAACATCAGGACAACCTGGCAACTTTTTTCACCACCGACCCCAAAGGCGTCCAGTTGCCCGGCTATTTTTCACGCCTCGCCGAACACCTCGCCGCCGAACAGACAGAGATGCTCAAGGAGGTCGAACTGACTCGTCAGCATGTCGAACACATCAAGGACATTGTCACCATGCAGCAAAATTACGCCAAGGTCTCCGGAGTCGTGGAAAAAGTGAAGGTGGTGGACCTGGTCGAGGACGCCCTGCGCCTGAACGGCAGCGCACTGGTGCGTCATGATGTGCAGGTCATCCGCGACTTTCCCGAGCACCCGATCGAAATCAATGTCGAACGCCAAAAAGTCCTGCAAATCCTGGTCAATCTCATCCGCAACGCCAAATACGCCTGTGATGATTCCGGCCGCAAGGACAAACGGCTGACGATGCAGGTGCGTCACGAAGCAGACCGGGTCCGCATCGCCGTGACGGACAATGGCGTGGGCATCCCTGCGGAGAACATGACCCGCATCTTTAATCACGGATTCACAACCCGGGCGAAGGGCCATGGTTTTGGGTTGCACAGCGGCGCTCTCGCAGCCAGGGAACTGGGAGGCGCGCTTAGCGTACACAGCGACGGACCGAACACCGGAGCCAGCTTCACTCTCGATTTGCCCCTGCAACCGCCTCAAGCTCATGAATGACCCATTTATACAATCAAACCGGCGCATTTTGGTGATTGATGACAATGCGGCGATCCATGCCGACTTCAAAAAAATTCTGAGCCCCGCATCCGGCAACAAGACCGAGCTGGATGACCTGGAGGCAAAAGTTTTTGACGAGGTCAGGACTTTCCAGACACCCGTGTCCTTTCAAGTGGATTCGGCTTTTCAGGGACAACAGGGTTATGAGCTGGTCCAGCAAGCTCTGGCGGCCGGCCGGCCCTACGCCATGGTGTTCATGGATATACGGATGCCTCCCGGCTGGGATGGCATCGAGACGACTGCAAAAATCTGGGCGATTGACCCGGACCTGCAAACCGTCATCTGTACCGCCTATGCGGATTATTCGTGGGACGAAATGACCGCCAAACTGGGAATCTCCGACCGCCTGGTCATTTTGAAGAAGCCGTTCGACAATGTGGAAGTGGTGCAACTGGCCCACGCGCTGACGGAGAAATGGTGCCTGCGCCAAAAGGTCCGGGCACGCATGGACGAACTGGAAAAAATGGTGGTCGCGCGGACCTGGGAACTGCAAAAGACAAACAAGGAGCTCCACACCGAAATCGCGGAGCACACACGAACCGAAGAGGCGTTGCGGCAATCCCAAAAAATGGACGCCCTGGGCCAGCTGGCCGGCGGCATCGCCCATGATTTCAACAACCTGCTCACCGTCATCCGGGGCAATGTCCAATGCCTGATTGCGGACGGACCGCAAACATCCGCGGTTGTTGAAGGCCTCCATCAGATTGATGCCGCGGCGGAACGCGCCGCCCGGTTGACGTCGCAAATGCTCATGTTCGGCCGCAAGAAGCGGATGGCCCGGCAGCATTTGGACCTGGGCCAGACGCTGACACAATTTGGCCAGATGCTGCGTCAACTCCTGGGCGAAGACATTGTGCTGGAGGTGCAATGTGACAGCACGCCCATATCAGTTTATGCCGACTCGGTCATGATTGAGCAAGTTATCCTGAATCTGGCCGTGAATGCCCGCGATGCCATGCCGCAAGGCGGGCGATTGAGGATTCATACCGAGAGTGTGGAAATCACGGATGATGACGCCCGGCGCAACCCCAAGGTGCGAGCCGGATCATTTGCCCGCATCAGTGTTTCGGATACCGGTTCGGGCATCTCACCCGATGCCATGCCGCACCTGTTTGAACCGTTTTTTACAACCAAGGACGTCGGCAAAGGCACCGGCCTCGGCCTGGCCACCGCCTATGGCATTGTCAAGCAGCATGAAGGCTGGATTGAGGTTGAATCCGAAGCCGGCCGCGGCACAAATTTCAAAATTTTTCTTTCTCTCGATCCAATCCAACCCGCGCCGGGCAAGCCGTCTCCGACAAAAATTGAAATTGCAGGTGGAAAGGAAACCATCCTGCTGGTCGAGGACGAACAAATTGTGCGGAACCTCGCCCGGCGGGTGCTTCAACGTCACGGCTATCGTGTGCTCGAAGCCGGCTCCGGCAACGAGGCCTTGCCGGTCTGGAACGAGCATCAAGGGGAAATTGACCTGCTCCTGACGGACATGGTCATGCCCGGAGGATTGTCGGGGCGGGAACTGGCCGCAAAGTTTCTGGAAAGCAAAGCCGGACTAAAAGTTATCTACACCACCGGCTACAGTCAGGACGCATTCACCCACAATCTTGCGCTCGAAGAAGGATTGAACTTTCTGGCGAAGCCTTACGCCCCGAACAAGCTGGCACAGACAGTGCGCCGTTGCCTGGATAACACATTTCCTCCCCTGCCCAACCCAACCGATTGCTGTACCCGTGGATGACAATCAAAATCACCGGGTCCTGATCATTGATGACAATCAAGCCATCCATGATGATTTCCGAAAGATTCTCTGCGGTCGCAACCCGGCAGCGGATAACCTGACCAAAACCGAAGCCTCCCTGTTTGGCGACGCAGCCGGCGGTCCGGCGGTGGCCAGCTTTGAAGTTGATTCCGCGTTTCAGGGCCAGGCGGGTCTGGCCTGCGTGCAACATGCCATGGACTCCGGTCGGCCTTATGCGATGGCCTTCGTTGACGTGCGGATGCCGCCGGGGTGGGACGGCATTGAAACCATCGAGCGCCTTTGGAAGGTGGATCCCGACCTGCAAATCGTCATCTGCACCGCTTACTCGGATTATTCCTGGAGCGAGGTGGTCACCCGGGTCGGACAATCCGACCGGCTCGTCGTCCTCAAAAAGCCCTTTGACAACATTGAAGTCTCGCAACTGGCCCTGGCCCTCACCAAAAAGTGGCGTCTGACGCGGCAGGCCCGGCGCAAGTTGGATGAACTCGAGGAGTTGGTGCGGACACGCACCGTCGAATTGACGGCCACCAATGAATCTCTGCGGACCGAAATCACCGAACGCAAGCAGATGGAAGCGAGCTTGCGGGAGAGTGAAGCGCGCTATCGTTCGCTGTTCGAAAACATGCTCGAGGGCTACGCCTGCTGCCGGATGATTTTCGACCAGGACCGGCCGCAGGACTTTGTGTACCTGGACGTGAACACGGCTTTTGAAAAGTTGACCGGGCTGAAGGATGTCGTTGGGAAAAAAGCCACCGAAGTCATTCCAGAAATCAGGGAAACCAACCCGGAACTGCTGGAGATCTACGGCCGGGTGACCCGGACCGGGAAACCGGAAAAGTTTGAGACTTATGTGGAAGCATTGGGGATCTGGTTTTCCGTCGCCGTTTGCAGTCATCAAAAGGAACATTTCGTCGCGATCTTTGACAACATCACCGAACGCAAGCGGATTGATGAGGATCTGCGACAAAAGACGGCGCTCTTTGAAGGATTGGTCAACTACTCTCCCGACGGAATACTGGTCGTTGATGGGCGCGGGCGGAAAGTTGTTCAAAACCCGCAGTTCAACGAGCTGTTGAAAATTCCCCGTCATTTGTGGGAACAGTCGGACGACACCGAACAGCTTCAATATGTGGTCAACTCGACCAAACATCCGGAACAGTTCCAGGAAAAAGTCCTGCATCTTTACGCGCATCCGGAAGAAGCCAGCCGTGACGAAATCGAACTCAAGGACGGGCGGTATCTGGAACGGACTTCGGCGCGGGTGCTGGACCGGGACGGAAAATATTGCACCCGAATCTGGATGTTTCGCGACATCACCGAACGCAAAAAAATTGAGGAAGTTCTGCGCCAAAGCGAGGGCAAATTCCGCGCGCTCTTTGAAAATGCCCGGGACGCCATGTTCATCCTCGATACCCAGGGAAATATTGTGGAAGCGAACCAGGAGGTTTGTGAACAGCTGCAATACAACCGGGAGGAATTACTGCGGTTGCGGGTCCAGGACATTGACACCCCGGAGAATGCCGCCCTGGTATCGGAACGGATACGGCAGTTGTTCCAAAAAGGCCATCTCATTTTCGAAACGGCCAATGTCCGCCGCGATGGCACGATTGTGCCGGTGGAAATCAATTCGCAGAAATTGGAGCTTGAAGGGCAGATCCTCATCCTGGCTGTTTGCCGGGACCTGACCGAGCGCAAACAGATGGAACAGGCGTTGCGCGAGAGTGAAAAACGTTACCGGGAACTTCTGGATTCCCAGGATGATGGGGTAGTCATTGCCGATGAGGAACAGCACTTCGTCTTCGTCAATCCGGCCCTTGGAAAAATGCTGTGTCTGCCTCCGGAACAACTTCTGGGACGGAGGATGCAGGACTTTTTGGATGAAGAACAAAGGGCCGTTCTCAGCCGCCATGTTGAATTACGCAAGCAGGGCATGAAATCCATTTACGAAGTCAAAGTCATGGCGGCCACGGGCGAGCTCCGGGAGGTTTTAATCAATGCCTCTCCGCAAATGGACCGGCATGGCCGGTTTTGCGGCACTTTTGCGGTGCTGCGTGACATTACCGAGCGCAAGCACACGGAAGAAAAGCTGCATTTGCAAACCTCGGCGCTATCGGCCGCTGCCAATGGCATTGCGATTACCAATCCCGCCGGTCTGATCGTCTGGGTCAATCCCGCCTTTACCCGGCTCACGGGCTATGACAGCAGCGAAGCCATCGGCCAGACCCATGCATTGCTGAAATCGGGTGTTCAAGACCAACCCTTTTACCGAAACCTGTGGGCCACGATTTTAAGCGGCAAAGTCTGGCACGGCGATCTCATCAACAAGCGCAAGGACGGCAGTCTTTATGATGAGGAGATGACGATCACGCCGGTCCTCGATGAAAAGGGCGAGGTTTTGAATTTTGTGGCCGTCAAGCAGGATATCTCCCAACGCAAGCGGGCCGAGGAAGTTATGAAAGAAGAACTCGCGTTGCGGGAACGGCTGGCCAAGCTCGCCGCCAAAGTTCCCGGAATTGTTTATACCTTTCGTTTGCGGCCGGATGGTTCGACCTGTATTCCTTATGCCAGTCCGACCATTGAAGAATTTTGCGGAGTGCGGGCGGAAGACATCGTGGACGATGCTTCGCTACTTTTCGAGTTGATACATGCTGACGACCAGGCTCGCCTGCGGGAATCCATCATGGAATCTGCCCGCACCCTGTTGCCGTGGCGGGCTGAATTCAGGGTGCGGCATCCGAAGAAAGGGTTGTTTTGGGCCGAAGGCCAGTCAACACCCGAGCGTCAGGCGGACGGCAGCGTCCTCTGGCACGGTTTCATGAGCGACATCACGGACCGCCGGGAGGCGGATCGGAAGATCCAACTCAATGACAAACGCTTTCGCACTCTCGTGGAGGCCACGGCGGCGATTGTTTGGGACGGGCCTCCTTTGGGCGAGTTCGCGGTTGAACAGCCAGGCTGGAGCGCCTTCACTGGACAGAGCTTCGAAGAACTGCGTGGCTTGGGCTGGCTGAACGCCATCCACCCGGATGATCATGCGGAAACGACGCGAGTCTGGTCGGCCGCGATCGCCAACCGGTCCATGTGCGAGGTGGAATACCGGCTGCGCGCGCGGGACCAATCCTATCACCATATGTCGGTTCGCGTCGTGCCGATTCTGGCGGATGATGGAACGATCCAGCAATGGGTCGGCGTCGCCAGCGACATTACCGAACGCAAGCAGGCTGAGGTGGCACTGCGCGACAACGAGGCTTTCCTGAACACTGTCGTCGAAAACCTTCCGCACATGATTTTCGTCAAGGACGCGAAGGAACTTCGGTTCGTGAAATTCAACAAGGCGGGGCAGGAGCTGCTTGGATACTCACTGGCGGATCTGGCTGGGAAGAACGATTACGATTTCTTTCCGAAGGAGCTGGCCGACCACTTTACGGAGAATGACCGGAAGGTTCTGCGCGGAACGGAGGTTGTGGACATACCTGAAGAGCCCGTTCAAACCCGCGACCAGGGGGAGCGCATCCTGCACACCAAGAAAATCCCAATCTTTGACAATACCGGACAGGTGGCCTACCTCCTGGGCATATCGGAGGACATCACCGAGCGCAAACGGACGCAGGAGTTGCTGCTGGAGTCGAAGCGTTTCCTGCAGTCCACACTCAATGCGCTCTCCTCGCACATCGCGATTCTCGATGAGCATGGGACGATTATCGAAGTCAACGCGGCCTGGCATCGCTTTGCCCGCGAGAACGGTTTCACCGGCAATCACGGCGTGGGCGACAACTACCTGCACGTTTGCAAATCGGCTGACGGCAGTTGTTCCGAAGAAGCCTCGCCGGTGGCCATCGGCATTCACAACGTCATGACCGGGAAGAGCAAGGAATTTTACCTGGAGTATCCGTGCCACAGCCCGCAGGAGGAGCGCTGGTTTATCGTGCGGGCCACCCGCTTTGGCGGCACCGGGCCGGTACGGGTGGTGGTGGCCCACGAGAACATCACCGAACGCATGGCGTCGGAAGCACAAATCGAGCGGCTGCGCGCTGAACACGCCGTCGTTTTGAACTCCCTAGGGGAAGGCGTGCATTGGGTTGGCGTGGACGGCCGGATTAAATTTGAAAATCCCGCCGCAGCAAAAATGCTGGGATATGAGATCGACGAACTGGTCGGCCAGCCGGCGCATGACATCATGCACCATAAGCGTGCCGATGGTTCCGCCTATCCGATCAGCGAATGTGGTATTTACGCGACATTGCGGGACGGGGTCGTTCGCCGCGTGACCGACGAAGTCTTCTGGCGAAAAGATGGCACATGCTTTGCCGTCGAATACGTTTGTACGCCGGTTTACGAAAAAAGCGGACGTTCCGGCGGCTCCGTGGTTATATTTGCCGACATCTCCCAGCGGATACAAGCCGAGCAGGAACTCCGTGCCCGGGAAGAGGCCTTCCGCGCACTGGCCGACAACGTGCCGGACGCCGTGGCGCGCATTGACCAGAATTTGCACTTTGTTTATGGCAATCGGGCCTTATTGCGTGAAACAGGAAAAGAACCCGGGGCTTTTCTGGGAAAAACCGCCGATGAATTGAAACTGCCGGGCAGCGAGCAGTGGCGGAAAGAACTGGTCCGGGTGTTCAAAACTGGAAAGGCCCGCAGTTATGAATTCCAATGGTCGGCGCCAAAAGGCGTCTGTTGCCTGGAATCCCGCCTGGTGCCGGAATACTCGTCAACCGGTGAAGTTGAATTCGTCCTGACCGTGACCCGGGACGTTACCGAACAGAAAAACGCCGAGAAAGAGCGGCAGATGATGGAACTGCAATTGCGTCAGGCCCAAAAACTGGAGGCCGTTGGCCAGCTGGCCGCCGGCATCGCCCACGAAATCAACACGCCCACCCAATACGTCGGCGACAACACCCGTTTTCTCAAGGACGCCTTCAACAACATTATCAGCCTGCTTCGCAGCCATGGCGAACTGCTCACCGCCGCCCAACAAAACAGCATCACTCCGGAATTGTTGGAGCGCGCCGAGGAGACCTTGATGGCCAGTGATGTCGAATACCTCTTCCAGCAGATTCCCCTGGCCATCCAGGAAACGCTCGAAGGCGTGGAGCGCGTCACCAAAATTGTGCGCGCCATGAAGGAATTTTCGCATCCCGGCGGCAAAGAAAAGACGGCGGCCGACCTCAACAAGGCCATCGAGAGCACCACCACCGTCGCCCGCAACGAGTGGAAATATGTTGCCGACTTGAAATTGGACCTGGATCCAAATCTGCCGTTGGTCCCCTGTTTCATTGGCGAATTCAACCAGGTCATTTTAAATCTGGTGGTCAACGCCGCTCATGCCATCAGCGACGTGGTCAAGCAGCACCCGGACACCAAGGGCACCATCACCATTCAGACGCAACCGGACGGGGATTCTGTCGTGGTACGCGTTTCCGACACCGGGACCGGCATTGCCGAGGCCCATCGGCGCAGGATTTTTGAGCCTTTCTTCACCACGAAGGACGTCGGCAAAGGGTCTGGCCAGGGCTTGACCATCGTTTACGGCACTATCGTCAAAAAACATGGCGGCGCAGTCACCTTCGAAACGGAGGTGGGCAAAGGCACGACGTTTATCATCCGCCTGCCCATTCATCCCCAAATTCCGGTCCCGGAAGAACCGGCGGCAGCACCGGCGGAAATGATTTCCAACGCATGAAAAATCTCCTGTTTGTTGACGATGAGCCGAAGGTGCTGCAGGGGTTGCAACGCCAGTTGCGGGCCATGCGCAACGAGTGGAACATGAACTTTGTCGGCGGCGGACAGCAGGCGCTCGATTTCATGGCCGCGAATGCCGTGGACGTGATCATCTCGGATATGATCATGCCGGGGATGGATGGTTCTCAATTGCTCACCGAGGTGACCAAACGCCATTCCAACACCGTGCGAATCGTGCTTTCCGGCCACGCCAACCGGGAGGCCATCCTGCGTCTGGTCGGCCCGGCCCATCAATATCTGGCCAAGCCCTGCGATGCCGAGGAACTTCGCAACGCCATTGCCCGCGCCTTTGCCCTGCGGGATCTGTTGTGCAATGAACGGCTCAAACAACTGGCCACCCGGGTGAAATGTCTGCCCAGCCTCCCCGCCCTGCACCACCAATTGACGGCGGAATTCCAGAAGGAGGAGCCATCCATCGAACGTATCGGCGAAATCATTTCGCGCGACATCGGCATGACCACGAAAATTTTGCAACTGGTGAACTCCGCCTTTTTCGGACTGCCTCAACCGATCAACAATCCCACGGACGCGATCATGTATCTGGGGTTGACCACGGTACGTTCGCTGGTGTTGTCATTGCAGATCTTCTCCCAATTTGAACAGCGTCTGAACCCCGGGTTTTCCCTCGACGTGCTGGCTCACCACTGTTGGATGACAGGGGTCGCAGCCCGGCGCATCGCTGAAGCAGAGCGGAAGGAACTGAAAATGCGTGACCAATGTTTCCTGGCCGGGTTGCTGCATGATGTTGGTCAATTGATTCTCGCCATCGGTTTGCCGGAAGAATACGCTCGGGTGGTGGCAGCGGCCAAGGAGCGTAACCTGCCGGTCGGACAGGCCGAACAGGAATATTTCGGCGCCACGCACGCCGATGTCGGTGCCTATCTGCTCGGGCTTTGGGGCCTGCCCAATCCCATCATCGAAGCCGTGGCCTTGCATCATTGCCCATCCCAGTGTGTCGTTCAGGAATTTTCACCCGTCATCGCCGTGCATGCGGCCGACGTTTTCATGCACGAACAGTCGGGAGCCACCAGCGAGCTGCCGCCCCCGGTCCTGGACCTGGCCCATCTTACCCGCCTGGGCCTGGCGGACCGGATTGAAACCTGGCGGAGGGTCGGACTGGGCAGCGAAGAATTTTAACCAACAACCATATCCAATTTATGAATGCCAAAATCCTGTTTGTGGACGACGACCCGAACCTGCTCGCGTCGTGCGAACGAAATCTGCGACGCAAGTTTCCGTTGGAAACCGCCGAGGGCGGCGAGGCCGCGTTGCAAAAAATTGCGACGAACGGCCCCTTTGCCGTCGTGGTGGCCGACCGCCAGATGCCCGGCATGGACGGCATCCAGCTCCTGAGCCTCGTCCGGGAACGCGCCCCGGACACCGTGCGCATCATGCTGACCGGCAACGCGGACCTGGAAGCGGCCATCAAGGTCGTCAACGAAGGGAACATCTTCCGTTTCCTCACCAAACCCTGTCCGCTGGACATCCTGACCAAGGCGGTCGAGGACGCCCGGGCGCAGTACCGGCTGGTGATTGCGGAAAAGGAACTCTTGAACAAAACCTTGAGCGGCAGCATCAAGCTGCTGACGGACATTCTTTCGATGATGGAGCCAAAATCCTTTGGCCGCGCCCAGACCATGCGCGACATCATCACCACCGTGACGAGGAAGTTCAACCTGGACAACGACTGGGAGATTCATCTGGCGGCCATGCTGGCACCCATCGGATATGTCACCATTCCCCCGGAGACCCTGGTCCGCTCGCGCACCGGCGAGGTGTTGACCAAGGTAGAGGAACAAATGGTCGCCCAGGTGCCCGAGACCGCGGCCCGGCTGCTCGCCAATATTCCGCGCCTGGAAGGCGTGGCGCGCGTCGTCCGCTACCAGCACAAACATTACGATGGCGCCGGGTTTCCGCCCGATGCCCTCAAGGGCGAGGCGGTTCCGCTGGGCTCGCGGCTCTTGAAAATTCTGGATGACATGAGCCAGCTCCAGGCCGGCGGAATAAGCCGGTTGAAGGCGCTGGACGAAATGCAGGGGCGGCGCGGCTGGTATGATCCGTCCTTGCTCGATGCGGTGAGAACCTACTACGGCATCACCGCCGCAACCCGGGAAACCACCCGTCCCAGCATCTCCGTGGAATTCAGCAACCTCGCCCCCGGCATGGTGTTGCGTTCCAACATCGAGACCAAGGATGGCACGCTCATTCTCGCCGCCGGTCATGCGCTCAGCGAGATGACGGTCGAGAAAATCCTGAATTTCGAGCGCATTTCCGGCATCAAGGAGCCGATTTTCGTGGAAGCGCCCGAGGCGGCCGGTTTGCCGCCAGAGATGAACTCCTGAAATCCGGCCGGGCGGAACTTGAATTGTTTTCATTCAAGTTTCTGGCCAGAAAACCGATACCAGAACGGATCGGACTTCATGCAAAAGGTACGGTTATTTTGCTCGGCCGCATGGCGCCGGTATTTGCGGGATTGCAGTTTGATGGTTTGGCTCAGGATATGAACACGGTGAAACCAACCGGAATGCACGGGCGTGCCGCCACCCCGTCCAGCCGGTGTTTCCAACGACAAATGATGATCAATGACCCCAGACAACCACAGTGTCCTTCAGCCGGTTCCGGTCCGACGACCTGACGGCGCCGTTTTGATATATGGCTCCAACTCGAACATGGGTGATCGCCCCGCCCCGGAAATCGTTGGTGGTGGGTGTGGCCGACATGGTGGTCAGCAACGACTCGGGCGCGGAACTCGTGACCTACTCGCTCGGCTCGTGCCTGGGCATAACGATTTACGATCCGGGGAAAAAAGTGGGCGGACTGTTGCACATCATGCTGCCCGATTCAAAAATAGATGCCGTCAAAGCCGTCAGTGCGCCGTTCATGTTTGTGGACACCGGTGTGCCGCGCCTGTTTCAGGCTGTTTACAACCTGGGCGCCGAACGCCGGCGGCTGACGGTCAAGGTCGCGGGCGGTGCATCCCTGCTCGACGAGAAGGGTGTGTTCAACATCGGCGAGCGCAATTATGTGGCGTTGAGCGGACTGCTGGCGCGCAATGGTTATGCGATTCACGCCCGGGATGTCGGCGGATTGTCATCACGCACGCTCCGCATGGATCTGACCACCGGCAATGTCACCATCAAACCCCCGGGTACTAACGCTTATCTCTTATGACTGCCCACGAACTGGTTGCCAAAGTCAAAAATCTGCCGCCGGTTTCTTACGCCGCGCTCAAGCTGGTCAATCTTCTCGATCAACCGTCGGTCAGCAACGACGAGGTGGTTCAGGTTCTGAAGTGCGACAATGTGCTGACGGCAAAACTGCTGCGCGCCTGTAATTCGCCTTACTTCGGACTGGAAGAACCGGTGACTTCCGTGGACCAGGCCGTGTTTCTTCTCGGCCATCAGCAGATTCTGCATATCGTCCTTACCCTGGCTTTCGGCAGCGCCATGGTGGTTCCCCTGCCCGGCTACGCCGTGGAAGCCAATGAACTGTGGCGGCATTCGCTCATCACGGCCACCGCCGCCGAAACCATCACCGCTGAAATCCCGGACTTGAACGTGGAACCGGCTGTGGCTTTCACCGTCGGATTGCTGCATGACATCGGCAAATTGGTTTTGGGCCAGGCGCTCACCCCGGATTTTCAAAACGACATTCGTCAGCGGATTGAGCAACAGCATAGTTCCCGTTCCGAGGCGGAGAAGTCGGTGCTGGGCACGGACCACAGCGAAGTCGGGGCCTGTCTCCTGCAGGAATGGCACTTGCCGGAGGAAATTGTGGAAGCGGTGGCCAACCATCATAATCCCGTGCTCGAACCCCGCCCGCGCCTCTCCGTGACCACGCATCTGGCCAATTGCATGTCCCATCTTGCCGGCTCGGCGCCCGGCTGGGATGGGTATGCCGTTCGCGTGGACGACCGCGTCACCACCGCTTTTGACATCACCGAAGACAAACTTGAAACCATGGTCATCGCCGTCCGGGAATCGTTTGACCGCGTGGACCAGTTCATGACGATGGGATGAATGCACTGAAAAAAATTCGCGTGCTCGTGGTGGACGACTCGGCCGTCGTGCGGCGGATGATTGCGGACACATTGGGCCTGGACCCCGAGATCGAAGTGGTGGGCACCGCCGGCGATCCCTACATCGCCCGCGATAAGATTCTCGAGTTGAATCCCGACGTGCTCACGCTCGACATTGAGATGCCACGCATGGATGGGCTGACGTTCCTGCGCATCCTGCAACAGCACCGGCCCATGCCGGTGGTGGTGGTCAGTTCGGTGACGCAGACCGGTTCACGCGCTGTCCTTCAGGCCATGGAATACGGCGCGGTGGACGTGTTGGCCAAACCTACTTCCGCTTGGAATCTCGGAACTCTGCGCGAACAACTAGCGCTGCGGGTCAAGGGTGCCGCCCGCGCACGCTTGAACGTCAAGTCAACCGCCGCCAGCCATGGCCCGGTGACCGTGGCAGGTTCAACCAGTTTTTCACCCCGCCAGCTTGTGGTGATGGGGGCCTCCACTGGCGGCACGGAAGCCCTCAAGAATGTCCTCACGCGCTTGCCGGATGGTTTGCCTGGCATCTGCATCGTCCAGCACATTCCGCCCGTTTTCTCGAAGACTTTTGCCGACCGGCTCAACGAATGTTGCGCCTTTGAAGTTCGCGAAGCCGTGTCCGGCGACGAACTGCACGCCGGCCTGGCCCTGGTCGCCCCCGGAGATTTTCACATGACCCTGAAATGGAATGGCATGGGTTATCGTGTCTCCCTCGAACAAGGTCCCATGCTCCATCACGTGCGCCCGGCCGTGGATGTCCTGTTTAATTCTGCCATTTGTGCCGGATCTAATGCGCTGGCCGTGTTGCTCACCGGCATGGGCTGCGACGGCGCGCAGGGAATGAAATCCCTCAAGACCGTGGGCGCCGTGACCCTGGCGCAGAACGAGGAAACCTGCATCGTTTATGGCATGCCGCGCGCCGCCGTCGAACTCGGCGTCGTGGACCGGGTGCTGCCCCTCGACCTGATGCCGCACGCCATTTTGCACGCGCTCCAAACCGGAGCGGCCACCAAATCACATCCGGCGGCGCGTGCCGCCTCCATCCCTGAACCATCCGAACCCCAAATACGTTGAACCTTGAAATCGTTATGAGCCAAACCGTTCAAATCTCCGATGTCCGCGAATTCATGACCCGCCACCTGGCTGATGTTTTTGACACCATGCTTTCCATGAAGGCCGTCTTGGCCCCCAAGGCCGGCCTGCCCGTGTTCGGCGAACGCGTGAGCGGCTCGGTGGGTTTCGCCGGCGAAAACGTGACCGGTGCCGTTTACCTGCATCTGTCCGCGCCGTTCGCCACCCAGGTGGCGGCCGCCATGCTCGGCCTGCCGCCGGATGAAATCACCGGCGAAACCGAGGTGAACGATGTGGTGGGCGAAGCCACCAACATGCTGACCGGCGGCTTGAAATCCTGGCTGTGTGATGCCGGCTCCGACTGCGCCGTCAGCACGCCCGCCATCATCCGCGGCTCCGCCTTTGACATTGAACCCATGGCGAACGTGCAGCGTGAACTGCTGATATTTGACTGCAGCAATGACCGCCTGGTCGTTGAAGTCCACATTAAATTCAACTAACCCCTTACCAATTATGGCAACCAAAATATTAAGCGTTGATGACAGCCGGACCATCCGGCTGATCGTAGGCAAGGCCTTCCGGCCTTATGACGTGCAGCTTTGCGAAGCCGCCAACGGCGAGGAAGGCCTGGCCATGGCCGCCCGCGAAAAACCCGATCTGATCATCCTCGACGTGACGATGCCCGTAATGGACGGCGTGACGATGCTGGGCAAATTGAAGGAAGACGCGGAGCTGAAGACCATCCCGGTCATCATGCTCACCGCTGAATCGGGTCGCGACAACGTGCTGCAGATTGCCAAACTCGGCGTGCGTGACTACCTCGTCAAACCCTTCAAGGAAGACCAGCTCATCGAAAAGGCCGGACGGATTGTGTCGCTGCAAAAGAAACCGGTACCGGCAGTCTGAATTATTTATGGCGGACACCAGCAGCTATCAGGATCTTGCCCGGCGCTACGGCTTTGCCCCCAAACTCGAAAGCGCCTCGCGCCTGACACAGCTCGTCGCGCGACAGGACGCCGACGTGGACGAAATCGTCAAGGTGATCAACAAGGACCCAGCCCTGCGCGACCGTCTGTTGCGCGTGGCCAATCCCGATGCCGAAAACGTGGCGGAATACTCTGTCGAAACCGTCGAGGAAGCCCTCATGCGCAACGGAGTCGGCTGCGCCATGGTGCTCGCCATGGGCACGCCCCTGGCACTGGCGCTCATCAAAACCTTCCAGACCATGTTGTCCTGCAAACTCGAGAGCATTGACCGCAATGCGGCCGAGCCGCTGGAAGGCGAACATCTGCTCGGCACCATCGGGTTTTCCGGCAAAGTGGTGGGCGGCGTGTATCTGCGGATGAACCTCGCCTCCGCTCGGGCCGTTGCCGCCGGCATTCTCGGCCTCAATCCCGACGAAATGCAGGACGTGAACGAAATCCGCGACGTGGCCGGCGAACTGCTCAACATCATGACCGGCAATTTCAAATCCAATCTTTGCGACGCCGGCCTGGAGTGCAAATTACATCCGCCGGAAGTAAAGCTTTCCACCGATTCCCAATCGCCGGTGGTGCCCGGCGGCGGCCTGGAACGCATGTCCTTTCGCACCGAAAAAATCCAGCTCTTCGTGGACGTCACCGCCAATCCTTGGAACGATGACTGAAAGGGTTGTCACTCTGGTCCAAAGCTCGATCATGCGAGCGCAGACCGCGTGAACAACCATAGCGGAACCGGATTCCCGACAGCAGTCGGCTCCAATGTCTTGTCCATCACGCGCATCGAATCAAATTACAATGCGAAATCTAATCTCATGTAAATTGCTTCCATCTGACGCTTTCTCTGTCTTCGTGGCTCCGTCAAGACTGAAACCCATCGCCTCATAAAAACGTCTCGCACTGCTGTTAGATGCCAAACTCCAGAGTGTGACCTCCTCGTAGCCTCGCCGCCGTGCCTCGGCCAGCACGCAATCGCAAAGTGCCCGGCCCGCCCCTTGCCGCCAATGCTGGGAAAGAATATAAATCGCCATAATCTCTCCAACCTCCTGGCTGGCATCTTTGTCCCGCGATGAAACGAGGTCATAAAATCCGATAACCTCGGCGTCCTCTGCCACAAAAACGGAACTTCTCGTTTGTGTGAGCCTGTCACACCAAAATGCTGCGCGCCGCTCCACGCTCTGCGCATCCAAGACGGCATCTGAAATCTGCCCCCGATATGCCGTGCGCCATGTCTCATCATGAATCTGGGCAATCTTTTGCAAGTCGAAACATTTTGGCAAGATAAACGGCCGGTAGGACGAATATTCAGTGATGGCTGCTTTAGACACTGTTTATTGGGAGGGATCAATTCATCAAAGCATTACGTCTTGAAGGCGGTCCAGTGTCGCGAAGTTCTGGAACGATTGGCGGATATTTTGAGCGAAGTCGGCATGGATATGACAAATGTTGTGAGGACTTGGTTCACAACGTTAAATACGACCGCAGTTCAAGCGTGGGTTCTTACGGCACCAAAACAGGCGTGTCCATTTCTGCCGGGTTTAGAGTGGCGAGGTTCCTGCTAAACTGAACCGACACCGCAATTACGCGGAAAAAGTACGACGTAACAAAACTCATGGGCACACTCGGCGACAGAATGCGAAAGCTGCTGAAATACGGCGATCTGTGGCTTGTTTTCGCGCTATTTGGCACGATTTTGCTGCTGATTCTGCCGATACCACCTTTCCTGCTCGACCTGTTGCTGACGGTCAGCATCAGCCTTTCCATGCTGGTGTTGCTGGTCATTCTTTACGTGCGGCAACCGGCAGAATTTACCGGGTTTCCCACGTTGCTGCTGTTTATTACCCTGTACCGGCTGGCGCTAAATGTCGCCTCGACGCGGCTCATTTTGCTGGACGGTTACGCCGGGCATATCATCCAGGCCTTTGGCAGCGTGGTTGTTCGCGGCAATTATGTCGTCGGCATGGTCGTCTTCCTGATCCTGACGCTCATCAATTTTATCGTCATCACCAAGGGCGCCGGACGCATTGCGGAAGTCGCCGCCCGGTTCACCTTGGATGCCTTGCCCGGCAAACAAATGGCGATTGACGCGGAACTCAACGCCGGCCTTATCAATGAGAACGAAGCGCGCAGTCGCCGCCGCTCCGTCGAGGGGGAAGCGGACTTTTACGGCGCGATGGACGGTGCAAGCAAGTTTGTTCGCGGCGATGCCGTCGCCGCCATCCTGATCACCCTCATCAATATTGTCGGCGGTTTTGCCATCGGCATCCTGCAAAAGGGGATGACCATGAGCGAAGCGTTGCAACGCTTCACCATTCTGTCCATCGGCGATGGTCTGGTTTCGCAAATTCCGGCGCTGATCACGTCCACGGCCGCCGGCATTCTCATCACCCGCGCCACTTCGAAAAACGACCTAGGCCGCGAGTTGGGCCGGCAACTGCTGTTTTATCCGCGCGCCCTGACCATGCTCTCCGTGATGCTCGCGGTGATGTCCATCATGCCCGGCCTGCCCATGATGCCGTTTCTCATCCTGTCCATCATCACCGGCCTGCTTTCGTATTCCATTCACAAGCACGGCATGCCGGAACTCGCCGCAGTCACAACAACCTCCGCCACCACCGGGCTGCGAGGAAAGGCCGGTGAAACCAAGCCAGCCGGTGCCGCCACCGCAGGTGAAGCCCGGGTGGCCGACAAACTGGAAAATCTGTTGCTGTTGGACACCTTGCAAATCGAACTGGGCTACGGCCTGGTTTCCATGGCCGACACGCAAAAAGGCGGCGATTTGCTGGAACGCGTCACCGGTGTGAGGCGGAATTTCGCCACAGAAATGGGCGTACTCATCCCGCCGATCCGGCTGCGGGACAATCTTCAACTGGGCACGAACGAATACCGCTTTTTGCTCAAGGGCAATTCCATTGCGCAGGGACAGCTCATGCCCATGCACTGGCTGGCCATGAACGCCACGAACAGCAAGACAGCGCTCAAGGGCATCCCGACGGTCGAGCCGGTATTTCAACTGCCCGCCACCTGGGTCACAGGCGTCGAACGCAAATCCGCCGAGGTGGCCGGCTACACCGTGGTGGACGCGCCGTCCGTGCTCGTCACACATCTCTCGGAATCCGTCCGCCACCATTGCCACGAGATTCTGACGCGCCAGGATGTGCAATTGTTGCTCGATAATCTCAAGCAATCGAATCCGGCCGTGGTCAACGAGTTGATTCCCGCGCAATTGAGCGTCGGCCAGGTGCAGCGCATCCTGCAAAACCTGCTGGCCGAGGGCATCTCCATCCGCAACCTCGGGGGCATTCTCGAAAAAGTGGGAGACTATGCGGCTTACACGAAAAATCCGGATGAACTTTCCGAACACGCGCGCCGGGCGCTGGGTTCGCAACTGACCAAGCCGTTTCAGACCGAGAACGGCGGATTGCGCGCCATCACGATTGATCCGAAACTGGAACAACAACTCGCCCAAGGCGTCCGGCAATCGCCCACGGAAGTGGCGCTGGTCATCGAACCCAAACTAGCGAAGCACGTCATTGACGCGTTGTCCCGGTTTGTGCAGCAGATGCTTTCCGCCGGACATCCGCCGGTGGTGTTGTGCGCGCCGCAATTGCGGCTGGCCTTCCGGCGCTTTTTCGAAAACACGTTCAGCGATCTCGCGGTGCTTTCTTATGCGGAAATTCCCGCCCGAATGCAGGTTCAGAACGCGGCGGTGATACCGGGTATCGAATAATGAACATCGAAAATCTAACGTTGAACTTCCAACATCGAATCGGCTGCGCAAAACAGCGCAGGAAACCGGCGAGATTTTGCGTTCGATGTTCAATCTTCGATGTTTCCATGCTCCCGTCATGAAACTCGTTCCTTTTGTCGCCGAAAACGCCGAAGCCGCGCTGGCGCAAATCCATGAGCAGCTCGGTCCGGATGCCGTGGTGGTGAGCGTGCGACGCCTGCCGGCTTACGGGATCTCGCGGCTTTGGCATCACACCGGGAATATTGAAGTGGTGGCCTGCGTCGCTGAAGAAGAACCCAAGCCCAAAGCGCACACAATTCCGTCCGGCGATGACGCTTATGTCCCTTTTGCTGAAAAAGTCGAACCCATCGCGCCGACGGTTCCCACTCTGCGTCGCTGGCGAAGCATTACCTGGCTCGAATCCCTGGGCCTTTTGCCGGCATTTGCCGACCATTTGGAACAAAAGGTTTGTGCCCTGCATGGCGATGAGCCGCCTCCAATGCCGATTGCCGAATGGTCGGCCGTGCGGAATGTTCTGGCCGGTTTCTGGCATCCAGCCCGGCAGGTGATGGAAAACACCGGCCGGCCTCATGTTTTTGTGGGACCACCTGGATCGGGAAAAACCACGGTGTTATGCAAATGGATGACCCTGGCCGTCCTCGCGGAAAACCAAAAGGTGCAGGTGTGGCGGCTGGACGGTGAAACGGCGAACACGGCCGAGTTTCTCACGCTGCACGGCGAAATGATTGGAGTGACAGTTGACCGTTTCTGGCGGGCGCCGGACGAACCGGCAGACCTTTTTTTTGTGGATTTGCCCGGGGTGGAATCGCACAACACGAGCGCCATTGCCAACCTGCGGGTCCAAGTGGGCGCGTTGCCGCAACCACATGTACACCTCGTGCTCAATGCCGCCTGCGAAACTTCCATCTTGTTTGAACAAATTCACGCTTTTGCCGCGCTGGCGCCGGAGGATGTCATCTTCACACACCTGGACGAGGAACGCCGGCGCGTGAAATTGTGGAATTTTGTACTGGGCACGAATTGCTCATTGAGTTTCCTGAACGCCGGGCAAAAAATTCCGGGCGAATTTCATCGCGCGGAGTCGGCGCTGCTCTTCCCCTTCGAAAATCGCCGGTAAACATTGAGTTTCTCCGTTCCCATCCGCCGCAAAAATCCCGCTGGCAGACCTTGTGCTAAACGTTGCTCAAACGCACATGAAGTCTTTCATGATTTTCGGATCCGTCATTGGTTTTCTCATCGGTGCCGGCTTTAGTCTGGCCGCTGGTTGTCCCTGGCCCACCGCCCTGTGGCGGGCTTCGATCGGTGCCCTGCTGGTTGCCCTGCTGGCCCGCTGGTGGGGCCGCATCTGGTGGTCGGGACTGCGGGAAGCCATCGAACAACGGCGTCATGCGCGTTCAATCACTCCGGTCAACCCCAAACCTGCTGCTAAAATATGAGCACCTCCACCTGCGAACCGCCCAAAACCGACGTTGTGACCACCGCGCCGCCGCCGTCGTCACAGGAACTCTGGCAGCGTTACCATCAGCGCGACGATCTTTCCACGGAAAACGCCCTGGTTGAACGTTACCTGCCATTGGTGGCCGCAGTCCTCGGCCGCCTGTCCATGACGCTGCCCGAGCATGTCAGTCATGATGACCTTTACAGCGCCGGCCTGGTCGGATTGCTCCAGACGCTCCGCAATTATGATCCCACCTGCGGATCGTCGTTTGAAACGTATGCGCGGATCCGGATTCGCGGCGCAATGCTGGACGAGCTGCGGCGCATGGACTGGGTACCGCGCACCATCCACGAAAAGGCGCGCAAAATTCAGGAGACAATGGGCCGGCTCGAACAAAAGCTGGGCCGCGCGCCAACCGAAGCGCAGATGGCCAAGGCGCTTGGCCTGTCCGTGCCCCAATACAACGAATTGCTCGATGAAGTCCGGCCCGCAACGTTTGTCTGTCTGGATGCCGCCGGTTCCTCCGATGACGGTGACACCGGCAGTTTGTACGAGGTGATCGCGGATACCTCGGAGGAAAACCCGGTGGAACAGGTTTCGCAGCGCGAACTAAAAAAAGTCATCTTCGAACGTCTGAAGGAGTTGCCCGAAATTCAGCGCAAAGTACTGGCACTTTATTATGTCGAGGACCTGCATCTGCGTGAAATTGCGGAAGTCTTCGGGCTTACGGAGTCGCGCATCTGCCAGATTCATTCCCAAGCCATCCTGGCCATCCGCGCGTATGTGCAACGCTTTGAATCCGGTCTGGTCAAGCGGCCCGCGACCGCCCGTAGCACATGATCATCATTGTCGGCTTTCTTGTTGTTTCGCTCTGCGTTTTTGGCGGCTTCATCATGGAGGGCGGCAAAATGGCCGTGCTGCTGCATGCGCTGGTCAACGAAATCATCATCATCGTCGGCGGCGCTGCCGGGGCGCTCATCGTCATGTCGCCCAAAAAAGTGCTCCAGGACATCGTCAAGGGATTGCTAACCTGCCTCAAGGGCGCCCCGCACAACCGCGCGGCCTACGACGATTTGTTGAAGGTGCTTTATGAACTGTTCCTGCTGGGTCGGCGCAACGGCATGATCGCCCTGGAGGAACATGTCCTGGAACCCCAAACCAGTTCCATTTTCAAAAAATATCCCCGCTTCTCCGGCAATCAGCACGCCATGGAATTTCTCTGCGGCAGCCTGCGGCCGATCATTGATGGCAAAATCAAGCCCGACCAGTTGCGCCTGCTGCTTGATGCCGAACTGGATCGCATGGAGATTGAACATTACGCGCCGATCAACGTGCTCACCAAAACCGCCGATGCCATGCCGGGCTTCGGCATTGTCGCCGCCGTGCTCGGCATTGTCATCACGATGGCGTCCATTTCCGGGCCGGTGGAACAAATCGGCGAACATGTGGCGGCGGCCCTGGTCGGCACGTTTCTGGGTATTTTGCTCGCCTACGGTTTCATCGCGCCGCTGGCAATGAACCTCGAATTCATCAGCGCGGCGGAATTGGATTACACCCGGTGCATTTCGGCGTGTGTCATCGGCTTTGCCAGCGGCATGGCACCGGTCACCGCGGTGGAACTGGGCCGGCGCGGTTTGAGCAGCGAATTGCGGCCCAGCGCAGATGAGATGGAACAAATGTTCAAAGGTCTCAAGACCGCCAAGTAACTTATCCAATGGCCCATAAAAGACATGTCTCGCACGGTGGTTCGTGGAAAGTCGCCTACGCCGACTTCGTCACGGCCATGATGGCGCTGTTCCTCTGTCTCTGGCTCACTTCGCAGGACCAGAAAATCAAGGACGCCGTCGAACGCGCTTTCAAGAACCCGTTTTCCTCCGTCACCAAGGAATCCACCGGCATCATCCCGAACAAGGACGCCTCCAGCACTTACAAGCAGGAGGGCCGCTTCAGCTCCGTGTCCGCCGTGGAAATGGAGACGATGCGCCGCCTCAGCGAAGACCTGGCCAAGCTGCTCAAGCGGCAGGATGAGGACCAAAGCAGCGTTCAAATTGACGTGACGCCGGACGGCTTGCGCATCAACATTTTTGACCGGTCGCAGAAACCCATTTTCAATCCGGACTCGGACGTGTTCACCGATTACGGCTCGTGGGTGTTCAGCACGCTCGCCTGGGAGATCGCGCGTTTCACCACCTTTCACATCGAACTCGAGGGCCATACCGAGGCCAATTCTCAAACCGGCCATGAAGGACACGGCAAATGGGAACTCTCCAGCGAACGCGCCAATGCCGCCCGCCGCAAGCTCGTCCAAAGCGGTGTCACCGAAATCCAGATTTACAAGGTTTCCGGCTTTGCCGACACGGTGCCCATGCCCGGCTTTGCGCCGGATGCCGAAGTCAACCGGCGCGTGACGGTCATGCTCAAACTAAAGGAATCCGTGGATGCGCTCCCGGATTCCGCTTCCACCGACCTGCCCCATGACACTCCTACGAACTGAATCATTTGTACCGCTGACAACCTTGCCGGTCTCCGGTGAATCCCGGGAGTTCCGCGTCACCGTCATTCCCAAAGCCGGGCAAACCCAAACCCTGCAAACGCTGGAATCATTGTCCGCGCCATCCGGGCCTAAACCGGGAACGGGAAAGAGTTGCGAACCATGCGTGTCCCTTCAGAGCGATGGTGATCGCATCACCAGCATCCGGGTTCAATGCGCCTGCGGTCAGGTCATGGATTTGGCCTGTGTTTACGAATCCACCGCCAAGCCTGCATGAATGATTGCCCGGCAATTTCTGCTGCCAGCCCCGGAATGTTTTGCCACGGCAAAGCGGAAAGCCGGGCAAAAACGACCGAAAACGCGCATGGCACATCCGCTGCTAAACCCCTGCTCGTATGGAAGTGAGTCTTTACCAGGCCGCCGCCGCGATGAATGCAACCGAACGGTGGCAGGAAATGATTTCCGACAATCTGGCCACTGCCTCCACTCCCGGCGCCCGCAAACGCGAAATTTCATTCTCCGCCATCCAGGCCAGTCTGGCTTCCCAGACGGCCAGCTCTACCAGTTCGGGCTTTGTCATCCCGTCCGCCAATACCGTGACCAATTTTCAGCCGGGCGAATTGCATGCGAGCGGCAACGCCATGGACTTCGCCCTGGAAGGACCCGGTTTCTTTTCCGTCCAGACTCCCGACGGCCAGCCGGCCTACACGCGCAACGGCGGATTTCAACTCAATTCCCAGGGCCAGCTCGTCACCGCGCTGGGTTTTCCCGTGCTGGGCAATGCCGGCCCGATTCAATTCGATCCCGGCAGCTCCAAGCCAATCACCATTTCCGCCACCGGCGACATCAGCCAGGGCGGCGAAACAAAAGGGAAACTTCAGATCACTGAATTCAACAAACCCGGCCTGCTCACGGGCTTGGGTGGCGGTTTGTTCCGCGCGGATGATCCGAGTTTGAAACCCACCGGCAGCAGCAACACGCAGGTACGGCAGGGTTTTGTCGAAAGCGCCAACAGCTCGCCCACCACGGAAATGGCCGGCCTCATCACCGCCATGCGGATGTTTGAGGCCAATCAAAAAGTGCTCCAGATGCAAAGTGATCGCATGAGCCGCGAGATCACCGATCTGGGCAGCCCCAGTTAAATGAATCCCAAACCTTAATTATGCTCCGCGCCCTTTACAACGCCGCTGCCGGGATGCAATCCCAGCAGATGAACCTGGACAACATTTCCAACAACCTGGCGAACGTCAATACCACCGGTTTCAAGAAGAGCAAACTGGAGTTTCAAGATTTGCTTTACCAGACCACCCGCGCCGCCGGCTCGGAGACGGGCGGCGGCAACCAGCTGCCTTCCAGCCTGCAAATCGGCCAGGGCTCGATTCCCATCGCCACCCAACGCGTCTTCACCCAGGGCGAACTGACCCAGACCGGCCAGAACCTTGACCTGGCGATCCAAGGCGACGGCTTTTTTGAAGTGCAGATGCCCGACGGCACGGTTTCCTACACCCGCGATGGCGCGTTGCAAACCGACTCGTCGGGCCGCATCGTCACCGCTGACGGTTATCCGTTGCAGGGTGGATTTCAACCCGTGCCCGCCGGCACCACCAACATCACCATCTCGGCCACCGGCGCGGTGACCTATACCACGGCAAGTGGCACGACCAACTCCCAGTTACAGATCGTCCGTTTTAACAATCCCGGAGGTCTGGATGCCACCGGCCACAATCTTTACAAGGAAACCACCGCGAGCGGCACGCCGGAACTGGGCGAGCCAGGCCAGAACGGCTTCGGCGAACTGCAACAGGGTTATCTCGAACTTTCCAACGTCAGCGTCGTCGAGGAAATGGTCAATCTCATCACCGCCCAGCGCGCTTATGAAGTCAATTCCAAGGCGGTGCAGGCCGCCGACGAAATGATGCAGACCAGCAACAATCTGCAGCGGTGATTCTTGAGATGAAAACGTTTAACATTCAACACCGAGCCTTCAATGCCCAATGGCGCGGCCATCGCGCAAGCTTTGGATGCTGTGTGTTGCTCATCAGTGTCATTTGCCTGATCGGCAGCTTGCTCAATGAACTGCACGCCGGCGAGCCTTCGATGGCTCAAACCAACGCTCCGCAACTGCGCGCCTTTGCCGAATCCGACCTGCTCGCCCTACTCACCACCACGCTCCAGCGGGATTATGTAAAGGACAGAGGCGACCTGGAACTCCGGTTCACACAGCCTTGGTCCGCACCGATGCTGCCGGACGAACCGCTTATTTTAAAAGTTCTGGAGATGCCGACCGTCGGCGTCACACCTTCGTTCATTGTGCGATTTCAATTATGCACGGCCACCGCGACTCTCGGCACCTGGCAGGCCGCGGTTCAGGCCCATGTCTGGCGCGAAGTCTGGGTGGCCCACACCTCGCTCAGCCGGGGCGAACCGGTCAGCGCTGCGGATGTCACCCGTGAACGCCGCGATGTGCTCAACATTCATGAAGCCCTGGCCGAATTTTCCGCCGATGATGCAAACCTTGAACTGGCTGAACCGGTTGCCGCCGGCGTTCCGCTGCTGGCGCGCGTAATCAAACCTCGCGTGGTCATCCATCGGGGCCAGGTCGCCAATGCGCTCGTGCAGGACGGTGGGTTGAGCGTCACCACCAAGGTTGAGGCGCTTGAAGATGGCGCGCCCGGCCAGATGATCCGCGCCCGCAATCCCGTTTCCCGTCGCGATTTGAGCGGACGGGTGCTCGACGGCCAGACAATTTTGATTTCATTATGACAACGCAAAAACATTTCTATCCGATGCTGGCTCTGACGATTGTCCTGCTGGCGTTGTTTCCCGTCGTCGCCCGGCCGCAATCGCTCTGGCACGACGCTTCCTCCAAGTCCATGTACGCCGACAAACGCGCATCCGGGATTGGTGACATCATCACCATCCTGGTCCAGGAAAACAGCACGGCCACCAAAAACAACGAAACCAAGACGGAGCGGAATTCCAGCCTGAGCGCGGCCATTACTTCATTTCTGTACAGCCCCGGTGCCAGCGGCCTGTTGACCAAGGGCGGCCAGTTGCCGGCGATGGCTTATAATTCAGATGCCAAACACGACGGCAGCGGCAGCATCAACGATTCGGAAAACGTCATTGCCAAGATCGCGGTGCGCATCGTGGACGTGCTGCCCAACAACAATTTTGTTCTCGAAGGCAAACGGGAAACCTCGTTCAGTGGCGAACATCAAACCATCATCCTTCGCGGCGTGGTCCGGTCCGACGACGTGAACGCCGACAACACGGTCTTCAGCTACAACGTTTCCGACGCCACCATTCAGATCATCGGCAAGGGCACCGTCACCGACAGCCAGCGCAAAGGCTGGTTCACCCGCCTTTGGGACAAACTTAATCCCTTCTGAACCATGCCCCTCGTACCAAGAATTCTGAATCCAAACAACCGGACGGCGTGCAACAGCGCCGTGCCGCCGCTGGATTTTCAATCCCGACAACTGCCCGCGCAAGGCAAGGAACCCGTTCTAACAGTCGGACTTGCCAACAACACGGTGTGGAAAATGGCCATTAAAATCGGCACCACCAAGTTGATCCTGCCAGGACTGTGGTTGCTGCTGACACTGGCTTTGACAGCATCCTCCGAAGGCGTCCGGGTCCGCGATCTAGTGATGGTTGCCGGCGCGCGCGACAACCAGTTGATCGGCTATGGCGTGGTTGCCGGTCTCGCTGGTGATGGCGACAAGGACCCCATTTACACCCTGCAAACCATCGCCAACATGCTCCAACGCTACGGAATCAACGTCCCGGCGGCGACGCTCTCGGCCAAAAACGTCGCCGTGGTCATGGTCACCGCCGACATCCAGGCGTTTGCCAAACCCGGCAGCCGCATTGACGTGCAGGTGTCTTCCATGGGCGATGCCAAATCGCTCCAGGGCGGCGTGCTGTTGCAAACGCCGTTGCTCGGCGCAGACAACAAGGTTTATGCCGTGGCACAAGGTCCAATTTCTGTCGGCGGCTTTTCCGCCGGTGCCGGCGGTGGCGGCGGCGCGACCGTGACCAAGAACCACCCGACCGTGGCCACCATCATCGGCGGAGCGCTGGTTGAACGCGAGATCCAGACTTCGATTGTCCGGGACCGGACGATTGAACTTTTATTGCGGGAGCCTGACTTCACCTCCGCCGCGCTCATGGCCG
>Ga0182030_10003562_pt1 | contig 33270 bp, 26 predicted proteins | sample 812S3MmetaG_FD_121299 | JGI IMG/M metagenome (GOLD analysis project Ga0182030, IMG submission 121299) | Permafrost microbial communities from Stordalen Mire, Sweden - 812S3M metaG (Illumina Assembly) | ecosystem: Environmental > Terrestrial > Soil > Wetlands > Permafrost | place: Sweden... | reverse complement strand
GGCATCGGCCAGGTGCTCGCGGGTCAGAGCATGACGCTCTCGGCAATGCGTGCGCACGCCAACCAGCCGCGGCTGGCGGCTCTGATCGAAGAGGCGGTTTCTGCTTCGCGCGAGGCACAGGAGCGTCTCAGGCTGATGATCCAGGATCTGAGTCCACCCGAGCTCGATCATGCATCGCTCGAGGAGATGCTCAAGTGGCTGGCCGAGCTTTTCAAAACCCGCTTCGGGTTCATCATCGACTATCAGGTGCGCGGCGGCGAGCGGCTCGACCACGAAACTCTTCTACTTGTTTACCGCTGCGTCAGGGAATTGGCGATGAATGCGTGCAAGCACTCGGGGCAGCATGCCGCCTCCGTAGAGGTCAAGGTCTCGAACGAGTGGCTGCACGTCACGGTGACGGATGACGGCATTGGGTTCGACCCGCGCAACACGCGCTCTTCATTCAAGGGCCGCTTCGGCCTTGCACAACTGCGAGAACGCGTGCGCGCCGGCGGAGGTACGGTGCTGATTACCAGTCAGATGGGCAAAGGATGCCGCGCGGAGGTGACGCTGCCGCTAGCGTGAGGGGGCTGACAGAAAAAAGTCCGAAAGCGCCATGGGCATCCGGACTTCGGGGCCGCACTTGTCAGTCTTGGAGTTTGCGGCGACCGCTGACCACGAGCACACCGCCGATCAGCAACGTCAACGCGCCGGTGGCTGCCGTCGCATCAATCTCAGGCGCCGGCTGCACCACCAGGAATTCCTGACTCGCGTTCTTCGGGTTCGGCGTGAATACACTGACATTGTTCGCCACATAGCCGCCGGATGCCGCATTGAAAGCTGCCTGTTCCAGCCCAGTCGCGCCGCCGGAGGGGTTGGTGCTCTGGCCGTCGAAGATGTTCCAGATCGCGAACGCGTAGTTGATCTGGGTGTTGGTATTGCCGAGATTGGCCAGCAGGCCGTTTGCGAGCCATCCTGCCGCATTGTAGGCCTGCTGAGCGGTGTAGGTCGTGCCCCCGAACATCACCGAGGTGTTGAACTTCTCGCTGCCATCGAGCGCGCCAGCGGCGGTCGACGTGGCGGTCCAGGGCGTATTGAGATAGGACTCGGTGTTGAAATCGTCGCAGATCATGTACCCGGAAAAGTTGACGCCGTTGCCGGACACGGTGCCTTGATACGGTGTGACGTAAACGCCGTCGGCGACCGTCCCGTTGCCAACCCCCGTAAGCTCAAGACTGTATTGCGCGAAGCTCGCCGGCGCAGCCGCCAGCAATCCCAAACCGAGTGAAAATTTCGCCCTGCGGTGCATCGAAGATACCTCTGCAAAAGTCGTCTGAGACTTAGCTTCTTCGGTGGGCGCAGCGAACGCAAACGCAAACTCACCGCTCATGATGTGTTGCGCAGTCCACAGCGGCATAAGTTAACTCGCGGCTGATTTGTCTCCTGTGCGGCAGGGCAGAACGGCATCGCGGATGATCTCGGCCATGCGCAGCGCGCCCGGGCCGGCGTAATCCCGATCCGCAAAAACCAGGTAAAGATCGCCCCAGCGCTCGGCGCCCTCGCGCAGCGGCAGCGCCTTGAGCGTTCCCGCGTCGAGCTCACTGCGCACCATCTCCTCCGGATACCACGCGAAACCGAGTCCCATCACAGCGGCGTGAATGGAGGTGGCTTTGTGGCTGACCGTCCAGATCTGCTCGGCGCCCAGCCAGGTACCGCCGCGGCGCTGACTGCCGGTATCGCGAATGACGAGATGGCGATGCTTGCGCAAATCCTGCAGAGTGAGTTCGCGCGCGAGTCGGTGTAGCGGATGATCCGGGTGGGCAACTGGAACGAAGCGCAATCGAATCAGAAAATCGCCGATGAATCCGCGCGGCACTTCCGAGCAGACCGCAAGATCGACTCGCCGCTCCAGCAGTGCCTCCTCCGTTCCGCTGAGCACAGACTCGTACAGTTCGAGGCGCGTTTGCGGTCTCTCCTCGGCGAAGCGCGCGAAGCAATTGAGCAGCAGCCAGGTGGGGAAGACAATCTCGACGGCGAGCCGCAACTCCGCCTCCCAGCCTGCCGCGAGACAGCCCGCTGCGCTCTCCAGCGCCGCTGCTTCCTCCAGCAGCGATTTGGCCCGCCGATAAAGCACCTCGCCGGTCGCGGTCAGTCGGGCTTTGCGTCCGATCACCTCGAAGATCTTCACGCCGAGGAGCGATTCCATCTTCTGTACAGCGTAGGTCACAGCGGACTGGCTCTTGTGAAGGGCCGCGGCAGCCTGCGCGTATCCGCCGGCATCGACGACCGCGAGGAGGGCTCGCCATTGCTCCAATGCAATCCGGGGATTGAATGTCATATATTCATTGAACTGATATATATGGCCTAAATATTCTGCTTTTTTATCTAAATAATCAATATTAGAGTAGTCCCATTGAAATCGCCGGAAGAACCCAAGGAGATCACCGTGACCACATTGCTGCAGATCAATGCCAGCATCAACGACAGCGGCCAGTCGAGCCAGCTCGCCCAGCAGTTCGTGGCGGCGTTTCGCCAAAGCCATCCCGATGCCAGCGTGGTGGTTCGCGACGTGGCCGCCGCCGATACCGTTCCCCACCTCACCGCGGAGCGCCTTACCGCCTTCATCACGCAGCCCGAGCGGCGCACCCCCGCGCAGCAGGTGGTAGCCGCCTATTCTGATGCCCTGATAGCGGAGATCGGACGCGCCGACGTGGTCGTGCTCGGACTGCCCATGTACAACTTCGGTGTGCCGTCGCAGTTGAAGGCCTACTTCGATCATATCGCCCGCGCGGGCATCACCTTCGCCTACACGGAGAAAGGGCCCGTAGGGTGCCTGACGGGCAAGAAGGTGTATGTGTTTGCGGCCCGCGGCGGTCAATATGCCGGCACACCCATGGATACGCAGAGCAGTTACGTGCGGGATTTTCTGGCATTTCTCGGCATGACCGATGTGCGTTTCGTTTACGCTGAAGGTCTCGCAATCAGCCCGCAGAGCAAACAGGCGGGTCTTGCGAAAGCGGCCGAGGAGATCGCCCGGCTCGCGGCTTGATGCTCGAAAGGAGACACTCATGAATATGCGACATTTGACCCGCATCATTGAATCGACGCCCACATCCGACGGCGCCGGCGTAAAACTGCGCCGCAGCCTCGGCAGTCAGCGTGGCCTCTACGTCGACCCGTTTCTGATGCTCGATGAGTTCTACTCCGACAATCCGGATGATTATCTCGCCGGTTTCCCGGCTCATCCGCATCGCGGTTTTGAGACGGTCACCTACATGCTCGACGGACACATGCGCCACGAGGACCATCTCGGCAACCGCGGCGACTTGGGTCCCGGCGATGTCCAGTGGATGACCGCCGCACGCGGCATCATCCACTCGGAAATGCCCCAGCAGACCGAGGGCCGCCTGCGCGGCTTTCAGCTCTGGCTGAACCTCCCCTCGAAGGAGAAAATGAAGCCGGCGCAGTATCGGGACATCCCCTCGAGGGAAATCCCTGTCATCGGACTGGCCTCTGGCGGCAAGGTCAAGGTCATCGCCGGAGCGTTCGCGCATGACGGACGCCTGATCGAGGGCCCGGTGAACCGCACGGGCGCGAAACTCACCACCGATGCCGGTTATTTGGACGTGCATTTGCCACCCGGCGCGGAATTCCTCGCGCCCGTTGCCGCCGGACACACCGGCTTTCTGTACGCCTACGAGGGTGGCGCGCAAGTGGGCGCGAACGGCGAGGACAAGGCATTGCCCCTTCGCGCGGCCGGTGTTCTGTCCGACGGCGATTGCGTGCGGGTCGTGGCGAAGGCACAGGGTGCGCGATTCTTGCTGCTCACCGCAAAGCCACTGCTTGAACCCGTCGTGCAGTACGGCCCGTTCGTGATGAACACAAGGGAAGAGATCGAGCAGGCGGTGACGGATTACCGCGAGGGTCGCTTGGCTGCCTGACTCGGTAAAGCCGTCCCGCGGCGACCGGTGAACGGGTGCCGGCGGCCCGTCTCGCCTCGCGTCAGCCGCGAGTGACGAGACGCTCGATCAAGGCCATGGCCGCGTTTGGATTGCACACCTTGTGGCCACTGATGACATAAAGGTATACGTCGCGCGGTTGCCCGTCGCCGCGCGCGGTTCCGGCGAATTCAAGCCCGTCCGGCAGGCGGCCGGACGCCCATGCCTGCGCCCGTGCGACCCATCGGTCGAGTTCCTCGGCCGTATAACCGAGCTCGCGGCCGGCCCGCGTTCCCATGATTCGCGCATACACGAACGGAGCGGTGGGATCGGATATCTGGGGGTAGTCGGAATCGCCGGCGATCGCCACCGCGACCCCGTGCGCGCGGGCCATCGCGACAAAATCGGCGCAGCGAAAGCTCACATGCCGCACCTCGACCACATGGCGTAACGTGTGCCCCCCAATGTCGCGAGGCAACAGGGCCAGGAACGCGGCGAAATCGTCCGGTTCGAACGTCTTGGCGGGCGCGAGCTGCCAATTGACCGGCCCGAGCTTGTCCTTCAGCTGCATCACGCCGCTCGAGTAGAACCGTTCGATGCTCTTGCCGGCTTCGGCGAGAAGCTTGCGGTGCGTGGCATACCGCGGCGCCTTCAACGAGAACACAAAATTCGAGGGCGTCTCGTCACGCCATTTGGCGAAGGTCTCGGGCTTTTGCGAGCCGTAAAAGGTGCCGTTGATCTCGATGGAGGTGAGGCGGCGGCTTGCGTATTCGAGCTCACGCTTGTGAGGAAGATCGGCGGGGTAAAAGGCGCCGCGCCAGGGCTCGTAGGTCCACCCGCCGACGCCGATGCGGACCGTGCCTGGGGTCACTTTGCTCATGCGGTTGCCATTATTTCATGGGGTGTCTCAATTGGCCAAGATTTGTCCGCATCCGCCAAGTTGAGAGCCTAATAGCCGCTGCGGTAACTCAATCGTAACGATTGGCTCGGCGGTTTCTGGAATACTCCCCCGCCTGCAATTGCAGCGCTTCGTCGTCATCAGTTCGAAGCGCGTATTCGAATCAACAATTAAACCGGGGAACTCACCATGCTCAACCACCTCAAGATCAGTTCGCTGTTGATGGGATTACTTCTGACGGGGTCCGCTTTCGCCCAGGCGCCGACGAGTGCGCCCGCCGGCTCGACCGGCCTGTGCCGGGATGGCAGTTATTGGACCGGTCCCACCAAAAAGGGCGCGTGTCATGGCCACAAAGGCGTGCAGGACTGGTACGCAGGCGCCGCCGCTCCGACTGCCGCCGCGCCTGCGGCGCCGGCTGCACCGGCACCTGCCAGTGCCCCATCGCCCGCGCCGGCTGCCGCCGCGGCGCCCGCCGCTCCTGCGCCCAGCGCCTCCAAGAGCAGCGCCCCCAAGAGCAGCCCGGCGCCGGCGGCCACGGCGGCCCCGGGCGGCGGAGCGGACAAGGTATGGGTGAACAGCGCGAGCAAGGTCTATCACTGCCCATCCGACCGTTGGTACGGCAAGACCAAGAGCGGCAACTACATGTCTGAAGCGGACGCGATTGCCCAGGGCAATCATGCGGATCACGGCAAGGCCTGCAATAAGTAGCGGCTGTTACGCGAGCGGGGACATCCTCGCTCGCGTACTTTGATCTTCACGCGGGCAGGGTCCTCATCGACCCTCGACCCCAAACTCAACCTTGTTCATCACCAGAGAGACTTCATGAAATCGCGCCTGTTGTTTTTATCGGTTTGTGGTTTGGCCCCCATCATGGCCATGGCCGACGACGCTCCGCCTCCGCCGCCGCAGAACGTGTGGACCGGGAAGGGCCAAGCAGGGTACACGTCCTCGTCGGGCAATTCGGAGGGTAAATCGGCGAATGCGGCCATCGACCTGGCGTATCTGGACGACCCTTGGAAGCATGCATTTCACCTCGGCGGTTTGTACGGACAGAGCGCGGGAATCGTGTCGGCCGAGCGCTGGGATACCTCCTGGCAGTCGAACTACGATCTGACCAAGGAGCTGTACACGTTTGGTTTGCTGACCTACCGGCACGACCTGTTCAGCGGTTTTGATTATCAGGCGAGCGGCTCGGTGGGTGTGGGGTACAAATTCATCGCGACCGACACCACGAAATTGGACGCGCAGGTAGGCATCGGGTACCAGGTGGTGCGGCCGGAAGACATCGACAAGTCGAACGGCGTGGTCGTGGGGCGTACGCTGTTACCGTCGGAGAGCGGCATCGCGGAGACGGCCGCGGTCAACTTCTCCCAAGCATTGAGCAGCACGACGACGCTGACGGACAAGCTGGCTGTCACGGCGAGCTCGGCCGACACCTTGGTGACCAACGCGCTCGCGGTGTCGGTGAAGGTTTCCACCAAGCTCGCGTTGTCCGTGGGGTATGCTCTGCAGGACAACACCAAGCCCCCCGCGGGCTTGAAAAAGATCGACACGCTCGAGACCGTCAATCTGGTCTATTCGTTCTAGCTCAACGTCAATCAGGGAAGGGGATGATCATGGGAATCTTTGACGGCATTTTGGGCGGCGTGGTCGGTGGCGAGATGGCCACTTTGGTGGGTGGGCTGATCGAGAAGCATGGCGGCGTGCAGGGCATCGTTGCGCAAATGGAAAGCCAGGGACTGGGTGGTACGGTGAGATCCTGGGTGGGGACGGGGGCGAATCAGCCGATTTCGGCCGATCAAGTGCATGCCGCCTTCGGCCCGGAGGTCATTAGCGGCCTGGCTGCGAAATTCGGTCTGCAACCGCAGGATCTGGCCCAAAAGCTCGCACAGGCATTGCCGCAGGCCATCAATCACCTAACGCCCAGCGGGGTCACGCAGCCCGGTTGAGCGCAGCCCGGCTGATCGCTGCGCAATGAGATTCATCAATCCTTTGGGAGAATTATTATGAGTATTGGGTCGGAATTCAAAGAATTTGCCATGAAGGGCAATGTGGTCGACCTGGCGGTCGGCGTGATCGTGGGCGCCGCGTTCGGCAAGATCGTGTCATCCTTCGTCGGCGATGTGATTATGCCGCCACTCGGACTGCTCATCGGCGGCGTCAATTTCAGCGACTTCGCCGTCACCCTGGGCACGGATCCCAAGGGTGCACCGGTGTTGCTGAAATACGGTGCCTTCCTGCAGACGGTGTTTGATTTCCTCATCATTGCCATCGTCATTTTCATTGCAGTGAAGGGAATCAACAAACTGAAGACCCCGCCGCCGGCGCCCGCTCCGGTCGCTGCAGCTCCGCCGCGCCAGGAAGTGCTGCTCGAGCAGATTCGCGACGCGCTGGTCAAACGCTGAGCACGACCTTTGGAATGGTTCCGCGCGCTCGCGCGGAACCATTTTTCGGTGCGCTCGGCCGAGTGCGTCCTATATTCTGCGAGTGGCGGCCCTAATTCTTAGTCAATGATGCACAGCGTCTGCGACTCGTGCGCACTGTCATCCGCTCGACCGGTTCGCGGAGGTGCCCGTGGGCACGCAGCGATCGCGCCACCGGCATGAGGCCGACCCACGACATCTTGTCGACTGCATTGTTTCTGCCGTTTGAAACCGGCATCGCCGCAGCGAGTGATCGAACGTTCGACCTCAATCCATGGCGTGCCGTCGTCGATCATGCGTGCCGATACCTTTTAATTTTCCGCGGTGCGTCGCCGCGTGCCAGCGTGCCCGCCAGGGATGCATTTGAGAAAGATCAGGCAGCGGGTGCGACCCGCCAACCAACAGGAGTGACCCGTAAATGGCGCAAGATTCCAAGTACGACATCCTCTTCGACAGCGTGAAGATCGGATGCGGTCGTGCTGGTGATCTCCCGCGGTTCCGATGACGGCTTGTACCGCGAACTCAAGGCGCGGCGCGCGGAGTGCAAGGCAAATGATATCCGGGGCGTGTTTCGCATCGGCGACTGCAAGGCCCCCATGCAGGTAGGTCAGGCGATGTGGGAAGGCCACCGCCTGGCCCGAGAATTCGACGGCCCGCATCCGGCGCACCCTTTGCGTTGGATTCGCGAGCGTCAGCTTTGGGGCGCCATACCGCCCCGGGGTTAAGTGCCCGTTGAGCGAGGCACGACACAGATAAAGTCGTTGAGCCTACAGCGATAGTCGCTGACCCTACAGCTACTGTCTGGGGGGACCTACAGCGCGCCCCATGCTCCGGGGTGAACCTGTCGCCAGTGCAGGAGTCCTGCGTGGCAAACGCCATGTTGATAGGCGTACAAGAGGTTCCATGAGCATCCCCATTGCAACTGCCGCGCTCGCGGCAAGTTTGATCGCCGCGAATTGCGCATGGGCGCAAGTGACTGCGTCTTCCGGGGGAGGGGCAACGTCGGGCACGCCGGGGACCTCTCCGAGCGCTCCCGGAATCTCCGGGACTTCCGGAATGTCGAACGCGGGGACACCAGGAATTCCCACCCCACCGGGTGCACCCATTCCGCCGAGTACACCTACCCCACCGGGTACACACACGCCACCGAGCAAACCCAGCCCACCGGCTACACCTACACCGGGTATGCACGGACCAGGATCCCCGGGAATGCCCAATCCCGGAACGCCCGGCGCGCCGGGGAATCCTCTGCCCGGCACGCCGGGCACCCCGTCACCTGGAACGTCAATTGCCGGATCCCCAGGCGCTCCATCGGCCCCGACGACACCACCGCGTTAGCGCCGCCAAATCCCGCTTTGGTGCGGCAGCTGCGGCGTGGGGCGCGTCGCTCGCGGGGGCTTGCAACTGATGAAAACGGTCGCTGTCCTATTCCGACTATGTCGCTTTTTTCCTACTGTCGACATCGAAATGATTCGCGTACGCTGGCACGCCGAGCAGGGACTCGAAGGTCGGGCCAGGCAGCAATTTCATGTTCATTGATGCACGGCAAATAAGCAGCGGTTCCACTGTTCATGCGGATATCGCAATCGTGGGTGGTGGTGCTGCCGGCATTTCCATGGCGTTGGCTTTGCGGGACAGCGGGCTTACCGTGTGCCTGTTGGAAAGCGGCGGGACGGAGTTCGCGTGGCCAACGCAGGATTTGTACGGCGGCCGCAATGTGGGTCTGCCCTACTACGCCTTGGATGAGTGTCAGATTCGCTACCTGGGTGGGAACACGAATGCTTGGGGGGGTTGGTGTCGACCTCTCGATCCGATCGACTTCGAGTCGCGAGCGTGGGTGGCGCACAGCGGTTGGCCGTTCGCGCACAGCGAGCTTGCGTCGTATTACGACCGTGCGCACACGCTGTGCCAGGTGCGCAGCCGCGACTACGATCCGGAACGCGTGTTGGCCGAACTCCATCACCCACGCGCGCAAGTGCTGCCCTTCGATCCGCAGCGATTGCAAACCCTCATATATCGTTTCAGCCCGCCCACGCGATTCGGCCGTGTCTACCGCAAGCAGCTGCAGCGGGCCGTGGATCTGCGCTGCATTCTCAACGCCAACATTCTTGCCGTAAAGACCGACGCCGCAGGGCGCACGGTCAGCCGGCTCGCCGCAGGCACCTTGTCCGGCGTTCGATTCGAGGTACAAGCGAAGAGGTACGTGCTTGCAGCGGGTGGAATCGAGAATGCGCGCCTGCTGTTGCTATCGAACGATGTGCTCGCCACCGGCCTCGGCAATCAGCACGACGTGGTGGGACGGTATTTTATGGAGCATCCGCACACAATGCGCCAGGTGTTCGTGCCGACAGGTCGCCTCGCGGCGGGGATTTACGGCGAGCGTTTCCATGGCAGTGGGGTGATGGCGCGCATTTCGCTGGCCGATACGTTGCAGCGGCAGCAGGCTCTGCTCAATTACAGTGCCAACCTGCACCCGGTTTATTTGGCACACGACTCGCAAGCCTGGCTGGCTCTTCGGAAAACAGTTCTCTCGCTGTCCCCATCGCGCCAATCCGATCCGTTCCTGCGTTTGCCGCCATATGGTCGTAAACGGCTGACGCTTCGGCAGATCGGCGACATGGTGCGGCGTCTCGATCGGGTGGCCGTCGCGGGGCTGTTGCGCCTGTTCCAGCCCAACCGATTCATCAGCGGATACCTATTGGAAAGCAAGCCCGAACAGTCACCCAACCCCGACAGCCGGATCACTCTGGACGATGCCCGGGACGCATTCGGGTTGAGGCGGCCCAAGGTCGATTGGCGCACGTCGCCGATCGACCGGCGCACTGCAGTGCGCGGGGAAGAGATCATCGATGAGGAGCTGCGCCGGCTCAACATCGGAAGCTTGGCTCCCTTATCTCCGGAAGAGGTTGAAGGTTGGCCCGAGAACCTCGACGGCGGTTGGCATCAACTGGGCACGACTCGCATGCACGTCGATCCGAAGCAAGGCGTGGTGGACTCCAACGCCCGCGTGCACGGCCTGTCGAATCTTTTCATCACCGGAGGGTCGGTGTTCCCTACCGGCGGTACGGCCCCGCCGACGCTCACCGTGATCGCGCTCGCCTTGCGTTTGGCGTCTCATCTGAAGGATAGCTTGAAGTCTGCCGTGGGGGGCACTCATGCGGTGGGACCGTTGCGGGGGATTTCTGGTTCTCAAAAATTGAGCAACAGTCGGTCAGTGGCGGATGCGGCGTCCACTCAAACGGGAGCGTGTGGATGACGCCTCGAGTCGTGCTGGCCGAAGCGGCCATCCTTCCGGCTGCACCGCATGGCCCATGAGCAGGACTAGCACCTAGGCCACAGCGGACACCCGCTTGGGAGGCTTGAGTTCATCCTGGACATCTGCGCCGCTTGACGCGAGTGCTGTCGAAAAAACTTGCATAGCCGGTGCTCCGCGGGTACTTTGCGACGCAAAGTTATAACGCATTTCACCGGAAAGAATGCGTACGGGGAGGTTCTTATATGCGCAAACAACCTCACGCGCTGTTGCTGATATTGCTGTTCGCCGCACCCATGGCTCATGCGGGCAGCGGCCCCTTTGGGATTGATCATGAATTGGCCCTCGATCAGAACGGCCTGTGGGCACGGAGCTACCAGACGGGAATCGAGTACGGGGCGATTGCGGTGGAAATTGCGGGCAGCCTTTGGCTCGGAAACGACGACCCGCTCGGGCACACCTTCTGGCAGACGATCGATGCGTCGACCCTGTCCGGGATCGCCGCAACGGTGCTCAAGGACACGATCGGCCGCCCCCGCCCTTACCAGGAGAATGATCCGAATGTTTGGTTCAAGGGCAGGGGGTATCAGAGCTTTCCGAGCGGCGAGGTAACGCTCCAGGCCTCATTTGTCACCCCTTTCATCGTAAACTACCACCAGCAGTACCCCTGGGTTTGGGCGCTCGAGGCGTTGCCCGTGTACGACGCCATCGCTCGGCTCAAGAGCCAAGCGCACTGGCAAAGCGATGTCGTCGTAGGCGGTCTGTTGGGAACTGGATTCGGTTACTGGGCGACCACGCGCAACACGCCGTTATCGGTCCAAATTCTGCCGCGCGGTGTCAGCGTGGGATTCAACAAACGATTTTAATGCGGCGAGTCGGGCTCGCCTCACCGGCACCCACCGGCTATTTTTGTATGAGCTGATCACGATTCCCTATTAGGGCTCCATCTGCCATAAGCACTAGCATCGTCCGCTGGGGTATTCACGAGAACGACGTCAAATGCGATTGAAAGCGATTTCCATTTTAGTTCCGTTGGGCGCTGCTACATGGACGATGGCGCCCCCGGCTATGAGGCCGGTGCCGCGTTCGGCGTGCCAATAGTTGCCAACGAGCCCGGGCTTTCGAGTGAGTGTGTGGCATCGCACGGAGGGAGGATATGTCAATCACTTCAGCGCCATTCCCGGCGGCTGCCGACTAACGCTGCAGGCGACGAAACCATGCAGCGGGTCAGGCTCTCCTTGAACGAAAATCCCTCAAACGTATGACCGATGGGCCCGGATCTCGATTGGTCTGCCCCGGGAAAACGAAATAGCCCGCAACAGGGTGCGAGCTATCCTGCGAAGAATTGAATCAGGAAACGACAAATGGCGTGAGTAAGGGGCGAGCCGAGCGCCTCGCCCAAGCGATTAACTGATGTGTTCCTCGAATTGGCCGCTCAACTTTCGATAAAGAGTCTTGGCGAGCGGGTCGTATCCAAAAAATGCGACGGCCGCGTCGGTCCACGTCATGGGACGCGAGTGGGTGAGATCCCGTGCGCTTCTCAAAAGCTTCGATGGCACCGAAGCCGGCGAGGGATCAAACACGTCCGCTTCGTAAGTATCCCGCTGGTCCGCCGCCACGCTTCGGGTCACCTTCGAAAACACGTGCTTTCCACCATTGGTTTCATAAATCCGGTACTCCTGCCACTGGCCCCGCGGCGCTGACGGTGGCGCCGCGGCAGCGAGCAGCGTTCCGGTGAAGGTCAGATCCGCTTTGCCGTCCCGAGTGACCAGGTGTTCCTTTTGAACCCCGACATCTGCCTCGTCATCGAGGCCGGGTAGCCGGTGCTGCATTGCGACCTTGGCGGCTGACATCGGGGTGTCTGGTACGTCACCGCTCGGCTTCTCCGATTCCCCGGAATCCTGAGGGGATGGATCACGAGGCGACTTTGGCTGCCGATCAGCAACATTCTCGCCGCGTACCAATACCGTCACTTCATCCTGGGCTTGATCGTGCTCGTGCTCGCCTCGAGAAGGCTCCGCGGCGCGGGACTTGGGGCTGCGATCGGGCAGGCTTTGCCCTCGCACCACCACGGTGGCGCCCTCGCTCGCGCTGTCGCCGGACGATTGCCGGCCTCCGGAGGGTTGCTCGGAAAGCTCATTGGGGCGTTCAGAACTCATACGGACCTCGCTAATGAATGGGCGAACGCTGATGCTGACGGGACGTGATGCCAAGATCAGCCGGATTTTGGCGCGGGCGGTTGTCAGCGCCGGCTCACGGTCCGCAAGTCAACGCAGGAGTTGTGCTAGGTTGAGGCGTGCGGGGGGCCATCGACAGATGGCACATCTCAAGTTCAACTCACGGTAGGTAACGTATCATGGAAACAGATCAACTCATCCAGGCGGCGGCCAGCATCGCAAGCGCCATGGCGGCCAGCCGGTACGGCAAGTTCGGCGGAATGGAGGAGGCGAGGATCACCGACATCGCAGTTATTGCGGTGAGGATCGCCAGGGCTATCGAAGTGGAAGCCAAACGGCAGGTGTAGGTGTCATGGAGGCCGCTCACAGACGGCAACGCGGGGGACGCTCCAGGTGTCTATGAGTGAACAACAGATACGGGCAGCTCTGGATCGGCACTGGGCTGCCTCCGATGCCAGCGACTTTGAGCGCGAGCACGACATCTACCTCGAAGATGCCGTGTTGGAATACCCTCAGTCGGGCGAGCGCATCCGCGGTCGGCACAATATAAAAATCACCCGCACGATTCAGCCGAGCAAAAAGCGCTTCGAGGTGCGACGAATCACTGGCAGTGGTGATCTTTGGATCACCGAGTACATTCTCAGTTATGACGGAAAGCCTTCTTATACCGTGAGCATCATGGAGTTCAGCGGGGACAAAGTGGCGCGTGAAACGCAGTACTTTGCCGATCCGTTCGAGGCCAGCAGCGCGCGCGCGCCGTGGGCCGAGAAAATGGCCGGAGCTGAGTAGGCGACGGCCTTCACTGCAGAGCGATGAGAGCCACGAAAATAAACTGCGCGATGGTATGGGCCTTGTCTCTCGGCTTCACGGTGGTCGCTTGGGCCACGGATGCGCCACCCGATCTCATCTTCCTTCACGGCAGAGTTCACACCGAGGATGCCCGCCGCAGCGTCGCGCAGGCGCTCGCGATCCGGGGCAACTCGATCGTCGCTGTCGGCACCGACGAAGCGGTCAGTGCCCTGGGCGGACCCATGACTCGGCGCATCGATCTTGTCGGTCGCGTGGTGCTCCCGAGCATCATTGACGCCCATACCCATCCGGCGCAGAGCGCGCAGGATCAGGACAAGTGCAGCCTCGGGGACAAAATGCTGACTGCGGCGCAGATCAGGATCGCGGTAACGGCGTGCTTGCGGCGCCAGCCCGTGCTAGATCGGGATATCTTCGCGATTGACCCGTTCGGCCTGCACCACACCCGCATCCTGGCCACCGACCTCGATGGGCGGAAGGTCTACTCGGCTCCCATGCCGAGGCACATCGCACACTAGGGTTCTCATCCGTCATTGTCGCGGGCCGTCAACGGCAAAAAGACGGCTTTGTGGGCAGGCAAACTAGTAGTATCCCGAGGTCGCCGGCCCGTATTGCGCGGCCGGAGTCTGGCCGATTTACAGGTATTTCACTCGATATATGCACGACGAGCAGAATCCATCGCCACCCGAAGAGGGCCAGCAGCAAACGGAGCGCCAATTTAGATTGCTGGTGCAAAGCGTTACCGACTACGCCATCTTCATGCTGAATCCCCGGGGCGATGTCGTCAGCTGGAACGCGGGCGCCCAGCGATGTAAGGGCTATGAAACGGCGGAAATTCTCGGCCAACATTTTTCGCGCTTCTACACCGAGGAAGACCGCAGACAAGGGACGCCGGACGCCGTCCTCAAGGCAGCGCAGGAGATGGGGCGTTACGAAAGCGAGGGCACGCGGGTGCGCAAGGACGGCTCGCAATTCTGGGCTCACGTGGTGATCGAGTCGATCCATGACGAGCAGGGTGAACTGGTGGGTTTCGCAAAAGTCACGAGGGATATCACGCAGCAGCGCGAGTCGCAGCGTGCGCTGGAGGAAGCTCGCGGCGCTTTATTCCAATCTCAGAAAATGGAAGCGATCGGGCAGCTCACCGGGGGAGTCGCCCATGATTTCAACAATCTGCTGACGGTCATCTTGGGCGGGCTGGAATCAATCGGTCGGCAGATCCCGATGCTGCCGGAATCTGCGGCGACCACGAGGATCGCGCGGTCCAGGGAGTTGGCCGCGGTCGGCGTCCAGCGCGCCGCGACGTTGACCAATCGGCTGCTTGCTTTTGCGCGCCAGCAGCCGCTCGTTCCCCAGCCGGTGGACGCCAACCAGCTCGTGGCGGGCATGGCTGAGCTGCTGCGGCGAACCCTCGGTGAAGGGGTTGCCTTGGAAACCGTGCTCGGAGGAGGGCTGTGGCCGACATTTATCGATGCCCATCAACTGGAAAACGCGCTGCTCAACTTGGCCGTCAACGCCCGCGACGCGATGCCCAACGGCGGCCGATTGACCATCGAGACGGCCAACGCCCACCTCGACGAGGCCTACGTGGGAGACTTGTCGGAGATCGTTGCCCCCGGCCAATACGTGCTGATCGCGACGAGCGACACCGGAACCGGCATGGATGGCGCCACCATTCAACGAGCCTTTGAGCCGTTTTTCACGACCAAGCCCATTGGGCAGGGTACGGGGCTCGGCTTGAGCCAAGTCTATGGCTTTATTCGACAGTCCGCCGGTCATATCAAAATCTATAGCGAGCTTGGCGAGGGCACCACGGTCAAGCTTTACTTGCCGCGTTACCGGGGTGCTGATCCCGAGGAGCGGACGGCGGTCAAACATCACTTGCCCGTGGCCATCGGTGACGAATGCATACTGGTTGTCGAAGATGATGAGGTGCTGCGCGGATATGCCACCGACATTTTGCAGGAGTTGGGGTACCGAGTCATAGCCGCCGCGAACGGCTCGAGCGCTCTCGCATCCCTCGCCCGACATCCGGAGATTCAGCTTCTATTCACCGATGTCGTCATGCCCGGAGGTCTCAACGGCCGCCAGCTCGCAGACCAGGCGCGAGCCGGAAAACCGGGCCTGAAAGTCTTGTTCACGACCGGTTATACCCGCAATGCGATCGTGCATCACGGACGGCTCGATGCCGACATCGATCTGATCACCAAGCCCTACTCATTCGAGCAGCTGGCCGCCAAGATCCGCGCCTGCCTGGATGCCTAGGCGTGAAGTGATCGATCGGACCGAAAGGACAGCGGGGGACATCCGGCGTGCGTCGGCCATCTCCTGAGTCGGGTAGCTCTCAAAAGCTCGCACAGGCTGCCAGGCTGCAGCTGGACGGGCCGATGGCGAGGGAGTTCGGCGGCGTCGAACTGACCGGGCAGGACAGGGGCGCGCTGCCGACGCTTGCGCAGGTGCAAACATTGTCAAGTGCGATGGATCCGCCGGTGTCTGCGCCGACCGAGGCACAAAGCGGGGCGCCCAGGATTTCGACGTTGGTCAATGTGGCGTGCATCGTCGCGCCCGCCGCCGGGGGAGAGGGAAGCGGCTCCTCACGGAAATCCAGCGCCTTGTATGCAGGCTCTGCGATGTTGATGTCGCTCAACGAGACGCTGCTCAAGCTCTGCAGATCCGTGACCAGGAGCAGCGCCCCATATTGCTGATTGAAGCCGTCGCCGCCGCAGCGATAGAAACTCAGGTGGTCCGCGCCGGCTGTCGCCGCGACGCTCGAGGGCAGGAGCGGCGAGACGAAGTAGGTCGATATTTGCAGGCACGGATAGCTCAGGATATCCGCGGCGGTGCCCTGAGTCACGGTCATGCTCTCACCGCCATACACTGCGAAACCATTGCCATACCATTGCAGGCGCGCGGATGAATTCGAGACGGTGTCGTTTTGGGAGGTAGTCGCGGCCGTGGTGCCCTGAGACCATAGGGCAATCCCGTCGTCGCCGGTGGAGCGCGAGCTGCTGTTGGAAATCGTCGAATTACTGGTACTGCCGTAGAAGTCAATGCCGTCGGCGAAGGTGTTGCGCACGCGCGATCGAGAAACCGTATCCGCACTCGATGCGCCCAGCAGCTTCAGGCCGCTGAACATGTGCTCCACCCAAAGGTTATCCAGCACGCTGCTGGTGTAGACCGCATGGATGCCATCGGGAACGACCGAATCCACCACGTCGCGCTGGGTCACGTTCCCGAATATCGAGAAGTTCGACACGATGACATTGTTTGCGCCGGTTCCGGCTGATCCAATGCTGAAATTTCCGGAAATCGAAGCGATGCCTGAGACGCCGTTCACCGAGACCGCCGCGGGCGGTGCGGTATCCACCGCCGCGAATTTCGAATACCACATGCCAGCACCCTGCAGGGTGATGTTGCTGGGAAGCAGGAGGCTGCCGCGAACGTAAAAGCGTCCGGTGGGCACATAAACTCCCGTTAGCGCACCGTTGGAGCCTGCAACCAGGCTCACGCAAGCCGCCAGACTCGCGAGATTATGGTCGGCAAGGGCGAACATGCTCAGATTGGCGGTCGCCGCGTTAGGCGTCGTGTCCTGCAGCGCGTCGACCGATGGGCGGGTCGAGTAATAATCCTTCTCATGAGTCAGGAAACTGGTGGGGTTGTGGGGATTGGTGCCGGTCGCGGCATTGAAGATGCTTGCATAGCTCGAATCATCTGCTCCATCGAATACTTCGCCGGTCCCGCGCAGATCCGTGGCGATGCCGCCGCAACGCGCATCCGTGAGCGAGACGAAGCCGCTTGGCAATGGGATCGGCGCCGGCACGATTTCCAGGTCGATGAAGTCAATGGCGATGGTCGAGACGCCACTCGAACTGGTTTGGGCGAGCGTGATCACCGAGCCGGCGGGAAGGGCGGTGGCCAGCTTCAATTGAATGTCATCGTATACATGCCGGGGACCGCTGGCGGTCGCATACTGGACGGCATCGGCGGGACTGTTGTAGAGCTTCGTGCCGTCCAACACTCCGCCATAAAGCCAGGAGTAGCGTGACGTAAGTTGCAGCGGCTGCATCAGCAACGTCTTACCTGAAGGGTCGGTGACAGTGAGGGTGACCGACCCGCTTTGTCCACCGCCGCCGGCGGCATCGGGTATCGAAAAGCGTGCCACCAGCGCATTGGCGCCGCCTTCGCTCGCCTGCACAGTCCACGACACCGAATCTCCGGCCTGAGTGAGCAGCACGGCTTGCCGCTGCGATGCCTCGCCACCCAAATCGCCCACTGTACGATCGCTTCCGTCGGGTGCGCCCACGAGGTGCGCTGCGCCGCCGAGTGATCCGGATTCCGCCTCGTACGTGACCACGGGCCAGGCGAGGCCCAGGGTGGCGAAGCTCACCTGCAGATTCGCAGTCCCCGTGATTCCCGATAGCGCGCCCGTCACGGTGCTGTTCCCGGGCCCCGTCGCCGTTGCTACCCCCAACGCACTGATCGTGCCCACCGCCGGGCTCTTGACGCTCCAAGCGACCTGGGAGGTCAGATCCTTCGTCGAACCGTCCGTGAAAGTACCCGTCGCGGCGAACGCTTCTGTCTGGCCCGTGGCGATGCGCGGAACTGCGCCGGCGATGGCAATCGAGGCGAGCGCCGCGGGCGTCACGGTGAGGGTGGCCGCGGCCGTGTCGGTATTGCATACACTGGGCGTCGAACAGGTCGCGGTGATCATCGTTTGGCCCACCGTGCGCGGTGTGACCGAGCCGCTGGGCCCCGCGAGGGCGACTCCCGGCGATGAGGAAGCCCATGCCACGTCCGTCGTCAAATCTTTGGTCGAGTGATCCGAGTACGTGCCCACGGTCTTGAACGCCACGGACACGCCGAGCGGTGTGCTGACCGTTCCCGGGCTCACTGCGATGGAACTCAAGATGGGTGCGGTGACGGTCAGCGTCGCGCTCCCCGCAATGCCCCGATACGTCGCCGTCACGGTCACGGTCCCCGTTGACTTGCTCTGCGTGGTGCCCGTGGCGATGCCCACCGAAACAATCGCGGTATTGGACGATGACCAGACCGAAGTTGTGGTAACGCTCGTCTGAGAGCCGTCGCTGAAATGCGCCATGGCCGAGAACTGAGTGCCGTAGCCCAGGGCTGCGCTCGCCGTGGCCGGGGAGACCGAGAGCGCCGTCAGCGTCGCGGCCGGGGAGCCGCCCCCGCCGCAACCCGTCAGCGCCATCAGCAGGACGGCACTCGAGGATTCAAGCAGGAGGGTGCCGATACGCGAAAACGCGCTCTCTTTCATGCGTGTTGCCGTGGTGCTCCCGTGGCAACTGCAGCTCGAAATAATATCATAAAATATACATAAAACATTGATAAGATTTAATTTTTAAGGTACCAAGACCACTCGAAATCGCGCTTTGCCGCTCATCATATGCCGGTACGCCTCGGCTGCCTGCGCCAAGGGGAAGGTCTCGATCATGGGGCGCACGTTCGCTTGCACGCTGAATTTCATCGTGTCCTCCGAGTCCGGCGCAGTGCCGGACGGCCAACCGGCGATGGATCGCCTGGCACCGATGAGTAATAACGGCGAAACCTCGATCGGCTCACCACTCGCTCCGACGACCACAAGCTTGCCGTCAATGCCTAATCCCGGGACGATGGCACTCATGCTTTTGGCATCAGTGACGGTCGCCAGGATCACCTTGGCGCCGCCGAGTTTGGTCAATTCCGCAGCCGCGTTTTGAGCGGTGCTGTCTATGTAAATGTGAGCGCCGAGCTTTTTAGCCAACGGACCCTTATCGGTGCCGCGCGCAATGGCGACCGTCTTGAATCCCATCTTGGCGGCGAATTGCACCCCTAAGTGTCCCAGGCCGCCGACGCCGAGGACGGCCACGACATCGCCCGGGCCGGCACCGCTGCGCCTCAGCGCGTTAAAGGTGGTGATGCCCGCACACAGCAGCGGCGCGGCATCCTGCGACTGCAGATCGTCCGGCACCAAGGCGAGCGCCTCGAATGGCGCCATCATGTACTCGGCATAGCCCCCGTCGTAGGAGATACCGGGAATCTGGCCGCTGGTGCAGGTGATGAAATCGCCCCGGCGACAGGATTCACAATGCCCACAGTGACCGCCGTGCCAACCGATGCCGACCCGCATGCGTGGTTTCCAGTCGGGTACCTCGGTCCCGACCGCATCGATGATGCCCACCACCTCGTGTCCGGGCACGCGCGGATATTGAATCCCGGGAAAACCACCGGTGACGGTAAACATGTCGCTGTGACACACCCCGCAGGCCTGCACTTTGATACGCACCTGGCGCGGCATGGGTTCGGGGATGTCGCGCTCCACGACCTCCAAATTGGCATTGGGCTTCACAACCTGCACAACTTTCATTCGCGCCATAAAGACTCCTCTTGAGTGCCAGTTGAAATGTTAACGCGAATAAGCCGACGACGCTGCATCGGTCATCGCTTGCACTCAAAGGCTGAACAAGGCCGCGTTGAGTTCGGGGATACGCGCCTTCAATTGAGACGTTGCAATGTCGAGCTGCTCATCGCTGAGCCCGAGCCAACGCACGGCCGGCACATGGTGTGCGATGGGGGCGGGTTCCAACGAGTAGCTGGAGCCGATGGCGAGTCCCAAACTTGCACCCAGATTGACCACTGCCGTCAAATCACGCTGGGGCTCCGGGGCATCCATCGGCGCGTGATGATGTCTCGCCACCGCAACCAGGGATTCGGGCATTTGCCATGCCTCAAACACGGTGGCGAGGCATGCTTCATGTCCTACGCATGCATGGGTGGCCTCCAAAACTCGGATCTCGCATGGGGTGCCGGTGCGATTGGCATCGATCATCGCGTCGATGGCGCAGGGGTCGAGTTGGGCTTGCACAGGAATGCCGAGATTGTGCAACAACCCGGCGATGAAAGCCTCTGACGCGAGGGTGGGGCGTACCAGTGCCGCCAGCTCTTCCGCTGCCGCGGCTGTCGCGAGGCTGTGGCGTGTGATGGCCTGCAGATCGAGAGGGCGGGCTTTCATGCTGCGAACCATGGCCCGATCAAAACACGTGGCCGCCGCGATGCCCCGCACCGCGTCGCGACCCAATAGGATCAATGCGCGTTCGATCGTCGTAATCGAGCGCGGTTGCCCGTAATAGGGGGAATTGGCGACGCGCAGGACGCGTGCGTATATGGATGGATGCTGAGCGATGAGCGCAGCAATTTCCGATCCATCGATCTGCGGGTCGCAGAGCAACGTGAGCATCCGCGATGCGAAATCCGCACCGGAACCCACTATACCCAAGGTCGCCGCTGCTTTTAGGATTTGGGCCCGCTCGATCGGGGGCTTGATGGGGGGATATGACGGTATCACTGCGGGTCTCGAGGTCGATAATTGTCCGTAGGCGTTAGCTGCGATGTGACCGCTGTCGCAAACGACAAGTTAATGCGATTGGGCGGGCCCAGAAAGAGCTGCGGTGCCGATAACCCCTTGGACCGCCTCTATCCTCAGACGTATGTTGCGCTGCATGAAAGAAGAAGGATCTTCCCGCTCCCCATCGCAAGCGCCCGGCGTGCCCGCCATGCGCAGTAACCAACGGCGCGCGTCGCGGGAGGCGCTCGCGGTTTCCGTCGTTGCACTGCTGGTGGTCGGCGCAGGCATATTCGGTCTATGGGTTACCTCGACAAACACGATCCGCGCCAATTATCGCCAGTATCTCATTGCCTTAGCCCAGACAGCCGCCACGATGATCGATCCTGCGTTGCATTCGACGCTTCATCGCCCCGATCAGATCAATGGGCCGGATTATCAACGAGCGGTGGCGCCGCTGCGCCGAATGCGCATCGCCGTCGCGGACATTCATTACATTTACACCGTCGTCATGGATCGCTCCGCGGTGAGATTCGTCCTGGATGCTTCGGATCCCGGACTTGGCGGGAACGGCGTGCAGGAGCAAGCCGGTGTCTGGGAGTCCTACGAAGAGCCCGATCCAGCCATGCTGATCGCGTTAGGCAACGAGCAGAAGGCGGGAGTCGCGACCGCGACCGCCGAGCCTTACAGCGACAAGTGGGGCACGTTCATGACGGGCTATGCACCCATCTTCGATGCGGCCAAGAGACAAGTGGGCGCCGTGGGCGTCGATGTGAATGCGGGCGTCTACGCGTACCGGGTGGCCGCGATCCCGACCTGGGCTTTAATGGGTCTTGCACCCGCATGCATTCTCATCGCGGTTCTCGGCGTGGGCTACTACCGTGTTCGCTTGCGCCACCTCAACGACGTCCACGCGGTCAGCGTGGCCGAGGCCAGGCACAAGGCGATGGCCGCGGAAGTGGCGATCGCAGCACGTCAGGATAAGTTGACCGGTCTTCCGAATCGCGCGGAATTCATGGAGCGTCTGCAAAAGGCAGTGGATCGAGTGCGAGCCGACGAGCAACCCGTGTTTGCCGTGCTATTCCTCGATTTCGATCGATTCAAACTCACCAACGACACTCTGGGTCACACGGCCGGCGATGAGTTGTTGCGGCAAATCGCATTACGCCTGCGGAGCAGCCTGCGGGTGACTGACGTTATTGAGGGCGATGCGATTGCCAACGTGATTGGGCGCTTCGGCGGGGATGAATTTCTGATACTCATCAACGACCTTAAAACACCGGCCGATGCGTCGGTCATCGCCGCGCGCCTGCTCGAAACACTCAATGCGCCCTACGATATTTTCGACTGCGACGTGCAATCCACGGCGAGCATCGGCATCGTCACCAGCGAGCACTGTCCAATCGGCGCCGAGGACATCGTGCGTAACGCCGATGTGGCCATGTACGTTGCCAAGCGCGCGGGCGGCGGCTGTTCCGTGGTATTCGATGAAACCATGCAAACGCAGGTCGCCCGCCACATGACGATTGAAACGAGCCTGCGCAAAGCGATCGGCGGCTCCGAGCTCTACCTGGTGTTTCAGCCGATAGTCGATCTGGATTCCGGACAGATGGTTTCCGTCGAGGCACTATTGCGCTGGAACCATCCAATCATGGGACCGATTTCGCCCGCCGAATTCATCCCGATTGCCGAGGAATCCCAATTGATCGTCGCTCTCGGTCGCTGGGTCTTGACGGAAGCGTGCCTTGCCATGATTGAATGGCGACGTTCCGATCCGGCGCGCGCACCGAAAAGCATTGCGGTCAATGTATCGCGGGCCGAACTGGCGCTGGGCCGCCTGTTCCTCGATCAGACCCGTGAGACGATCGAAAGGGCCGGGTTGCCACCCGAGTGTCTGCAACTCGAAGTCACCGAGCGGGAGGTCATGCGCAACCCGGAATCATGTCTGGAACTGATGCGCGAGCTTCGGCGGCTCGGAGTTCGACTGGCCATGGATGATTTCGGCACGGGAACTTCCTCGCTAAGTTTGCTGAAGGACTATCCATTCGACACGATCAAGATCGACCGTTCCTTCGTACAGGATCTGGTTGCGAACCGGGACGTGCTGGCGGTGACTCACGCAACAGTCGCGTTGATTTCGAACCTGGGCATGGCAAGCCTTGCCGAGGGGATCGAAGACCGTGCGCAGGTCTCTGTATTGCAATCCCTCGGTTGCCGCTATGGTCAGGGCTTCTTCTTCAGCCGGGCAGTACGGGCTGACCGACTTCTCGACGCGCTCGCTTCGCACCGCGAGCGTGAACTGGCCGCCTGATCGAACAGGGTTTTCGCGCATTGCACGGCGATTCGCGACTCTGGCGCCACCACGCAAGTATGAACCTGCCGGAATGACGGCCGTTTTCCGCCAGGTCGCGACGGCACCGGGGACCGCAATGCTCTGCGGGATCGCGCAGGTGCAGCGCCGTAGTTGTATACTATGAAGGAGCCCCTGCCGCTGTGTCTGCAGGCAGCATTGCTCGGTGGTTCGAACCGTCGATTTTCCTGTTAAACACCCAAGATCATCAGATGACCATCCTGCCTCGTTTTTCTTGTGCAATCTTGGCCTTGTCGCTGGGTTCCGGTGTGGCCTGCGCCAACGAATATGATGAGACGATCCAGCTATTCAAGCATGCCGGGGAAAGTGCCGTCTTTTTCACCGATTGCTATGCCTATGCGGTATTTCCGACTATTGGCGCCGGCGGCCTCATCGTCGGCGGAGCTCGAGGCGAGGGCCGGGTCTATGTGCATGATCGCGTGGTGGGTGAAGCCGTGATGACGCAGGTGAGCATCGGGCTTCAGGCGGGCGGCAAAGCGTATAGCGAAGTCATATTCTTCCAGGACAAACGCGCCCTGGACGAGTTCGAATCCGGTAAATTTGAATTTGCAGCGGGCGCCAGCGCCGTCGCCATCACGGCGGGAGCCTCCGCAAGCGTGGGTACCGATCGCGCGTCGTCGGGAGCGAGTGGTGGGAAAAGCAACGCCACAACCAACGGCGATTACCAGACTGGCATGGCGGTGTTCACCATTGCCAAAGGCGGCCTGATGTTCTCAGCCGATATTTCCGGTGAGAAGTTCGCTTATACAGAAGCACCGGGGAAATAGCCTTGCGGCACTCCCACGGCCGAGCGCTGCGCAGCAACCGCAGAGACCATTCGCCGCTCCTTTCGATCGCTTCGATGATCCCGACGTAGCAAACGTTGGCGCGCACCAATGCAGCAAGTTGTGCTCATCACCGGCGGCACTTCAGGGATTGGTCTCGGCCTGGCCGAAGCATTCATGGCTCAGGGCGCCGAGGTAGCGGTTTGCGGTCGATCAGCCGCGGCTCTCGGACGATTCTCCCGCGCGCACCCGGGGGCGCTAGCCATTCAGGCCAACGTAACCCAGGGTGAAGCGAGGATTGCCATGCTGAACGCGGTCGCCGAGCGGTTCGGCCGGCTTGATGTTTTGATCAACAATGCGGGGAGCTTGGTTGAACGAAACTTCGCGGTAGACGCCGACCCGACCCATGACCTCGAACAGGAAGTCGCTCTCAATCTTACTGCGCCCATACAACTGACGAGCGAGGTGCTGAAACGCTGGCCTGACGTGACCGCGATCGTATTTGTGACGTCAGGCTACGCCCTGGTATCTCCCACGCGCGCGCCGACCTACGGGGCAGTGAAGGCCGGCCTCCACGGCTTCGCCGAGGGGCTGCGGCGGCAGCTGGCCCCACTCGGGACGCATATCCTGGAAGTGCTCCCACCCCTCGTGGATACGCCCTCGACCGCGAACCTCAAGGGGCGGAAGATCTCGGCCGCCGAGGTGGCAACGGTCACTCTGAGGGCACTCGCGCTCCGGCGGCCAATGGCTCTGCCCGGCGAGACCCAATGGCTGCCCCTGATGCTGCGGATTGCGCCCGAGACCCTCAAGCGCATGGTCGCAAAAACCTGAGGATGGCCATCTCGGCCGCCGCCGCAAACCCCCGGCAAGCCTGTTTCGCCCGCTCGCGCATGTCAACCGCCGATTCGCTCTGCCTGGCCCTGGCCGCGCTGCTCTTGTCCGTTGCCGCCAACGCGACGGACAGCGATACGACTCCCGGCGCCGGTTCCGACACGCTGGAAGAGGTGGTAGTGACCGCGCAGAAGCGCAGCCAGGATGTGCAGAACATAGGTGTCGCCATCGATACGGCAAGCGGCGCCGCGCTCGATGCGCTGCGCATTCAACAGCCGCTCAACTTTTCGATGATCGCCTCAAGCCTCTCGACCATGAACTCGACGACCGACTCGACGCCGCTTTTTCTCATTCGCGGCATCGGGCTCGACGATTTCAATACCAACAACTCGAGCGGCGTCGGCACCTACCTCGACGATGTATTCGCGAGCCTTCCCGGATTTCTGACGGAGTCCCTGTACGATGTTGACCGCGTCGAGATCCTCGAGGGCCCGCAAGGCACACTTTACGGCAAGAATACGGCGGGCGGCGCGATCAATATCATTTCAAGGCACCCTACGGATGATTTCGAGGGCTACGTGGATATCGATTACAGCCGTTGGCAGACGACCGACGTCACCGCTGCGGTCAGCGGGCCGCTGAGCGACTTCATCAAAGGGCGCCTCGCAGGTACGGCAACGTCGCAGGGAGTGGGCTATGAGTCGGACATCGACTCGGGCATGAAGTACGGCAAGCTCGACCGCGGCGGCGCCCGGGCCTTGTTCGACATCCGATTGAGCGACGCCGCGGATCTGCTGCTGCAATTTCACTACGTCTACGATCACTCGACACCCTCATCACCCTCGACCCCGAATGTCGAGGCGCTGATTTCACCCCAGCCGTTCCCGACAGCGGGACGCCTCGACAGTCCGCCGGGGGGCCAGCTGGTGAGAGCAGGCGGTCTGGCGCTCTATAAGAACGAAAACGGCGAGGGCGCGGTGGGACATCTGACCGTGCGCTTCGATGGAATCGAGCTCGCTTTGATCGGCGCGTTCGATGACTTCTCGGATCTCAGCCTCGACAACTACGATGGATACCCCGCGGCCGACAACAATTGGACCAAGAACTTCGCGCAACAGCAGTTCAGCGACGAGCTGCGCCTCGCCTCCGTACCGGGAGGTTTCGTCGACTGGATCGTGGGCGCCGAGTACGGGCAGAACTGGTATCACTGCCGGGATTCGCTCGACTGGACGTTCGTCTACGGGCTTGCGGACTACATCACGCAGGGTGGCAAGGCGATCACAGCGTCGAACTTCATCCAAACTCAGCAATCCGAGGGGCTCTACGCCCATGCGGAAACCCATTTATCGAGCCGCTGGACCCTGGTGACGGGCGTGCGTTACTCGCGCGATGAGGCGAGTTTCGACGGCAAGACCTTGGATCCCACGGGCCTGCTCAGCTACGCCGCCAATCATTTCACGGGGCCGATCAGCCCGGATACCGTGCTCGCCGCGCTCGATGAGTCACGTTGGAATCAGAACATCTCCTACCGGCTCGAGCCCGATTACCATCTCACGGACAAGGTGATGCTGTACGCTAGCCTCGCGACCGCTTACAAGGCGGGAATCTACTACGGCCAGCCCGCCCAGGTGCAGGTGGACTGGGGATACGTGGAACCGGAGCATGTGCGCACCGCCGAACTCGGGATCAAGAGTCGATTCTTCCAGGACTCCCTGCAGTTAAACATCGCGGCATTCGACACCGACATCCGCGACCGCCAGTCCAGTCTTTCGCTCTGGGCGGGGCCAGTGGGCACGCAGCCCCTCATCGCGGGACTCGGCAACGTGCCGCGTTCGCGGATCGACGGCGTGGAGAGCGATATCGAAGCGCGTCCCCTGCGCGGCCTGCAGATTCATCTTGGTGCCACCTATCTGCATGCCCGCGTGACGCAGACCTTGACGAACGATAACGGCCTCGCATTGTTTACGCCCGTGCCGGTCGGCCACATGCTGCCGGATGCACCCGCCTTCAGCGGCACGTGGGTAGCGCTTTACCAGCTTCCGTTGAGCGCGAGCCTCGACATGTATGCGCAGGCGAATGATCACTACGTCAGTGCGGAGCATCCTTATCTGGGAGACCCGACGGCTTTCGGCCGAGGGCATGACTTGGGCGCGCGCATTGGCGTGAAGAATCCCGTGCAGCGCTGGGACACGAGCTTGTGGGTGACGAACCTCACGGACACACGGCCGCTGACCTACGCGTTTGCGGGAAGCGAGGGACAGCGGGTATCGTTCTATCAGAAGCCGCGGGATGTGGGCATCAATGTGAAGTACTCGTTCTAGAAGCGGATGAGCCGCGGAGCGCCTGATCGTCGATGGCGATCTTGGGGGGCTTAAGGACCGGCAGCTTCACTTTCTGGTAGGTGAACGAAATGCACATAGATGCCAGAATGAGCGGATGCGCACGCTTGCTTGGATTCTTGGGGGGCTGTTGGGCGTGCTCAGTGCACGTGCGGCGGTCGATCCGGCCTTGTACCAGGCTCTCAACTGGCGCCTGATCGGCCCCTTTCGCGGAGGACGGGTGCTCACCGTCGCCGGCATTCCAGGCGATTCTCGTCACTTCTACTTCGGCGCGGTGGACGGTGGAGTGTGGAAGACGCAGGATGCCGGGCGCACCTGGCAGCCGATCTTCGACGGTGAGCCGGACGGCTCGATCGGCGCGCTGGCGATTGCACCGTCCGATCCGGCGACCATTTACGTAGGCACGGGCGAGGCGGACATGCGTTCGGACATTGCTCACGGGAATGGCGTGTACAAGTCCGTCGATGCGGGCGAGCACTGGACGTTCATGGGTCTCGCCGACTCACGCCAAATTGGCCGCCTCCTCGTTGACCCGCGCAATCCTGCCGTCGTGTTCGTGGCTGCCCTTGGACATGCCTATGGTCGCAATGAAGAACGCGGCGTATTCCGATCGCGGGACGGCGGCGAGCACTGGAGCAAAGTGCTGTTCGAGAATCCCGACACGGGCGCCATTGATCTGGCCTTCCGGCCGGGCACGCCGGACACGATCTACGCGGCGTTGTGGCAGACCCGGCGTCCACCCTGGAGCGTCTATCCACCGTCGAGCGGCCCGGGGAGCGGGCTTTACGTCACGCACGACGGGGGCGATACATGGCAGCGGATCAGCGGCAACGGCTTTCCTGTCTCGCCTGGACGCATTGGACTTGCCGTTGCCCCGAGCCGCCCCGACCGACTCTACGCAATCGTCGACGGTACCCGCGATGAAGGCGGCCTGTACCGCTCGGATGATGGCGGCATGCACTGGACGCATGTATCGAGCGACTCGCGTATCTGGAATCGAGGATGGTATTTCTCCGGTCTGACCGTGGACCCGAAAAACGCCGACCGCCTCTATGTCATGGATACGATTGTGCTGCGCTCGGATGACGGCGGGCAACATTTCATCGCCCAAAAAGGCGACCCGACGGGGGATGATTTCCACGCGATGTGGATCGACCCGACCGATACCAATCGCCAGATCCTGGGCATCGATCAGGGTACGCTCATCACCCTGGATGGCGGCGAGACCTGGAGCAGTTGGTACAACCAGCCGACCGCGCAGATTTACCACGTCAGCACCGACAACCGCTTCCCGTACTGGGTCTATGGTGCCCAGCAAGACTCCGGCGCCGTGGCCCTCCCGAGCCGCACCGAGAACTTCAACGGCATCACCATGCAGCAGTTTCACGAGATCACGGCGGGCGACGAAAGCGGCATGATCGCACCGGATCCGCATGACCCCGACATCATTTACGGCGGGACGGTCTCGCGGCTCGACATGCGCACCGGCCAGACGCGCGAGCTCGATCCGACGCTCGCCTATCCGGCGGTTCACCACCGCCATGCGTGGACTTTGCCGCTGGCGTTCTCCAAACGCGGCAGGCAGGTGTTGTATTTCGCCAATCAACGTCTGTATCGCACCGCCGACGGGGGCCAACACTGGGAGCCCATCAGCGCCGATCTAACGCGCCCCGATGCCGGGATACCACCCAACCTCGACGCTCCGACCGCCGCCGACGATGACCATGTGAGCAAGCGCCGGGGCGTGATCTACACGATCGCGCCTTCGCCGCTCGCTGCCGGTACGCTTTGGGTGGGAACCGACGATGGGCTCGTCTGGCGCACGCACGATGCAGGTGCGCACTGGGAGGACGTCACGCCGCCGTCGCTGACCCCGTGGTCGAAGGTTGGCGGCATCGAGGTCTCGCACTTCGATCCGGCGACTGCGTACCTGGCGATCGACAGGCATCGTTTGGACGATGACACGCCATATATCTATCGCACGGGCGACGACGGCAAGAGCTGGACGCGCATCGACTCAGGAGTAGCGCGCGACGCTTTCGTAAACGTCGTGCGCGAGGACCCGGTGAGCCAGGGCCTGATGTACGCGGGCACGGAGCGCGGCATGTTCGTGTCATTCGACACCGGAGCGCATTGGCAGTCGCTTCAACAAAATCTACCGATGACTTCAGTGCGCGATATCGACGTCCATGGGGCGGACCTCGTCATCGCGACGCACGGCCGCGGCTTCTGGATCATGGATGATGTCTCCGCGTTGCGGCAGATGGGATCGATGCACGATGAGGTCAGACTGTTCAAACCGGAGGCGGCGATTCGCCTGCGCCCCTCGGGTTTCACCGGCACGCCCAGCCCTAAAGATGAGCCGCTGGCGGCCAATCCTCCGGACGGCGCACTCATCGACTATGCGCTGCCGACTACGGTTGCGGGCCCCGTAACGCTGACCATCTTCGATGCGCAGAACCGTCCCGTTCGCCGTTTCAGCAGCGCGGATCAGGTCTCGCCGCCCGACCCGTCTAAGATCGAGTTCGCGCCCGAATGGCTTCCTTCGCCGGCGGTCGTGTCGGCCGAGCCCGGGATGCATCGATTCGTCTGGAGCTTGCGCTATCCGCGACTTACGCCCGCCGCAGAGCCCGGATTGCCGGAGGCGGGCGTGTGGGCGCCGCCCGGCCGCTACAGCGTGGAGCTCAACGTCGGTGGCCGAAGCTACGGGCAACCTCTGCAGCTGCTGCCCGATCCGCGGGTGCCGGTCTCCGCTGCAGCGCTGCAGCGGGAATTCATGCTGGCGCGGCTCATAGATCAGGCGGGTGCGGAGGCCGCAGCCGCCCGCGATCAGTCGCGCAAGCTGCTCGAAGCGCTCCAGCCGCGGCTCGCACAATCCGGCATCGGGCAAGCGAAGATCGCGTCCCTTTTCACCAAGGCGCTGACACTGTCGGGCCTGCCGACGCCGGCGCGTCCACCCAATGAGCCCGGGCTCAAGCCTTTGCGCACCGACAGCCTGCAGGCGCTGTCGACCGATTTGGAAAAGCTCGAGGACGCCGTCGACGGTGCCGACGCCGACCCAGGGCCGGACGCGCAAACGGCGTACGCGTCGCTCTCGCACATGCTCAATACCACGCTCGCCGAGTGGCGTCATTTCCTGGATCACGATTTGACGATGCTGAATCGCGATCTCGCCGCGGCAGGACAGATGCCCATTGACACCCCGTGATTCGCAGGGCCGGGGGATACTGCGATACGGGGGCTGCGCTGATACGGGGGCTGCGCTGATACGCCGGATGTCGACAAGCCCGGCGGCCGGATCCGCGGTATTTCAAACTGCACCGATCGCCCCTACTATGCGCTGAAGGTTCGCGCTGACGACCAAATCCAAGCTGGGAGACCGCTGATGACTGCTCGATTCTCCATGCCTTTGCAGGCAGTACTTTGCGTTGTGGTTCTGACGCTCGCGTGGCTAGTCGCCGCGCCGTCCTCAGCGGCACCCGGGGTTGATCCGAGCCGCTTCGGAGCCTTGCATTGGCGCGGCATCGGGCCTTATCGCGGCGGCCGCGTGCTTGCGGTGACAGGCGTTCCCGGCGAGCCTAACGTCTATTATTTTGGCGCCGTGGCGGGTGGAGTCTGGAAGACCACCGACGGCGGCGCATCCTGGGCCGTGCTCACGGATCACACCCCGATCACCTCCATCGGAGCGCTGGCCGTGGCGCCCTCCGATCACAATATTCTCTATGTGGGCACGGGCGAGGGAAGTCCGCGCGGCGACATGACTTACGGAAACGGGGTTTTCAAGTCGCTCGACGGTGGCAAGAGCTGGCAGAATTTGGGGCTCGGCGACACCCGCCAGATCGGTGCCCTGATCGTCGATCCGAAGAATCCCGACGTCGTCCTCGTTGCAGCGCTCGGCCATGCTTTCGGGCCGAATGCGCAGCGCGGCGTGTTTCGGACGGCCGATGGCGGCAAGACCTGGAGCCGTGTGCTCGCGAAGGGTGAGCACACCGGCGCCATCGACGTGGCGTTCGATCCGCACGACTCGAGGATCGTCTATGCAGCACTGTGGGAAGTGCTGCGCCAGCCGTGGAATTTTTCGAGCGGCGGCCCCGGGAGCGGCCTGTATCGCTCGAAGGACGGTGGAGTCACCTGGTCGCAGCTCGCAGGGCATGGATTGCCCGGGGGGCTGCTCGGACGCATCGATGTCTCGGTATCGGGCGCCGACTCACGGCGGATCTACGCCATGATCGAGGCCAAGGATGGAGGTCTATACCGCTCGGACGATGGGGGCGAGCACTGGCAGCTCGTCAACGACGACGGCCGACTGCGCCAGCGCGCGTGGTATTTCTCCAAGATCTACGCCGACCCCAAGAATCCCGATGTGGTCTATGGGCTCAACACCGGAATGCTCAAATCGACCGATGGGGGCAAATCGTTCAGCCTCGTGTCGGCGCGGCATGGCGATCATCATGGGCTGTGGATCGATCCGGGCAACCCCGATCGGCTCATCAACGGCAGTGATGGAGGCGCCATCATCTCGAACGACGGCGGCAAGACCTGGACGCAGGCGAACAATCAACCGACGGCGCAGTTCTACCACGTGTCGGTGGACCGCAGCTTTCCCTACACAGTTTATGGCGCGCAGCAGGACAACTCGAATGTCTGGATCAAGAGCGCCGATGACCAGGGTGCGATCGACGAGCATGACTGGGACGTTGCCGGTGGCGGCGAATGCGGGTTTGTGTTCGCCGACCCGCGCGATCCCGAGATCATCTATTCGGACTCGGAGAACATGATCAACCGGTTCAATCATCACACTTTTCAGTCGGAGAACATCGCGGTGTGGCCGTTCGATGCGTCGGGGCGCCCGGCTTCCGAGCTCGAGCATCGCTTCAACTGGACTTCGCCGCTCACGATGTCGCCGCACGATCCCGACACGCTCTACTGGGGGGCAGAGCGTCTGTTCAAGACGAGCGACGGGGGCAGAAGCTGGAGCGCCGTGAGCGGGGATCTGACTCGCAATGACAAGTCCAAGCAAATCGCTTCCGGCGGCCCGATCACCAAAGACATCACGAGCGTCGAGTACTACGACACGATCTTCGCCATCGCAGAATCGCCGCTCGCCCGCGGGGAGCTGTGGGTCGGAACCGACGACGGACTGATCCAGGTTTCGCACGACGACGGCGGCCACTGGACCAATGTAACACCGCATGACCTGCTCCCGTGGAGCACGATCAGCATGATCGAGCTGTCGCCCTTCGACGCGGCCACGGCGTACGTCGCGGTCGACCGCCACAAACTCGATGACATCCGTCCCTACGTATTCAAGACTTCCGACGGGGGCAGGAGCTGGGTGCACCTCGAGGCCGGCTTGCCGGATGGCGCATTCGTTCATGCCGTGCGCGAGGATCCCGCGAAACGCGGACTGCTCTACGCAGCAACCGAGATTGGCGCATTCGTCTCTTTCGACGACGGCGCGCACTGGCAGAGCCTGCAGCTCGATCTGCCGCAATCCCCGCTCCATGATCTCGTCGTGGCCGGCGACGATCTGGTGGTCGCCACTCACGGGCGCTCTTTTTGGATTCTCGATGACGTGACGCCGCTGCGCCAGATCGCCGGGGAGGCTGCCGCTCCGACCGTTCAGCTCTACGTTCCGGAAGCGGCACACCGGCTCTATTACCCTGATCAGGTGGACACGCGCCGTCCGGTCGGGGACAACCCGCGGCCCGGCGCCCTCATCGACTACTACCTCTCGGCACCACCCGAGGGCGAAGTGACCATCGAGATCCTCGATGCGGCCGGGAACCCCGTGCGCCATCTGTCGAGCGCAGCCCCTGCGAAAGAGCAGCAGCCGCCGGAGTGGCCCGATCAGGTCATCGCGAACAACACGCTGCCCAAGACTCCCGGCATGAACCGCTACGTCTGGGATCTGCGCTATGACGACCCCGCTCAAATTCCCGGGGCCTTCTACGCCGGGCTCGCGCCGCGCGGGCCGATCGGGCTGCCGGGCGCCTATACGGTCAAGCTCACCGTCGATGGGCAGAGCCAGTCCGTGCCGCTGAAACTGCTGCGCGATCCGCGGGTAAAGGGTCCCGAAGAGGCCCTTCGCCAGAAGTTCGCGCTCTCCGTCGAGGTCTGGCATGACATGGATGCTCTGCACCGCGCGGTC
>Ga0182030_10003560_pt1 | contig 33272 bp, 22 predicted proteins | sample 812S3MmetaG_FD_121299 | JGI IMG/M metagenome (GOLD analysis project Ga0182030, IMG submission 121299) | Permafrost microbial communities from Stordalen Mire, Sweden - 812S3M metaG (Illumina Assembly) | ecosystem: Environmental > Terrestrial > Soil > Wetlands > Permafrost | place: Sweden... | reverse complement strand
CCGCTCCCCCACCCCAACGAACGTCCCCCCAAACCGCCCCGCCCCGACACCCGCCGCGCCCATCCAGGTCGCGGCTGGGGCGGGCACGACGGCACCACCCCCCCGGGCGGCTCCCGATCCGGCCAAGGCGGCGGCCTTGGCTGCGCTCCGCCAGGAGGCGATGGCGTGCGTCCGCTGCCCGCATCTTGCCAAATCGCGCCAGAACGTGGTGTTCGGTGTGGGCGACATGGACGCGCGCCTCATGTTCGTGGGCGAGGCGCCGGGAGCGGACGAGGATGCGCAAGGAGAGCCGTTCGTCGGCAAGGCCGGCCAGTTGCTGACCAAGATCATCCAGGCGATGGGGCTGGAGCGCGGGACGGTGTTTATCGCCAACGTGCTCAAGTGCCGACCGGACACCCCTGGACAGACCTCAGGCAACCGCAAACCGACGCCGCGGGAGATGAGCACTTGTCTCCCCTATCTGGAACGGCAGATCGACATCATCCAACCGACGGTGCTGGTGGCCTTGGGGTCCACCGCGCTGGAAGGGCTGCTCGCGAAGCCGGTCATGATCACCCGGATGCGCGGCCATTGGCAGACTTTTCACGGCATCCCGCTGATGCCGACTTACCATCCGGCCTACCTGCTCCGCAACCAAGCCCTTTCTGAGAAGCGGCGGGTCTGGGAGGACATGTTGCAGGTGATGGAGCGGCTCCAAATGCCGATCTCGACGAAACAGCGGAATTTCTTCCTCAACGCGGGGGCGTAGCGAGAACGTCCGTCGCAGCCGCGGCCTGGCCGGGGACGGGACGTCCCTTGTTATATGCTGACGTGTTGGCGCGACTTTTACGCGCGTTTTGAGCCTCGGCCAGCGACTCCCGGTCCTTTTCGGCGGCCCTGCGAGGTTTTTCGACCTCTCCTTCGGCCATAATGCCGCCCAGCGCATCATCAATGCCCACCAACTCACCCGCCCACCCAAGCGCCCCCACCGCCGCAGGAACAACCTCCGCGCCGTCAAAGCCGCCTGCGTCCCCTTCACCCGCCTCCAAATGGACGTGAAGTACCTCACCGACATCCCCTTCTAGTGGCCCCAGATGCAGCGCAATGGCCTGCCCCGCTTCCAATACACCATCCGCGAGCTCTCCTGCGGCGCCCAGTTCCTGGCCTACAGCAACGAGCTCTCCAAGACCTGCGCCACCCTCGCCGTCCAACGCTTCCGCAAGAACCTCCAACTCCCCGGCGTCGATACCACCAACATCATCCGCACCACCGACCTGGGTTCCGAGCTCGACGGCGACGCGGTCGCCTACCACCCCGAAGGCTTCCACCTCGCATCCCGAACCTCTTCGGGGCCGAGCACCGCTTCGATCCCCCGGCTTGCCAACGCCAACGCCGACGTCGGGAGCGTCCACAACACCATCGAAACCGAGTCCTTCGACGCCCAGGTCTTTTCCTCCCAAGCCGGCTTCTTCGCCAAAATCTCGACCTGCCAGTTCTGGTACAATGCCGCCCGCAAGAACGGTTCCCGCGGCTACAAAAGTCCCGCCGACCTCCTCCAGCTCAAAGCCCCCCACATCTCGCCCAGAATCTTCTTGCTCAACCCCATCCCTTTGGAGTCCATTCTGCCGCGTCCAGGGGGTCACGATATACCGGGGCAGGCCGCTTGCCATCCAGAAAGCAGTTGACAGGAAAAGGTTTAACATCCCTCAATGGAGGCATGAGGGCGCTCGGACCGGCTGACCGTGCGGACAGGACGTCACGGCGGGCCGGTTATACCGTGTCGGCGTTCGCAATTCTCTCGTTCTTCCTCGTGTTCTTCTATCCACGCCCAGGCCGGTCTCCAGTACTGTGGGTCTGCCTTGCGCTCGCGAGCTGTTCGGGTGTCCTTTGCCTCGTGACCACGGGTTTCGCGCTCGCGCGCCACAGACTGGACAACTCAGTGGATCGTCTGGGCGCGTGTCTGGCGTCGTTCTTCGCCCTCGTGTTGAATATCGTAATGGTAGTCCTCGCGACCGACCCGGGAGAATCGGCGACCCTGCTGGTGGTCCTCCTGCTCGCCAGCACTTTCTTCGGAGCCTTGTCGGGCGCGATTTGCCTCTTTTCTGCGCTGTTCGCGCACGTCCTGAAAGGGCGGGCTTGAACAACCCCCCTCGCAACCGTGGGGCTGCGAACTAAAAGTGCTCGTCGCCGCGGCAGGGGACATTTACAGAAAGAACTCTACACCCCCTTTCCGCCCGGAGCCCAGAGACCGTCGTCAACCGTCCCTCCGGGACGGCGGTGATAAAAAAAGGCGGCGTGACCCAATGTTGAAACATTGGGCTACACTCGAAGGTCCCTCCGGGACCACCCGATCTCGGGGCGCGCGCCCGGTGGGGCGCTCCGAGGTGTCGTCGAGCCGGCACGATGCGTTCGCCGGTGCCGCCGGTCTGATCCGCCGCCAAAGGGCTCCGCCGGAGGCCGGCGTTGCAGGACACACAGGGTTTGGCGGCCTTTGTCCCGGAGGGACATGTGAACCAAAGCCCAACGATTCATCGTTGGGTTCAAGCGATAAAAGGACCAGCGTCCCGGAGGGACGCCTGACATCATGCCCAGACAAACCGGGAGACCAGTAGGGTCGGGCGGGCCGCCGCGTTGAAGAGCAACGCTTCATCCGCCGCCGTAAGATAAACCGAAAAGCAATTCTGCAAGCTGGGAAAAAAGCGTCGGCGCAGATCAGCCTTCGGCAGATCGTGGCCCCGTTTCGAACTCGCTTGCGGGCACTGCGCAGGGGCAAGGACAGTGAAGCCTGGCGCCGGAGGTTCCTCCTGCCAATCGGCGACCTTGGGGGCGGTCGCGCCCATGCAGGGCGCAGGCTTTTTCTGGGCCGGCCTACCCGGGGCTGACGAACTGCGTCTTTCAGCACTCCACGGGCTGGTTCGGAGGCCAGACTTGGGTGTTTTGACTTTCGGTTGGGCGATCTTCATGACCATGGCCGCGGTCTCTTAAACCTCGGTAATAACTGCGGGAAGCAACTCGATCGCAACCCCCGCCCTCTCAAAACGCGGGCTGACCGGACGCTGACACCTGAGAGACGCCTGACGACGGGCTGATCCAGATGAAGTCGCCCCCCACGCTGCCCGGGCCGAGGTACAGCCACCCAATGAAACAGCCTTGGCCGCCGTAAAGCGACTGGTAGAACGGCCAGCCGAGGTCATCCGGCAGGGGGGAGAGCATGGAAGAGGCGTTGATCCGCGTGCCGTCGGGCAGGCGCGCGACCAGGGTGCCCGCGCCGCTCTTGGCGAAATTCAGGACCGCCGCCGCCTCGGGATCGCCGTTGGCGTCCGTCAGGGAGACGTCGTACAGCCCGTATCCCGACTCCACCACCGGCTGGCTGATGAGTTGCTGCCCCGCCAAGTAGGACGTCCAGCCGCCATCCCCCACCGTCCCGGTGACGACCGCCCCGCCCTGCAAATCAACCGTGAACGATACCGAAAGCGTGCCGCCACCGCGCAGGGGAAAGCTGGCGCCGCCACCGCCGCCGGCGTCGAGCCGCCCCTGGAGCGGGTACTTGGTCGAGCCAGCCAGGAGATAGCCGCTGAACGCGCCCTTGGGCGTGACGGCCAGGAACAGGGAGCCGCAGTTCTGCACGGTGGGACTGTCGGTGTAGGGCATGAAGAGCCCGTTATACACGCCGGCTGCGGCGGCGAACGGGTTCGGGATGAACTCCGGCTGCAGCACCAGGTTTCGCTCCATCACGAAGGTCAGCGTCGGGGAGGTGGTCAGGACATTCGTCGCGGCATCCGCCCACCCGGCGAATACCGAGCCGTCCTCGGGGGACGCGGTCGCGGTGTAGGTCTGCCCCACCTCCAGCAGCAGCCCGGCGCCGCCGCCCGCCGAGGCCAACCCCGTCACGCCCTTGACACTCACCTCGCCCGGGCCGCTGAAGGCAAGCGTCAGGGGGGCCAGCGCGCCATTGCCGATAAACACTCCCCCCACGGTGGCGTTGACCAACTGCGCCCAAATGCCCGGCAGGACTTCGGTCTCGATCATGCCGACCCCGGGGGCAAAGACGCTCACCGACGAGGACGAGGTGAACACCTCCACGCCCGAGGAGGAGCCGGTCTTCTTCACGGAAGTGGTGATACTCCTGCAATTGGTGAACCGGCCGGCGGGCACGGTTACCGTGCCGGCATTGGCCACCGTGACCGTGACCACCAGGGCGGCGAGGCCGTTGTCCACGGTCGTTGCGGTTCTGACCGTGCCACCTTTCTGCAAGAGCACGTCATCCATGAACAGGACCGGTGTGTCGAACGACACCGGGCTGAGGTCATTGACCCCCGTGAGGTAGCAAGTATCCGGATCCGCTTGGAAAGTAAGAGTTTGCGGAGAGCCGCCAAAGACCGAGGTCACGTTGAACGAGCCGTACCCCAAGTCGCTCACGGACATCGTCAGGGGCGCCTCCCGCACGGAGAACAACCTTTGATCCCCTGCGTTAAGGGGCCAGTAGCTGGCCACCAGCCCGCCCCCCATCACACTGGCCTGCCATAGGACCAGCCCACACACAACCGCTCTCATCATGCTGCTCATCATATGCTTATGCTTTCTTGACTCACCGCCATTGCACGTCCGGCCGACACACCTGCAGCCCCCCCGGGGAGCACCGGCCCGAGGGGAACGTGCCCCCTGCGGGCGCAGCGCGGTCTGCCGAGTGCTCTGGCAGCCTACCCCAACCCAAGGTGTCACGCCATCGCCAGCCTAGGACGCCGCCGGCGTCAGCCCTTGGCGCCCGCGGCCTTCAGGATTGACTCCACCGCCGGGTGCCGGTGCTGCCGCGCCCACGCGACGGCGGTCGAGCCGTCGGTCTGCCTGGCGTTGAGGTCGGCCCCGGCCCTGATGAGCGCCTTCACCGCGTCCGCCTTGCCCGCACCGGCGGCGAACATCAGGGGGGTGGCCCCGCTCGTGCGGGGGAGGTTCACCTCCGCGCCGGCCGCCAGGAGCGCCCGCACCATGGCCACGTCCCCGCACCCGGCCGCCCACAGCAGCGCCGTGCTGCCGTCCGGCCCGCGGGCGTTGGGACGGCAGCCGGCCGCCAGCAGCGCCCGCAAGGTCCGCAGATCACCACTCCCCACGGCCCAGGCCAGCGCCACGGCCGCGTCCGCCTCCCCCGCCCCCGCGGCGGCAGGCCCGCCGAGCAGGGCGGGCAGCAAACCCGCGCGCTTTCCCGCCGCCGCCCAGGCCAGCGCCGTCGCCCCCTCCCGGTCCTTCAGACGCACGCTGGCACCGGCCTGGACCAGGACCCCCACGGCCTTCTCCCGGCCCCCGCCCGCCGCGAGCATCAAGGCCGTGCTGCCATCGTCCGCCTGGGCGTCAACCTCGGCATGGGCCGACAGCAACAGCGCTGCCACCTCGGCGTGGCCGGCGCCGGCGGCCCACATCAGGGCGGTGCTGCCGTCGCTCTCGCGCAAGCCCGTGTCCGCCCCGGCGCGCAGCAACTCGCGCGCCACCTCCAGATGGCCCTTCCCCGCCGACCACATCAAGGCGGTGCGCCCGAGCGCGCCGCGGAAATTGGCCGCCGCACCCTGCCGGAGCAAATCCCGCACCTCGCCGGCCCGGCCAGCCCGGGCCGCGGCCACCAGGCGCTGCCCCAAGGCATCAGCGGACGCGGCCGGCCGGGCCGCCCCAGCCGGCCGGGTGGTGCCCGAGGCACACCCACCGCCCACGCCGACCGCCGCCGCCAACACGACCACCAACATCAACAAATCCGAGCGTTTCATATCCTCAATCCGATCTCAGGTTTCACTGCGACACCGTCCCGCCAGATTCTCACTCGTCCCACTTGCCACGCCCCTTCACCGCGGCCTTGGGCTGCCATTCAAGGCGCCCGGAACGCACACGGCCGCCCGCCGACCGCGGCGTCACCTCGTAGCCCGGCCGGCCCAGCTCGAAACCACTGGTCCGCTCGAACGCCGCACGCGGGTCCGCCCCGGGACCGGAGGGGCGCCGGCGGTCCGCAACCCCGCCCCCGACCACAAAGCCCGGATAATAGTACGGGACCGCCGGATAGGTGTAGGTGCGGTAGGTGTAGTAGGAGTACCCGGGCGTGTAGAAGCGCACGCCTCCCCCGCCGTACCGCCCCCCCGACAACCCTCCCCGGCCGCCGGAATGGCCGCCGGAATGGCCGCCGCCCCCGCGGGCCGCCGCCGAAACCGAAAGACTCGAAAGAGCCAGAATGACCCCCGACATGATGACCAACGTGGTTTTTTTCATATTTTGTTGCCTGTTCCGTTTTGCTGCTCCCACCTGTAATGCGGATTCCCGGGTCGAAAACCGACACGGCCCGCCCATTTCACCAAACTCCGGACCAACCAACGCCCGCCTGGCTTCGCGTCCGGACCCCACCCGCGGCATACCGCACCGACTCCCCGGCCTGAGATTCCCCTGGCGTTTCGTTTCCTTCACCCGGTCCGTGACGGGCCAGTTGTCCTGAGTGTCCATCACCGACCCGATACTAGTGATTACCCGGTTTCCGGGGCCTTGCTGGCGGGTTTCGGCAAAAGGGCCGCGTGGCAGGTGTCGCTACAGCCGAAGGGGGGGCTCGGTGGCGGTGGCGCCGCAACCGGCGGGGAGGTTCCTGGGCCGTTGCCGGGTGGTGGCCCGGTCAGGATGTCCAGGGACGCCGCGACTGCCGGCGGATCGGATGCGGACTCGGGGTAGCGCGTCCCGGACGTTCAGCGGTGCTTTGCCCCGGACAGGCCTGATCCGATTCCCATTCAAACCGGTGGTCGTAAGCGACCTTGTTTCTCTGCAAGATCTAGAAAGGTACCGCCCGGAGCCCGCAGACCGTCGTCAACCGTCCCTCCGGGACCACCCGATCTCGGGGCGCGCGCCCGGTGGGGCGCTCCGAGGTGTCGCCGGCCCGGCACGATGCGTTCGCCGGTGCCGCCGGTGTGATCCGCCGCCAAAGGGCTCCGCCGGAGGCCGGCGTTGCAGGACACACAGGGTTCGGCGGCCTTTGTCCCGGAGGGACATGTGAACCAAAGCCCAACGATTCATCGTTGGGTTCAAGCGATAAAAGGACCAGCGTCCCGGAGGGACGCCTGACATCATGCCCAGACAAACCGGGCGACCAGTCGGGTCGGGCGGCCCGCCGCGTTGAAACGCAACGCTCCATACGCCCTGGCGGGATACAGCGGAAAGCAAATCTGTAAACTGGGGGAAAAGCGCGGGCGCAGACCGACCTCCGGCACGTCGCGGCCCCTTTGCGGACTCGCTCGCGGGCACTGCGCAGGGGCCAGGACCGTGAAGCCCGGCGCCAGAGGTTCCTCCTGCCAATCGGCGGGCTTGGGGGCGGTGGCGCCCATGCAGGGCGCAGGCTTTTTCTGGGCCGCCCTACCCGGGGCTGCGCTCGCAGACTCGCTTGCCCCGGGCTGACGAATTGCGTCCTTTCAGGACTTCACGGGCTGGTCCCGAGGCGGCGGCGCGCGTCGGGCCTTTCGGGACCGCTGGCTTGGATCCTGAAAGGACCAGATTCACCAGCCCTGGACGCAGTCCAGGGTTTTGCCGCGATAAGCACCAGCACCCTGCATGCGTGCCACCAACCGGGAGAAACTGGCCGGGTCCCTTACCGAGAACTCTGCCGCGTCACGATGGGGACGTAGCCGATCTCCAAGCCCTTCGGCGGGGTCACGAGCAAGGCGCGATCCAGCACCGCAAGGGTGCCCATGCCGGGCGCGGGGAGATACTCCTGGTCCGGCGTCCAGTGGCGGTGGATTTTCTCGATGGCCGCCTGCAAACGGGCCTTCTCCACCTCGCTCAACCCGGCGGATTGCAACGCGGGCTGGTCGATGAAACGGTACCACGAGTAGGTGACCATGCTGCCATCGGTCAGACGCGCCTGGAACGGGCCGGCCTTCGCCCCCGGGCTGGTCCAGACGCTGGAGCCCGTGGCGGGCGAAACATAGGAATCCTCGCTGACGCCCGGGGCGAAGACCGCGTTGGTCAGGCCGGTCTCGGCCGGGACCTCGGCGGCACGAAGGGCAACCAAGGTCTTCCCCTCGCGCCGGCAATACTCGGGGAAGGAACCGCGCCGGGCTCCCCCGAGCCACGGTTCCAGGCGGTCCGCCTGCCATTGGAGGCCGAAGGTCGCGGGACCGAACACGGCGGTCGAGACCCAGTTCGAGCATCCGAGGATGCGGGTTTTGTCGGCACCCTGGCGCAGATCGAGCGGGTTTGCCCGGCAGGGGGGCACGACCATGCCGTTGGTCTGAAACCGTCCCGGGGAGGCCTCGCCGCCGGCGAGCCACCGCTCCACCTGCCGGTAGAGGGCGTCCTTTGAATAATGCGCCATCTGGTGGAGGAGGACGGTGCGGCCCTGCGCATCCGCCGGGAACTGGAGCCGGGGGATGCGGCTATATTCCGTGCCGCGGGCGTCCGCGGCGAGCATCCGGGGAACGGTGTTGATCTCGATCGCGCCGCCCGTGACCAGGCCGGGCCGGGCATCCAGGCCACGCGCCACCGCGGGCGGGTGCCGGCGGGAGATGCGGCTCCAGGTCGCCGGCGTGTAAAACGCGACCGGCCCCTTGAAATTGCGGGAGTTGATGAACAGCGTCCAGGACTGATTGCCCGTCGGCACCGGGACGCCGGGACCGACGGCCTGCGGCGCGGTCAGGGGCAGTGCCATCCACGCGTAACCAAACAACTCGTTCACGGTGCCGTCCACGAAGGTCAAGCCATCCGGGGGCACCAGCAGGCGGGGGCTGACCTGCGCGATGCCCATCAGTTCGGGAGGCAGCGGGGTGATCTGGCCGAAGCCCCAACCGGACGACGAGACCTCCTGGTTGTAGCCGTCCGCCGTGCCGTTCATGCGGAACTTGGCGGTGGGGCTGGCGAATCGCGTGCTCGCCCAAAACCCCAGCCCCCCCTCGATGGTCTGGTACACATCACGGTAGCTCGGGCCGCGCTCGGGCCAGTTGTCGCGGGCAACCGTGCCGGTCGGCAGCAGCGGGTAGTTGACGCTCCGGTTCTCCGGGACGATCCAAATCGAGGCGAGGCCGATCTGGAAATCGCGCAGCGGATGTTCCACCAGCGGCCAGGCGGTGGAATAAAGGCTCACCCCGAAGCCATACTCGTCGGGCGCGGCGTCCACGGCCATGCTGACATAGCCCCACAACCCCTCGGAGACGACCTTGGGGGAAGGCGGCTCCGCCGCGACGAGGTGGGAGCCGAAGAGGGGCAGACCGAGCAACGCGATTCGTTTCATGCGGGAGTTGGATGGTGGTGACGAAGGGAGTTCATCGCGGCGCCGGGCCGGCGGCCGCGGCGGGGGCGTTCGTTTGGATCGGCGGAGACCACGCCGCGGGCTTCGGGTGCGCGACGCGCAGCGGGGCCGTGTCGCCTGCCTCGTGAAGTTCGGCCGCCAGGCGCGCCGAGAGAGCCGCCACCCGCTCCGCCTGCGCGGGCAGCGCGGCGAGGTCGTTCGTCTCAAACGGATCGGCAGCGAGATCGAACAGTTGGGTGCGATCCACCACTGGGTAGCGGATGAGCTTCCACTGCGGATCACGAATGGCCCGCTGCACCTCCCGGTAGGCGAACACCAGGTCCGGCCTGCCGGCCTGGGCGGGGTCCCGCAACACCGCGCTCAGGTCGCGCCCCTCGCTGGCACGCGGCGCGGGGACACCGCAGAAGGCACCCAGGGTCGGGAGCAGGTCGTAGAGATAGCAGAGCGCGTCGGTCCGCCCGCCGCGCGGGATGCCCGGACCCGAAATGAGCAAGGGCACGCCGACCGAGTGCTCGTAGAGATTCTGTTTCCCGATCAGCCCGTGGCTGCCGCGGGCGACGCCCGAGTCGGCACTGAAGACCACGATGGTGTTGCTGGCCCAGCGGGATTTGGCGAGCGCGTCGAGGATCCGTCCGATCTGCGAGTCGAGGAAGGAGATGTAGCGGTAATAGTCCGCGTTCATCTGCCGCACCGCCTCCGGGGTCCGGGGATGGGGCAGCAGCACCTCGTCGCGGATCGTCATCTCGCCGTTGTCGAAGGGGTGGAGCGGCAGGAAATTGGGCGCGAGCGGGATCTCCTCCGCCCGGTAGCGCACCGGAAAGCTGGCGGGGACAATGTGCGGATCATGCGGGGCATCGAAGGGCACGTAGCAGAAGAAGGGCCCCTCCCGCACCCCCTTCAAGAACCGGATGGCCTCGTCGGCAAAGACCTCACAGGCGTGCCGCTTGGTGCGGACCGGCTTGGTCAGGGAACCGCCCGCCAGATCGCTCACCGGCAGCGACATCGGGTCGCCCATCCCGCCGGTGAAAACCGCGCGGGCGTTTTGGAAGCTCAGCCCGATGGCCGCCGGGTCGTTGTGCCATTTGCCGGTCATGAAGGTCTGGTACCCCGCCCGGCCGAAGGCGGCCGGCCAGGTCTCGTCGCGCAGCAGTTTGGTATCGACGTGGAACAGCGACTGCCCGGACAGCAGCATGGCGCGCGAGGGGACGCAGGTGGCACCGACGAAGGCCCCCTGCATGTAGGCATGGCGGAAGGAGATTCCGTCGCGGGCGAGTTGATCGAGGTGCGGGGTGCGGATGACGGGGTTCCCCAGCGCCGCGATGGTGTCAGGCCGCTGGTCGTCGGCGAAGAGAAACAGAACGTTCGGCGGCAGGCCGCCCCGGGCGGCGGCCAGGCCGATCAGCAACAGGCAGAGCAACGCCAAACGGGGCAGGATCATCGAATGGCAGCGCATGCGGGGGGCAGGCTAGCGGGGCCATCGGCGCGGGAAAAGCGTCAATTGCGGCGGCACGGGGGCAGGCGTCCTGCCGCAGCGCAGGTTTCCAAACGGGTTCGCAGCGCGCGGGCTGGACTTTGTTCGAGCGCCTCCGATACGACGGAAGCCTGCCGACTTGGAAGTCGGCGACACAGCCGATTTGGAAATCTGCGCTACGAGCGCAGGAACGCGCCCAGCACTTCCGAGTGCCTGCCCCCGGTTGTGTCCGGACCAAAATAAGGTTTGCTGCCCCGCTAACTGGGGCTGGCGTTTCGCGGAGCGGTGTGGTATTCCCTCGGAAAACCCCTCGTGTCGAGGGCTGTACTCATCTCTATGAAACCACTATTCCTTGGCGCCGTGCTGGCGGCGTCCATCCTCGCCGCGCGCCCCGCGGCCGCCGCTGACACCGCCCCCCTCAAAGTGCTGCTCATCACGGGCGGTTGCTGTCATGATTACGCGAAACAAAAGGACATTCTGAAAGCCGGCCTGGAAGCCCGGGCCAACCTGGTGGTGGACCAGTGCCACGTGGACGACGGCAGCACCTCGCCGAAGCTCCCGATCCTGGGCAACCCGGATTACGCGAAGGGCTACGACGTGATCATCCACGATGAATGCGCCGCTGACATCAACAACGAGGCCCTGGTGGAAGCGGTGCTGAAGCCGCACCGCGAGGGCATTCCGGGCGTCAACCTGCACTGCGGGGTCCATTCGTACCGGATCGGCGACCCCAACAAGCCGGCCACCAACGGCACGCCACATTCGCTGTGGTTCGAGTATCTCGGGCTCCAGTCGAGCGGCCACGGGGCGCAGCTCCCCATCGCGATCTCGTTCGTGGACCACACCTGCCCGATCACCAAGGGGATGGCAGACTGGACCACGATCAACGAGGAACTCTACAACAACATCAAGGTGTTCAGCACCGCCCACCCGCTGGCCCGCGGCAAACAGGTGACCAAAGGCGCGAACGGCACCGAGCGGACGAGCGACTATGTGAGCGTCTGGCTCAACGAATACATGGGCCACACCAAGGTGTTTACCACCACCATCGGCCACAACAACCAGACAGTGAATGACCCGCGCTACCTCGATCTGGTGACCCGCGGTGTGCTGTGGGCCTGCGGCAAGCTGGGCGATGACGGCAAGCCCCTGCCCGGCTACGGGAAGTAAGCGGCACCCCCAGCCGCCTTCCCGCCGGCGCCTCGGCGCGCCAGCCCCCCTCAACCCTCCGGCCGGCCGCTCAGGCTGCCGGAGGGGTTTTTGCGAACGGGGAGGGCCCCGGCTTGAGGCGGGGATGGCGGCCTTTCTTCGGTTCCCCGCCGTCGGAGGCCGGTTGATTGGAGGCCGCGGCACGGGCCAGGAACTCGGCCTGGCTCCGCACTGGCTTTTCCCCCGGACCCGGCACCGCCAGACGGTAGGTGCCATCGGGCTGGAGGAACCGCGCCTTCTGGTTGTCCGCCAGGTAAACGTCCAGGTATTGGTGAATCACCCAATCCCGCAGGACACCGTCGTCGATCGGGAAGACCACCTCGATCCGGCGGAAGAAACTCCGCGGGAGCCAGTCGGCGCTGCCGACGAAGACCTGCGGGTCGCATGCGTTCTCGAAGTAATAGACCCGGCTGTGCTCCAGGAAACGGTCGACCACGCTCCGCACGGTGAGGTTGTCGCTCACCCCGGGGACGCCCGGACGCAGGCTGCAAATCCCGCGCACGATGAGGTCGATCTTCACCCCGGCCTGCGAGGCGCGGTAGAGCGCGTCGATGAGCCGTGGCTCGGCGAGTGAGTTGACCTTGGCGATAATCCGCGCGGGCAGGTTTTGGCCGGCGTTCGCCGCCTCCCGATCAATCATCGCGATCAGCCGATCGTGGAGATCGTAGGGGGCCACCAGCAGCCGGCGCATGCCCTGGTACTCGCAAATGCCGGTCAGCAGGTTGAACAGATTGGTGACATCCTCGCCCAGATCCGGCCGGCAGGAGAGCATCCCGAGGTCGGTGTAGAGGCGCGCGGTGGTGGCATTGTAGTTGCCCGAGGCGAGATGCACGTACCGCCGGAGGTTGAATCCCTCCCGGCGGACGATAAGGGTGGCCTTGGCGTGGATCTTGTACCCCACCAGCCCGTAAACGACATGGACGCCCGCCTCCTCCAGGCGCCGCGCCCAGAGGATGTTGTTGGCCTCGTCAAACCGCGCGCGCAGTTCCACCACGGCGGTCACCTGCTTCCCGTTCTTCACCGCGCGTTCGAGCGCGCCGATGATGCGCGAATCGCCGCCCGTGCGGTAAAGGGTCTGCTTGATGGCGAGCACATCCGGGTCCGCGGCGGCGTGCTCGAGCAACTCGACGACGGTGCTGAAATGATCGAACGGATGGTGGAGCAGGATGTCCCGCTGGCGGATGGCGGCGAACAGATCGGTCCGCCCGCGGAGCGCCTCCGCGACAGGGGCGGCGAAGGGGGCGTCGCGCAGTTGCGGCGAATGGTCACCCTCCAACAACCCCATCAGCCGGGTTGGGTTGAGGGGGCCGTCGATCATGTACAGGTCGTCCTCCCCGAGACGGAGGGTCTTGAGCAGCGCGTCGCGGATGTTGTCCGGACAGCCCGCCTCCAGTTCGAGGCGGACCGCGTCGTTCTTCTTGCGGTTGTGCAGCTCGTTTTCCACCGCCTTGAGCAGGTTGGCCGTCTCCTCCGTGTCAATGTAGAGTTCGCTGTTGCGGGTGACCCGGAAGGCCCAATAACCGAGAATCCGGGTGCCGGGGAAAATGTCGCCGAGGAAATGTCCGATCAGCCGTCCGAGATAGACGTAGTCGAGCCGTCCGTCGTCCCCGGGGACCGGGACCATGCGGGGGAGCACGCGCGGGAGCTGCACCACGGCCATGTGCTTGAGCACCTCGCCGTGCTTGGGCATGTCGAGGCGGACGATCAGGTTCAGGGACTTGTTGAGGAGCTGGGGAAAAGGATGGGCGGGATCGATGGCGAGCGGGGTCAGCACGGGGCGGACGCAGGCCCGGTAGTATTCTTCGAGCCGGCCGCGTTCGGCCTCCCCGAGGTCCGCAATGTCGAGAATCCGGATCCCGGCCCGCTGGAGGGCCGGTTCGAGGTCGTGACGCCAGCAGGCGTATTGCGCCGCGACCATGACGCGGACGCGCGCCAGCACGGCGCGGAAGACCTCGCCGGGGGTCAGGCCATCGACCGACCGCTCAGCCATCTCGCTCTCCATCTGCTGCTTGAGGCCCGCCACGCGGACCTCGAAGAACTCGTCCAGGTTCGAGCTGACGATGCAAAAGAACTTCAGGCGTTCGAGCAGTCGGTTGCCGACATCCAGCGCCTCGTCGAGCACCCGCTGGTTGAACTCCAGCCAGCTCAACTCGCGGTTGATGAAATGCGCGGGGGGCAGGGGGTCCGGTTTGGATTTGGCTTCCACAGAAACGGCCAGCCTAGCCCGGGAGGGCGGCTTTGGAAAGGGCCAAAAAGGGCTTGTCGCGACTTAATGAGAAGGTCCCTATTCGGGCGGGACGGCGTGAGCGATCCCGCCCGGTCCATGGAGACCTTGACGGTGAACCGCGAAGAACGAAATCGAATCAGCATCATGGTGGGGTGAAAGAGCACTCGGTGAGCCAGGTGCAGGCGGCCGAGTTGCTTGGGGGGAGCTACCGGCAGGACAAGGGCACCAAGTTCCAGATCTGGTTCACCGGGCAGGGGAAAGGTCTGGGTCGCGGAGGCCAGCCTGGAACCAAACCCGGATCCCGCGGCTGGTCGCTGGCTGACCGGACTTTACCTGGTCCAGCCGATGGAATGGGACGATCCGTGCCGGTCCTTCGGGTGGTGAGGCGTGTGGGTGCGCGTATTCCCGGGATCTTCGGGGCGTATTCCCGGGTTTCGCGGGGGGTCCTCGAGAATCCACCGCCGGAGGGTGGGCCACAACCCGCGTTGGGGTTGGGAGAATCTCGTTGGGGTTTACCCAGGGCGGGCGCTGGGGCGCCGACCTCGGGCGCCTTTTTCCCCGGTCCCTCTGCATGCCGGCTGTAACCGCCGCTCCGCGTTTTAGACCGGCCGGGTAGTCGTTCCTGGGTTCCAGAACGAGTATTGACAATACGGCCATATACCCGTATATACGGTTTATCAAAACGACTATCGATCTGCCAGAAAACGTCCTGCACCGGGCCAAGGTGGTGGCCGCGCAGAGGAAGACGACTTTGAAAGAACTAGTCCTGCTGGGCTTGGAGACCGTGCTTGCTTCGGGCAGCGGGGGCCCGGAGGCCACCGATCTAGCCGCGGCTTTGGCCCAGGGGCACAATACCGAGCCGGTGGGGCGGCTGCGTCGTGAGGAGCTTTATGACCGCCCAGTACTTCGTCGACACTAACATCCTCCTATACGCCGGCTCCGGTCACCCGGACGACGCCGGGAAACGGGTGGTGGCGTTGGACATCCTGCGCCGGGGAGATGTCGGGTTTTCCGCGCAGGTCATGCAGGAGTATTACGACGTGGCCTACCGCAAGGGGAGACTGGGTATCTCCCGCGAAGAAGCCCTGAGCGCATTGCGAGCCATTGCGCGGCGCCCGGTTGCGCCGATCAACGCGGAGTTGGTTCTGCGCGCCGCTGTGCTCGCGGATCGTTTCCAGATCTCCTACTGGGATGCGGCGATCGTGGCCGCCGCGTTGGAGTTGGGCTGTCAAACGGTTTACTCCGAAGACCTCAACCACCAACAGAACTACGATGGCGTGACGGTGGTCAACCCCTTCATTTGAGGGCGCTCCCGGGCGCAACAAATCCGCTGGCTCCAGATCCAGGCGGTGCCACGTACGCTGACTGGGGCGAAGGGATTCAGCGGCGTTCTGCCGAAACGCCGCTACGCCATGGCGAGAAGCGCACGACGCCCCTACCGAATCCACGCCGAATAGGCGCGGTCGCCGAAATATTCGTAACCCCGCCCCTCCAGCGTCGTGCCAATCAGGAGGGCATGGATGAAGCCGTTGCGCTCGACTTGCACGGTGTGAAGAATTTTCCGCTCCGGGTTCTGCCGCAAAATGAACCGGACCCGCCCGTCCAGCGCGGCGCTGGTTTCGAAGCCGCCGTTGGTCGTGCTGGTGAAGGCCAGATCGCCAGCCCAGCCCCGCAGCATCTCGTGGCTCTTGCCCCAGGTGCCGCCCGCCGCCGTCACGAACGGCTTGCCATCCAGCAACGCGGCCGCGTCGTCGTAGGCCAGGACGCAGAGTGCGCGGTTCGCCCCGCCCTTGAGCCAGCGGACCAGTTTGTCCTGGTGGCCCAGGGACGGATCGTAGCCATAGTTGCTGTCGAGGAAGGCGATCCGGACGATTTCGTCGGGGATCTCGCGCACCTCGTTGAGGTAGCCGAAGGTCAGGCTGCCACCGCCGCTGTGCCCGGTGAGGACCACCTCCACCCGGCGCCCGGGAAAGAGCCCGCGCAGGCCCGCCACCAGATCGGGGATGAGCGTGTCGCCATGCTTCCGCCGCCAGGCGGGCCAGCTCTTGAGATCGCTCTCCAGATAGGCCACCACCCACTCGCAGTCAGCCACCTGGTGCCGCACGAACCGGGTCTGCGCGCCGATCTGCTGCCAGTCGAACCGCGGGTCAACGACGGCATCCATCTTCCGGCCGAACGTCTGTTCGATGCTGCTCCCGTTCGGCAGCACGTAGAGCACCAGGCGCACGGGAGCCGCGGGCGAAGGCGTGGCGGGAGCGTTCACCCGCACGCGCACGCCGCAGTCCAACGACCAGGCAGCATTCCGCTCGTCGCCGTCGGCAGCCCAGGCCGGCGGAGTGAATAGCGGGGCGCCCCCGGCCCGCGCGGGGAGCATCATGGGAGTGTTGGTGGGGTAACGGGGATTGGCGATCACCCCCTCGTCGCTCAGCCAGTCGGCCCGGGCCGGATCCGCCAGGATTTCCGCCACCTTCGTGACCACGCCATCCACCGCCACCTCCCGGCTGACCAGGCGGACACACTGGCTGTAATCCACCCAGGTCGCGACATGCCCCAGGTAGAGGGGCTGAATGGGGCTGCCGTTGGTGCGGTGCCAGCCGTAGATGGCGACCTTGCCGGGAGCGGTGGCGAGGCCGGCGGCGATCACGACGTCCTTCTTGTGACCGGCGGTCAGAGCCCCCGGCGGGTGCGCGGCGAAATCCGCGGCGCGTTGCGCGCGCACCACCGCGTTGTGGGCGGCGAAAACCTCCACCGTGGTCATCGCGGGGCTGGGCGGGATGGGGGCCGGCTCCAGCCGGACTTCCGCCGCCGAGAAGATGGCATCCACCATTTTGCGGGTCGGCAACAGGCAGCCTGCCGCGTCGGCCACGCGCTGCGCGGTCGCCGGGGAGAGCGGCAGCAGCAGGTAATCGTCGTCGGAGCCGACCGCGAGGTAGTCCGGGCAAACGGAGAGGGTGACGCGATGGGTGGCGCCGGCGGTCACGTTCGTGAGCGTGACCGGGCGGAACTGACGGAGGAAGCCGGGGACGTTCCCCGCGAGGATCTGGGCCGCTGCCTCACGCTCGCGGGCGGGGAGATCCAGGCTGCGCCACCGCCGAACCAGCTCAACTCCCCCGGGCGCACCCGCGGGGCGTGGCGGCAGGGAAAGCGAGGCGGCGTGAAGGGTGGCGGTGAGGGCGAGGAGACTGGCGGGGCCGATCCCGAACCAAGGAACCGCCCTGCCGCCTGCCCGCCCCGCGCGCATTCAGACCGTCTCTTTCCGGGGGAAAAGTCCCACCGGCTTGCCAATGACATGGCCCGGCGTGAGCCCGCCCCACGCCGCCGCGGCGAACTCGCGCGGCTCGCCCGCCAGGCCGAGCTGCGCGTAGATCTTGCCGGCTGTCCCCGGCAAGAACGGCCAGAGCAACACCGCGAGCACCCGGCAAACCTCGGCCAGATTGTAGAGCACCTCATCCAGGCGCGCCGCCGCGGCCGGGTCCTTCGCCAACTTGAACGGCGCGGTCTGGTCGACGTACTGGTTCGCCCGCGTGATGAGCGCCCAAATCGAGTGCAACGCTCCCTGCAACTGGTAATCCAGCAGCAGCGCGCGCACTTCGGCGGCGGCCTTCTCCGCGTCGGCTGCCAGCTCGCGGGAAACGGCCGGGACCACCCCGGCGCGGTAGCGGTTCAGCATGGTGAGGGATCGGTTGACCAGATTCCCCAAGCCGTTGGCCAGTTCGGCGTTGTAGCGCCCGGCAAACCCGGCGTCGGTCCAGTTCCCATCCGGCCCGAGATCCAACTCGCGCAGGACGTAGAACCGGAAGGCGTCCACGCCCCACTCGTCGATCACGGCGATCGGGTCCACGACGTTGCCGGTTGACTTGCTCATCCGCTGGCCGTCCTTCTGCCACCAGCCGTGCGCGACGATGCACTTTGGCAGCGGCGCGCCCATGGCCCGCAGCATGACAGGCCAGTAAACCGCATGGAACTTGAGGATGTCCTTGCCGATGACGTGCACGTCCGCCGGCCAGATCGCCGTCCCCTCCGCCACCGGGGCGGAACGGTACTCCGCGGGCACCCCCGCGTCACCGGCCGCGGCCGGCACACTCAGGTAGTTGCTCAGGGCGTCAAACCAGACGTAGGTGACGTAGGCGGGATCAAACGGGAGCGGGATCCCCCAGTTGAGCCGCGAAGCGGGCCGGCTGATGCAAAGATCCTCCAGGGTGTTGTTCTTGAGGAACCCGAGCACCTCGTTGCGCCGGTAGCTCGGGACGATGAACCCGGGGTTCGCCTCGATATGCTCGATCAACCACTGCTGGTGGTCTTTGAGGCGGAAATAGTAGTTGTCCTCTTGCAGCTTCACCACCTCGCCGTACGAGGGGTCGAAAGTACCGTCGGGCAGGCGGTCTTTGTCAGTGAGGAACGTCTCCTCTTTCGCCGAGTAAAAGCCCTCGTAGGTCGATTTGTAAAAGTGGCCGGTAGCGTTCAGCCGGGAGAGGATCGCCTGCACCACCTGTTGGTGCCGTGGCTGGGTGGTCCGGACGAAGTCGTCGTTGGTCAACTCCAGCCGTTTGGCGAGCTCGCGCCAGTGGACGGCCAAGTCGTCGCAATAAGCCAGCGGGGTTTTTCCCGCCGTCACCGCCGCCTGCTGGACCTTTTGGCCATGCTCGTCCAGACCAGTCAGGAAGAAGGTCTCCTCGCCGAAGCTCCGGCGCGACCGTGCGATCACGTCCGCCACGACCTTCTCATAGGCGTGCCCGAGATGGGGGCGCCCGTTGACGTAGTCGATCGCTGTCGTGATGTAAAACCGCTTGCTCATCGGCGCTTAATTTGACGGAGGGCCGCGGGAAAGCAAAGCGCTAAAGAACAGCGGGGCCGGCCTCCTAGGGATTGGGGATGCCCCGACCCCCGATCTTTGCCCTGTGCAAGGCGCGGGAAATGGGGAAAATGGGGGCATGGCATCCCTCTTTTCGAAACTATGAAAAGCCCGCACCCATGGCGCGCGATGGCAGTCGCGATCCTGGCCGCCACCGGCCTGGGATTGCCGGGCGGAGAGCCGCGGGCACCCTACCTTGACCCCGGGCTCACCCCCGACGCGCGTGCCCGCGACCTGATGGCGCGCCTCACCCTCGAGGAGAAGGCATCCCTCCTCAATCACAAGGGCGCCACCGTGGAACGGTTCGGGATTCGCTGCGATCGCTGGAACCAATGCCTGCACGGGGTCTGGTGGGACCGGCCCACGACCGTCTTCCCGGTCCCCCTGGCGCTGGCCGCCACTTGGGACACCAACCTCGTGCACACGGTCGCCACCGCCATCTCAGACGAGGCGCGGGCGATCTACAACGGCTGGCACCAGGACCCCGACGCGGCCGGCGAGCACAAGGGGCTGATCTACCGCGCGCCCGTCATCAACATCGAACGCAACCCCTACTGGGGCCGCAACGAAGAAGCCTACGGCGAGGATCCCTACCTCACCGGCCGGATGGGGGTTGCCTTCGTGCGCGGCTTGCAGGGGGACGATCCCCGCCACCTGAAACTCGCGGCGACGCTCAAGCACTACGCGGTCAACAATGTGGAACGCGACCGCCAGAGCCTGTCGGCGGCCGTCTCGGAGCGGATGCTGCACGAATACTGGCTCCCGCACTTCCGCGACTGTGTCGTCGAGGGGGGCGCGCAGTCGATCATGGCGTCGTACAACGCCATCAACGGCGTGCCCAGTAACATCAACCCGCTGCTGCTGACCGAGATCCTGAAGCGGGACTGGGGGTTTCAGGGGTTCGTGGTCTCGGATCTAGGCGGGGTCGGGACGATGCTGAAGGGACACCTCAAGGGCGCGGTCGGGGTGGAGGAGGCGGTGGCCCGGTCGCTGGCGGCCGGGTGCGATTTTTCGGACCGCGAGTTCGAAACCTCCATCCCGGGCGCGGTCCGCCACGGCCTGGTCCCGGTCGAGCGGGTGGACGATGCCTTGCTCCGGGTGCTGCGGACCCGCATCCGGCTGGGTGAATTCGATCCTCCCGACTCGGTGGCCTTCAGCACCATCCCCACCAACGTCATCGCAAGCGCAGCCCACCGGGAGCTGGCGTTGCGGGCCGCCAGCGAGTCGTTGGTGCTGCTCGTGAACCGCGGCAACCTGCTGCCCTTGGACCGGGCGCGGACGCGCAAGCTGGCGGTGGTCGGCCCGCAGGCGGACCGGTTCATCCCGGGGGGCTACAGCGGGAAGGCGGACCGGCCGGTGACACCCCTGCAAGGGCTGCGCAACCGGGCGGGTGCGGGCGTGGAGCTGGTCTTCGCGCGCGGGTGCGGTGTCCTTGAGGGGGCACCCTCCGGCAGCAACGATCCGACCAAGGCCGGGGGGGAGGACATCGCCCGGGCCGCCGCGGTGGCGGCGGGGGCCGACGCCGCCGCGGTCTTCGTCGGCACCGACAACCGCATCGAGTCCGAAGGCCGGGACCGCACCAGCCTCGGGCTGCCCGGCCGCCAAATGGAACTGGTCCAAGCGGTGGCCAGAGCCAACCCCCGGACCATCGTCATCCTGATGAACGCCGGGCCGCTGGCGGTCGGCTGGATCAAGGAGCACGCCCCCGCCGTGATGGAGGCGTGGTGGGGCGGGGTCGAAGGCGGGGATGCCATCGCGATGGCAATCTTCGGGGACTTGAACCCGGCGGGCCGCCTCCCCCACACGGTCTATGCCGCGGAGGGCGATGTCCCCCCGCAGGACGAGTACGACATCAGCCACGGATTCACCTATATGTATCTGCGGCATCCGCCCCTCTTTGCGTTCGGGTTTGGCTTGAGCTACACGCATTTCGAATACTCCGGCTTGGAGGTTTCGCCGGGCGAGACCGGCGCCGCGGGAGCGGTCACGGTGAGAGCCGTGGTGCGCAATACAGGCCCGCGCGAGGGCGACGAAGTAGTGCAGCTTTATGTCCACGAGCGCGCGCCCGCCCTGCCCCGCCCGGTGAAGGAACTGCGGGGCTTCCAGCGGGTGACCTTGCGGCCGGGGGAGGCCAAACCGGTGGCCTTCACCCTGCCGGCGGAGAAACTGGCTTATTGGGACACGAGCACCCACGCCTTCAACGTGCGTCCGGGAGGCTTCGATATCATGGTGGGAGCCTCCTCGGATGACATCCGGCTCACTGGGAGCGTGAACATCCGATGACCCTGGCCCCGCTGGCCTCCCCTGCTCCCCGGCTTTTGCTGGCCCCGAATGAATTCAAGGGGACGCTCACGGCGCGGCAAGCCGCCGGGTGCCTCGAACGGGGGCTGGCGCGGGCCATTCCTGAGGCGCGGTTTGTGCTCGCCCCGATGGCTGACGGGGGGGACGGCACCGCGCGGGTGGTGGTGGAAGCCACGACGGGCACGTGGCACGAGGCGGAGGTGGCGGATCCGCTTGGCCGCACCATCCGCGCGCGATTCGGGATCACCGGCGACGGCCGCACCGCCGTGGTCGAGATGGCGCTGGCGAGCGGCTTGGTGCTGCTCACACCCGGGGAGCGCAACCCGTGGATCACCACCACCCGCGGCACGGGTGATCTCATCCGCGCGGTCCTGGCGCTCGGCGTCCCCCGGATCCTGGTGGGCACCGGCGGCAGCGCCACCAACGATGGCGGCACGGGGATGGCCCGGGCGCTGGGAGCGCGCTTTCTCGACGCGCAGGGGCGGGATCTGCCGGAGGGGGGCGGGGAGTTGGGCAGGTTGGAGCGGATCGATCTGACGGGCTTGGATCCACGGCTGGCCGGGACCACGATCGAGGTCGCCAGCGATGTGGGAAATCCGCTCTACGGGCTGACCGGGGCCGCCCACGTCTATGCGGGACAGAAGGGCGCGGACGCGGCGATGCGGGCGCAACTCGACGCGGGCCTGCGGCACCTGGCGGAGGTGGTCCGGCGCGACCTCGGGGTGGAAGTCGAACGCCTGCCCGGGGCAGGCACCGCCGGCGGACTGGGCGCCGGTCTCGCGGCGTTCCTCGGCGCGCGCATCCAGCCGGGAGGCGGCGTGGTCGCCCGGCTGATCTCCTTGCCGGAAAAGCTGGCGGAGTGCGATCTGGTGCTGACCGGCGAAGGCTGCCTCGACGGCCAGACCAGCTTCGGCAAAGCGCCGGCCACGGTGGCGCAAATGGCCCGGGCGGCCGGCAGGCGGGTCATCGCCATCTGCGGCTGCCTGAGCGAGGGGGCGGCGAGATCCCGGGAATATGGCCTCGAGGCCTGCTTCTGCCCGGTTGAGAAGCTCCCGGAAGGGGTCTCCTTGAAAGCAGCCGCTCCGGGAAGGCTGGAGCGTTGCGCCGAACAAGTCGGACTTTTGCTGCGATCGGGCACCACACCTCGGTGACCACCGCTCGGAACCGTCGCTGGGGGCCCGCCTGCCGCAGGCGGCTCCCGGACCCGCTCCCCGGAATTTCGACGGGGGAGATTAAGAACCGATTAACGGCGCGGCCGCTTTCTTCACCTTTCCCGCAAACCACCCCCGGCATTCATGAAGTGTTAATCCTGGCACCCCTAAATTGGGGGCATGAAACTTAAACAACTGACAAGCAAAGCTAACCTCGGACTCCTCGGCGCGATCCTGGCCTTGGGAGCGGACCCGGCGCGCGGCGAGGCGGTGGATCCGCGCACCAACAGTTGGTTCACCGCCAACGCGGGCCGGTATGCCCGGATTTACACCAACGACACCATGCAGGCAGCGGGCACCGCCCTCACGACCTGGAGCAACGGTTCCCAAACCCAGGCCAACCCCGCTTACTGCGGCGTCCAGGCGGCCTACTCATCCGCCAACTGGGCCTATGTGCGGAGCACCGGCCTGGCCGGCTACACGATGGGGCCGTGGCAGAACGGTTCCTTTCCCAACCTGCCGGTAAACCAGAAGAGCCTCTACCGTGTGCCGCGGAGCACCAGCGTGCCGGCCGCCAAGTCGATCACGGAAGGGGGCGCGATCGGGGTCTTCGTGGACGGGGTCGCGATGTTTAACAGTTGGGACGCGTTCACCTGGTCCCCCAACGCCCAGGCGGACGAGGGGAACATCACCGGCTATTGGAACCGCGACGCCTATGTCAACGAGGGGCCGACGTTCGATCCCGGCTTCGCCCACCAGCAGAACACCGGGGTCTATCATTACCATGCCAGTCCGATCGCCCTGCGCTACCTTCTCGGCGACCACGTGCTCTTCAACGCCGCCACCGGGGTGTACAGCGAGGACACGAGCCCGCCGACGGCCCATTCCCCGTTGCTGGGGTGGGTGGCGGACGGGTTTCCGGTTTACGGCCCGTACGGCTATGCGACCGCGACCAACGCGGCCAGCGGGGTGCGCCGGATGATCTCCGGTTACGTGTTGCGCAACGGCCAGCACGGAACCTCCAACCTGGCGGTCACCGGCCGGGCCACCCTGCCCGCCTGGGCGGTGCGGCTCTACGGGGTGGGCGCAAGCCAGGCCGGCCCCGGCGTCAGTACCAGCTACCCGCTCGGGCGCTACATGGAGGACAACGACTACCTGGGCGACCTGGGCGGCACCCAAGGCGTCGATTTCGACCTCGACGAATACAACGGCCGGTTCTGCGTGACCCCGGAGTTCCCCGGCGGGACCTACGCCTACTTCGTGGCGATCGCCACCAACGGCATCCCGCTCTTCCCCTACAACATCGGGCGCGGGTATTACGGCAGCCCCACCGGGGGCAGCGTGCAGACGATCACCGAAACGGTGGCCACCAACTTCACCGGCGGCCCGCTCGCAGCGCCCTGGCTCGCCAACCCGGTGGTGACCAACGGCACCGTCACGCTCACTTGGAGCGCCGCGGAAGGCGGGGCGTACCAAGTGCTCTCCAGCACCAACCTCGCCTCCTGGATCACCAACGCCACCGGCATCGCCGCCACTGAAAACAGCGCGGCTTACAGCTCCTCGCCGACCGCGGCCGACCTCTCCTACCGCGTCGCCCTGACCTCGCTGGCCACCTATGATCCGGTGGGCACCGGCAGTGGCGGGACGCCCGCCGGACTGGCCGTGCCGGGTGGCAGCGTGAGCCGCGGCAGCGGGACCAACGTGACGCTCGTCATCACCCTCACCGCACCTCCGATGCTGCCGCCGGCGGGCGCGCCGATCACCAGCGTCACCCTCGGCGGGCTGGCCGCCACGAGCATGTCCGACGCCACGTCCGGCGTGGTGGCCGCCACGTTCACCATCCCCGCGAACGCGGCCACCGGGCCGCAGACGGTGGTGGTCACCTTCGGCCCACCTCCGGGCATGTCACAGGGCCCGAGTTGGACCTTCACCGGCGGGTTCACCATCAACCCCTGACCGGGGCGCGGGCCACCCGGCTGGTGACTGAGCCGCGGCTTTTCACTTGGGAGGCGAAGTGATTACGCCGCGGATCTTTGTGCGCCAGACGAGGAGTGCAGGTCCCGCCCGAGCCTTGGCGAAGGCGGGAGTCACCCCCCGACCCATTGCCCCTCTGCGTCTCGGCGCCTTTGCGTTAAACGCAGAGGCGCAGAGACGCCAAGACGCCAGGGGAAAAAGGCGGGCAGGGAAACGGTTTCCCCAACGCATCCTTCGTGCTGCCTCCGAGCCCAGCGGATCGTCGCGGCCAATTCGGGCGGTGCGGGCCAGCGACCCGCCGCACCGCAGGGGAGCCGGGCAAAATGAACGGGCTGGCGTCCCGCGGGACGCTTTGGTAGGGTGGCGGCGGCGTTAGCCCCTCTGATGCCGGGACCGTCCTGCGGGCTTGGCATTCAGGAAAGGCGAAACCCTTGAACTGTGGATATTGAACATTGCACTTATGACATCGATCACGCAACTGCTCGGCGATAAGGCCGGCTATCTCCTGGACTTCAACCAACCGAAAATCGCGAAAGAGCGCCTCCACCTGCCCGGGCCGGACGCGGTCGACCGCCTGTTCGCGGTGTCCGACCGCAGCAACAAGGTGCTCGGCAACCTCCAGCGCATCTTCGGCCACGGCCGCCTCGGCGGCACCGGGTACGTCTCCATCCTCCCGGTTGACCAGGGCATCGAGCACTCGGGCGGCGCCAGTTTCGCCAAGAACCCGGACTACTTTGACTCCGAGAACATCATCAAGCTCGCGATCGAAGGCGGCTGCAACGCCGTCGCCTCCACCTATGGTGTGCTCGGGTCGGTGGCGCGGAAGTACGCCCACAAGATCCCGTTTCTGGTCAAGATCAACCACAACGAGCTGATGACCTGTCCGAACAAGTTCGACCAGATCATGTTTGGCACCGTGAAGCAGGCGGCGGACATGGGCGCGGCCGCGGTCGGCGCGACCATTTATTTCGGCTCCGATGCCAGCGGCCGGCAGATCGTCGAGGTCGCGCAGGCCTTCGCCCAGGCCCACGAACTCGGCCTCGCCACCGTGCTCTGGTGCTACCTCCGGAACAACGCCTTCAAGAAGGACAAGGACTACCACGTCTCGGCCGACCTGACCGGCCAGGCGAACCACCTCGGGGTGACCATCCAAGCGGACATCATCAAGCAGAAGCTGCCGGAGAACAATGGCGGCTACAAGGCCGTGAACCTGGCCGGCAGCAGCTATGGCAAGACCGATGAGCGGATCTATACCGAGCTGTGCAGCGACCACCCGATCGATCTCTGTCGCTACCAGGTCGCGAACTGCTACATGGGCCGTGCCGGTCTGATCAACAGCGGCGGCGAGTCCAAGGGCGCCGGCGACCTCGCCAATGCCGTCACCACCGCGGTCATCAACAAGCGCGCGGGCGGCATGGGCTTGATCTCCGGCCGCAAGGCGTTCCAACGCCCCCTCAAGGAGGGTGCCGAACTCCTGCACGCCATCCAGGACGTTTACCTGAGCAACGAAGTCACCGTCGCCTGAGCCACGCCCCCCCTCGACCGCCCGCGCAGCCCACCGGCTCCGCGGGCGGTTTGGTTTTCGAGGGGCCTCCGCAGGCGCGCGGTTCATGGATGCTGGAAATGAGGATTAGGGATGCTACGGCATCCGGACTCGCGTTCTTCGGTTGACTAACCCGGGAAACGGCCTTATCCTCTAGACCATAAGCACAGGCATGACCACCCAAGGACCATCTGCCGCGCTGCCCAGCGCGGGACGGCGGGAAGGCTCTCTGCCTCAGGAGTTTGTGCGAGGAGGATCCAGCATGGTGGAGAGGGGCGCACCGCCTGGGAGGGCTGTTCTCCGTCTGGTGGGCCGCGGGGGTCACGCAAAATTAACAAACCTTAATCCCAAAAAACGAAACAAAATGAGACCTATGAAACGAAACCTCATCCAAAGCCGGCTCGTCGCGGCCGCCGCCGGGCTTTTCCTGGCTGCGTCCGCCGGCGTGGTGTCGGCGCAAGCGGTGCCGACCATGTGGATAGCCACGTTCGACAACGACATCAGCGCCGTCGGCGCCATCGGCGGGAATGAAAGTGCCCTGACGACCATCGCGTGGGATGGAGCGATGGACGCCCCCGGAGGCCCCAACACACCGAGTGGCTCCCTGTACGCGACGATCAAATGGCCGGTGATTCAGACCCCAAGCAGTTGGACCTGGCAAGAGGTGCAGCTTCCGATTGGCGTGGCCTGGCCCGGCACGGATATCTCGACGTGGGTGGACGTGGAGATGGACATCAAAGTGGACCTGACGAACTCGTGTCCGGACATGGATGGGAACTTCGGGAATTTCTACTTCGTGGGTCAGTCGTGGAGCGATTCGCCCGGCTGGAATCAATTCGCCGGCACGACGATTTCCACCAACGCCGGCACTGGCTGGCAGCACATCAAGACGAGCCTCGCTTCGCTGCCGTCCCCGTGGGTCTTGAATCAGCTCGTGCTCGATATCAACTCGCAGCGCTCCACCAACAGCACGCTGGGCATGTCTTACTGGATTGACAACGTCAAAATCACGGCCCAGCCGCTCCCCTTGCCGGAGCTGAACGACTTGCAGAGCGCCACCCCGCCAGGGCTGACGCTCATCCCGGCCACCAGCGGCGAATACCAACGGGTGATGGTTTATCCGAACGAAGCAAACCTGGGGACGGACCTCGGCTGGTACAATCACGCCACGACCGGCAACCCGGTGAGCTACTCCTTCACCCTCTCCCATTTCCCCCCCCAGGGCAACTACCAGGCCCAGCTCTTCCTGATCCCGAACGCCACCATGGCGTACGGCGTCAACGACACTGCCGTGGACTGGAACTGCACGAACGACTTCATCCTGAACATCTCCGCCAACAACAACAGCCCGGCGCTCGCCACCTCCTGGAACGTCTCGATCAGCGTCAAGACCAACCTGGCTGGGGCCAATCCGAATCTGACCATCACGAACTTCGCCTATCCGCAGCTCCCGAACGGAACCTGGACGCTTACCTTCACGGACAACAGCCACTTCACGCTCATGCCGCCAAACCCCACCAACGCGGTGAGCGGCGAGATCGACCCGGCGACGCTGGCCTTGGTGACCGGCGCGGCGGCGGGCAACACGGCGCTCACGCCGTACTTCGGCACTCTGAACGCCTCGCTCACCAACATCGGCGTACCGTGCGTTTACAGCGCCCTCTCCATCCAAGGGACCTCGACGAACCTGAGCGACAACTTCGCCAGTGGTGTCTTCAACACCAGCATTTGGTCCAAACTGTCCGATGAACCGGCGGACATCCTGGTGACGACCAGCGACCTGCTGGGCTACCTGAGCTGGAACACGCCGAACGATCAGGGCTTCCAGACCGTGGCGGTCGCCAGTTCGCTGGCGGGGCCCTGGACCGGCATCAGTGGCAGCACGAACTGGTTCGCGGTCTCCCCCCCTACCGGCCTGCTTCGAGAGACGCTCCTGTCCAAGGCTGCGGTACACGCGGCCCTGAACGGCGCCGAGACCAACGCCGCCTTTTTCCGCCTGGCCAAGTTCGGCGCCACCCGGTTGCAAGTCCTCCTGCCGGGTGAGTCGAACGCCCCCGGCACCCCCACGGGCAAGAGCGGCTCGCCGGACCCCGAGACGCAGTGGGTTCCGTTTGACATCACCGTCAACGCGGTCGACAACCAGTTCAACCTGATCTCGAGCGTCACCGACACGGTCACCTTCACCAGCAACGACCCCGCCGCGGGCCTGCCGCTGGACACGCCGCTGGTGGGTGGCACCCTCACCCTTCCCGGCGGGGCCTATTTTGGCACGCTGGGCACCTGGACCATCACCGCCACCGACACGGCCACCATTGCGATCGCGCCGGGCACCAGCACCGCAGTCACCATCACCCACTAAGCGCATCTCCCGCGGCGGTGCCGCGGAACTCCCAAGTCAAAGGGCGCCGGATTGCTCCGGCGCCCTTTTCTGTTCCTCCGCGATCCCGGCGGTCTCACCCGGCGTGCCGCTTCATGCACTCGACCACCTGCGGGTCGAGTGGCGGCTGGGATTGACCCGCCTGGACCAAATCGTCGGGCGAGTACTTGGGATGGGACAACTCGATTTCCTGGTTGATCGCCTCGGGTTTGAGCCCGGCGGCGGCCAGCGCCTGGATGTCGGCGAGCGTCAGCGCTCGCGGCGCGGGCTCGGCCGGCGGCGGTGTCCCGGCGGCCGGAGCGGCCGCGGCCGGGACGGCGGCCGCTTCGTTGTACTGCACCACCTGGTAGGTCTGCGGGTAATAGACCCGCAGGCACGTCCGCTGGTCGTGATCCATCGCGTTGCCGATGAGCGACCCGGCGATGGCACCCGAGGTGCCGAGGATGATTGCGTCAGCGGCGCGGTGGCGCCCGCCCGCCGCGAGCCCCACCGCGGCGCCGAACAAGCCGCCCACCAGGGCGCCGGTGGCGGTGTGGTTCGTGGTGCCATCAGGCGACTGGCAGCCGGTGGTGAGGCAGACCTCGGCGGCGAGGGCGAGGACGGCCAGCAGGGATTGGTTTCCTTTCATGCGGTGCTCCTGGTTGAAGGCTTGGGTTGCGGCACGGGGGACAAAAGAAGTCAGGTGTCAGTGGCTCTTGCCCCCGGACGGGCGGAAAGCACCACCACCCCCGGAGCCGCCATGGGACCCGGCGGTCGTGACGGATCCGCCGGCCCGCGCCCCTGCCGTCCCGGACCCACCATGGTTCACCGCGGCCGGCCGCTCTTGAAACGAGGCGTGCTCCATGCGTCCGTGGGTGGCGCGGTCCAGGCGCTCGCGCCCGATCCCGTGGTTCACGAAGCGCCCCGCGGCATCCCGGTGGAAATCGTTCCGCACCACACTGCGGCGATAGAAGTCGTGCAGCCGATCACCCCGGATGTGCCAGGCATATTCGTGCCCGAAGGTCCGGATAAACCGGTCATGGAAGTGATCGAACCCGACGAACACGAAGCAGTCCGCGCCGAAACTGAAGTCGTATTCGAGCCCGACCCGAACGCCCCGCCAGAGGAAGCCGCCGTCCACGACCACCGCACCCACCGGCAGCGGCGCCCAACCGATCGCGGCATCCGCCTCGGCATGCCGCCAGAAGACCCAGGCCGGACCCCATTCGTACCCCGGGCACCAGAGCCAGCCGAAACCGGGCTCGCGGATCCACCGGCCGTAATGAAACGGCACCTCACCCCAAACATAATCCGACTGCCAATAAAGACCGTTCTCGGTCTGGACCCACCGGCCCATGTCGTAGTAGGGGCGGAAGTCAGGGTTGATCCGCAGGGCGGCATCGGGTCGCCAGTACCAAGCCCCGCGCAGGTTCACCCAGGCGCCGTAGGGAGCCAGTTGGTCGTGGAAACTGGCGAACGTGGGAGCCGCCACCGCCGGGGCCGGCGTGGCAACCACGGCAACCGCCGGCGCGCCAGCCGCCGCGGGGGCCGGGGCGGGCACCGGCGCCGCGGGAACGGCCTGCGCCACCGGAATCACTGGCGCGGGTGCCGGGGCCGGGGCTGGCACTGGCTCGGGCGGCGGCGGTGCCACCGGCGCGCTCTGGACCATCGCGTTGATGACGGCCGGAGACACCCCCTGCCCTTTCAGGAACACCAAATCGTCCGCGCTCAAGCTGAACACCCGTTGTTTGCTGCGGATGTAGCTGATGATGACGTCGTCCCCGACCTTCGCTTCGGTCAGGGTGACGACCTCGCGCACCTCGGGCGCGAGGGGTGCCGGCCCGACCGGCTCACTTTGGGCAAAGACCGGCGAACCGGCCGTGCTGACCATCCATCCCAAAACCGCCGCCACCGCGAGGGGCCGGAGTTTCGGGCCGTTCTGTTTCAAGCTCTGCGTGCTCATATTCTGGTTCTTTCGATGTCCGCGAAGATCGCGTTCACCGTTGCTAAACGGATCGCGGGGAGACCTGTTACAGGCAGGGTGCAAAAAAAACGAAAAGCGGTCCGCCGAACTCCCAAGCAGGCCGGTCGGGCTGCGCCGCCAGGGCACACTCCCCGCCCGGCTGGGGACGGCTATTCACCTGCGAGGGAATTGGTTGCGCCGAAGATGGTTGAACGTCGCGGGCCGGGCCTGTCCGCCGTCCTGTCCGCCGTCCTGTCCGCCGTAGCCTTGGCGGAGGCGGAAGCCTTGGCGGAGGCGGAAGCCTTGGCGGAGGCGGGCTTGCCGCGCCGGAGCTTTAGCGAAGGCGGGAGCGCTTGCGGAAAAAGCTCAAGAAAGCACGACCGAGCCAAATGAACGGTCACGGCCCAGTCGCCGAGGGCCGTTGGAAGCCGGATGCGATATTACGCCCCGCCCGCCGCCGTGCCCTGGGTGACCTTTCCGGCTATCCTGACGGCGTCAAAACACTCAGGGGCGTGGTATTTAACGCAAAGACGCAAAGGGGGAGGGAGGAATTCAACCCAATCCTTGCGTCTCTGCGTCTTTGCGCCTTTGCGTGGACCATGAGGCCGCCTCCCCACCGCGAGTGCCCGGCGTCCTCCCCGGTCGCAGGCGAGGCACGCGGCGGCGGCTCTCGTGCCCTGATTGACCAGTGCCCTGACCTGGGGCAGGTTCCCTGCAATCAACCTCATGCCAACCACACCGCCAGACGCCCGTCCGATGTTCTTCGCCCCCCAACTGACGCTCCGAAACGTCCTGGCGGGCATCGAGTTCTACCAGCGCGCGTTCGGCGCGGTGGAACTCCGGCGCTGGAGCAATCCCGACGGCAGCGTGCACGTGGCGGAGATGGCGGTGGGGGGCGCCATATTCCACCTGCACGAGGAAAAGTCCGGGGGGGGCGAACTGAGCCCGGAGACGCTCGGCGGCACAACCGTCTTGGTGGGGTTGTTTGTGCCCGACCCGGACGCGATGGTGCAGAGCGCGCTGGCGGCAGGCGGGCGGCTGGCGAGCCCCGTCCAGGATTACGATTATGGGTACCGCCAAGGGGTCGTCGACGACCCCGCCGGGCATCGCTGGATCATTCAAAAGCGAATTTGAGGCAGGGCTCGCCGGGGACTCCGCCGGTGGTCCCGCCGCGGGGCACGGGTCCGCTCACCGGGCGATATCCCGGCGCTGGATGATCCCGTAGGCCGCCAGCCAGCCTGCCAGTGCGATTCCCGCCAGAACCAGCAGCTTGGACCAGCGGAGAGGGGTGCCCGCAACGAGCTCGTAGGGTTCAAAGTAGTAGAACGGCGAAAGCCAGACGACATGACCAAGCGGAGCCCAGACGCGGTGCCCCCAATCCACAATCAACGCCGCAAAAGCGATCAAAGAGGTGGCGGAGGCGGCCACCCCGCGGCGGCAGGCGGCCCCGAAGGCCAGGGCGACCCCGCTCCAGGCCAGGGCGAGCAGGGCCAGATTCAACGCCAGCGAGCCGATGATGCGCGCGGACGGCCACACGGCGTCCCTCGGGGTGAACGCAGCCAGTCCGGCCAGCGTCCCCAGGATGATCATCAGGTGCATGAGGACGACCGTGACGATGATCAGGGCGATCGTGCGGGTGATCAGCCAGTGGCGGGGGACCGGCCGCGCCAGCACCAGATCGGCGAAGCCGCTCTCGATCTCCGAGGCGGGAAGGGTCCCGATGGTGATGGCCAGGGCCACGAAGATGATAATGAACGCAGTGTCAGCGTACACGGCGCAGACGAGCCCGTGGAAGGTCAGGAACGAGGTGAAGGAGGGCCCGATGATGTCGCGGATGAAGGGGGGAATGAGAGCCGAAATCTGTTGAAACTGCCCGCTTCGATGCACTTCTGAGGCGACCAGGATCCGGAACATCTGGAAGAACGCCAGGAGCACTCCAGTCGCGCCGAGGAGCAGCCGGGCGCGCCGGAAGGAGAGTTTGAAGAGGAGGAACGCGCGCCTCACGGGCCTTCCTTCCGGTAATACTTGAGCACGACCTCCTCCAAGCGGGCTTCATCCACCTCCAGATCGTGGACAGGAAGGTCCCGCAGCAGGGAGAGCAACGGGTGGAGCGGCCCCGCGACCTCCAGCCGCCACGCCCGGGGTTCCCTTTGGACCAGCTCATGCCCCGGCGGCAGCGGCGGGACCACCCCGACATCCGCATCGAACATGACCCGCACGCGACGGGGAGCAAGGCGCCGGCTGGCCTGGACCGTGGAGAGCAGCGCGAGTTCCCCCTTGCGCAAAAGCGCGATCCGGTCGCAGACCCGCTCCACCTCGGAGAGGATGTGCGAACTCATGAAGACCGTCACCCCCTGCTGCTTGACCCCGGCAACCAGACCGTAAAAGGCCTCCTGCATGAGCGGGTCAAGCCCGTCGGTCGGCTCGTCGAGGATCAGCAGCGGCGGCCGCCCTTGGAACGCCTGGATGATCCCGAGTTTCCGCTTCATGCCGGCGCTGTACTCGCGGAGGCGTCGGCGGAGGTCGCTGCGCGGCATCTCCAAGCGGTCACACAGTTCCTGCCGATAGGCGAGGTCAACCGGGCCGGGGTTGAGCCCGGCCAGAAAATCGAGCGTCTCGAACCCGGTGAGATCGAGATAGAGACCCAGCTCGCCCGGCAGATAACCAAGCCGGGCCCGCACCCTCAGGCTCTGCCTGGCACAATCAAAACCAAAAACCAGGGCCTGTCCTGAGGTGGGGCGGAGCAGGTCGAGCAGAAGCCGGATGGTGGTGGTCTTCCCCGCGCCATTGAGGCCCAGGAAGCCGAAGACCTCGCCCTGCCGGACCTCCAGGTTCAGGTCGTTCAGGGCCGTCAGCCCGCCGTACCGTTTGGTCAGGCCGCGCATCACGATCACGGAAGCGGGGGCGTCGCCCCCGCCGGAAGGCGGAGGCGCAGCGGTCTCAAGGGCGATGGACGGTTCGAGTGGCAACCTGGAAAGCTTGGACAAGGG
>Ga0182030_10003558_pt1 | contig 33281 bp, 27 predicted proteins | sample 812S3MmetaG_FD_121299 | JGI IMG/M metagenome (GOLD analysis project Ga0182030, IMG submission 121299) | Permafrost microbial communities from Stordalen Mire, Sweden - 812S3M metaG (Illumina Assembly) | ecosystem: Environmental > Terrestrial > Soil > Wetlands > Permafrost | place: Sweden... | reverse complement strand
GCGTGGGGCTGCGCGTGCCCTGATTCAGGCCGCCCACCGCCAGCCCCCCTCGGCACCCGCGATGTCCAGTCCAACAACCAGTCCGTAGCGATCACCCTCCAGTGCTAAAATGGGAACTGCTGGGCAAAAAGCGTGACAAAGAACCGGCGCGGCGTATATAGTCCAAGCTGCACTAAATTTGCATCATGAACCGACCACCTTTTGTCCTTCTGTCGGCCCTGCTTTGCCTGGGGTTGACCACGGCCCAAGCCCAGATTGGCGGCATGGGTCGTAAACCGCAGATTTCCGCCGTCACCACCAAACTGTTCGGGCCTGATGCGGCGTTCAGCGCCACGGTGGAGATGGAAGTGACGCCCACGGGTGCAGCCCCGCAGGTGAGCTTCCCCGCCAAGTTCGCCATCGATCATGGCAAGGTGCGGCTGGACATCGACGTCACCGAAATGAAGGGGGCTGGGATTCCGGCCGAGGCGCTGCCGCAGCTCAAGGCGATGGGGATGGACAAGACGGTGGTGATCTCCCGGCCCGACAGGAACGTGATCTACACGATCTTCCCCTCGCTCAAGGGTTACATGGAGAACCCGGGCAGCGAGGAGAAAGACCCGGATTTGAAGCTGGTGGCGAAAGACGCCGGCAAGGAGACCGTCGCCGGCCATGCCTGCACCAAACAGACGATGGTGGTGACCGACAAGCAGGGGAAGACGCACGAGGCGGTGGTCTGGCGTTCGGCCGAGGTGAAGAACCTGCCGGTGAAGATCGAGCAGACCGAGACGGCGGCCTCGGGCACCACGAAGGTTACGATGACCTTCAAGAACCACAACGCCGCCAAGCCCGCGGCGGCCCTGTTTGAGCCCCCGGCCGACGGGACGAAATATTCGGACCCGATGGCGATGATGCAGGGGGCCATGCAACGGCAGTCGGCGGGCGGCGGCACGGGAGGCTCCTCCCCCCCTGCGGCCGAGACCGCCCCGCGCCGTCCGCAGCAGTAATCCCCGGCATATGATGGAGGCTTGGATCGCCGACTACGTGCGCGCGCAAAAGGCGGCGCTTGATTCCATCCCCGCCGGTTCGGTGGCGGGCCTGGTGGCCAAGCTGCGTCAGTTGCTCCACGAGGACCGGCAGTTGTTTGTCTTCGGCAACGGCGGCAGCGGCAACAACTCGTCCCATTTTGTCACCGACCTGGGCAAGGCCGCCTCGGACAAGATCGGGAAGCGGTTCCGGGTGCTGTCGCTGAACGAAAACACCGGGTGGATGACGGCGCTGGGGAACGACTACGCCTATGACGAGGTGTTCGTCGGCCAGTTGCGCAACTACGGGCGGCCCGGAGACTGCGCGATGGGTTTGAGCGTGAGCGGCGATTCACCGAATTGTGTGAAGGCGCTCGAGTGGGCGCGGGCGAACGAGATGGGGACGGTGGCCTTGGTCGGCGCGAAAGGGGGCCGCATGGCCGCCGTGGCCGAGCAGGTCATCCGCATCCAGGACACGCATTACGGCCGGGTGGAAGATGCCGAGATGGGCGTCTGCCACCTGCTCTGTTACGCCTTCATCGAACACCCGGAGTGGGCCCGATGAGCGCTTTCACCCCCCGGTTGCCAATGGAGGGCGAGGTGGATTTCGCGCCCGGCTACGCCCCGCGGACCGGGCTCACCCACGCCCTGTTCGACTTCGACGGCACACTCTCCCTGATCCGCGAGGGATGGGTGCCGGTGATGACCTCGATGTTCGCCGAGATTGTGCCGGCGGTGCCCGGCGAGAGTGACGAGCAACGCGAACAACTTTGCCGCGAGGACATCCTGCGGCTGAACGGCAAGCAGACGATCTACCAGATGATCCAGCTCGCCGGGCGGGTGAGCGAGCGCGGCGGCGAGCCGCGGGAACCGCTTTGGTACAAGCACGAATACCTCCGCCGGCTCGACGAGCGGATCCGCCACCGGCTCGACGGCCTGCGCCAGGGCGCCATCCCGCCGGACAGCCTGGTGGTGCACGGGGCGCGGACTTTCCTCGAACAGTTGCGCTCGCGCGGGATCCCGATGTACCTGGCCAGCGGCACGGACGAGATCTTCGTGAAGGCCGAGGTCGCGTTGCTGGGGTTGGACGGCTACTTCGGCCGGCATGTGTACGGGGCACAGGACGACTACCAGCAGTTCTCCAAGAAAATGGTGATCGAGCGCATCCTCCGGGAGAACAACATCCCGGGCGCGAGCCTGCTTTCGTTCGGCGACGGCTACGTGGAAATCGAAAACACCAAGGCCGCCGGGGGGTTCGCGGTCGCCATCGCCAGCGACGAGGCGAACAACGGATCGGGGCGCTTCGACGAGTGGAAGCGGCAGCGTCTGGCCGGCGTCGGGGCGGACATCGTGGTTCCCGATTTCCGCGGCGGCGCGGCCCTGTTCGAACGGATCTTCGGCGCATGACACCCGCGCGGTTCCATGCCATCACCCAGGCTTATCCACGGCTGAAACTGGCCGTGGCGGGCGACTTCTGCCTCGACCGCTACCTCGAGATTGACCCCTCGCTGGAGGAGATTTCACTCGAGACCAAGCTGCCGGTGTACAACGTCCGGCGCGTGCGGTCGCAGGCCGGGGGCGCGGGCACGATTCTCAACAATCTGGCCGCGCTGGGGGTGGGGGAGCTCTACCCGGCGGGCTTTTGCGGGCGCGACGGGGAAGGGTTTGAGCTGCGGGAAGCGCTGGGCGGGCTGCCCGGGGTGCGGCTCGATTACTTCATCGAGACCGCCGGCCGCCGCACGTTCACCTACTGCAAGCCGCTCGTCGTGGAGCCGGGCCGCCCCCCGCGCGAGTTGAACCGGCTGGACAGCAAGAACTGGAGCCCGACCCCCGCCGAAGTCGCCTCGCAGCTCGGCACGGCCGTGATGGCGCTGGCGGAGCGGATGGACGGGATGGCGCTGCTGAGCCAGGTGGATGTGGCGGAGACGGGCGTGCTGAGCGATCCGGTGCTCTCGGCCTTGCGCGAGGCACTGCGGGCGCGGCCCGGCCGGCTGGTGATCGCGGACAGCCGTCGCACGCTGGGTGGGTTCCCCCCGGTGATTTTCAAGATGAATGCCGTGGAACTGACCGCCATGACGGGCACGCCCCCGGGCTCGTCGCTCGCCGACGTCGGGGCCGCCGCCGTCGAAGTGGCGCAGCGCAATGACCGTCCGGTGTTTGTCACCCTGGCCGAGCGGGGGCTCCTGGGGGCTTCGCCCGACGGCCTCACGGAGCACATGCCGGCCCGGCCGGTGCGCGGGCCGATTGACATCGTGGGGGCGGGCGATGCCGTGACGGCGAACCTCCTGGCCGGGCTGGCCGCCGGCGCGGACCTGCGGGAGGCGCTGGAGTTGGCGGGCGCGGCCGCTTCGGTGGTGATTCACCAGCTCGGGACCACCGGCACCGCGACGGTGGCCCAGATCCGCGACCTGCTTTTCCCCGCCCGGGGAGCGATTTAATGAGCCGCCAACCCCAACTCGGCCCCGGCGGGCAGGGGCATCGGCCCCCTTCCCTGAACCCTCCGGCGAGCGGTCGCCAAACGCAGGCCGGACGCCCGGGCCGCGACACACCGTGAGAACCGGCGTTTAACGACACGCCGGGCTTGCAATGCGGTCCTCCGGACGGCATGCTAATCCATCGGCATTTCAAGGCGCGGCCACCCCGCGCCTGAACCAACGTAATGAGCACAGCACCTGATAACGAGTTTGATTTGGAGAAGTTGTTCCTGCCGGCCTGGGCGCAGCAGCCCACGGCCGCCAAGTACGCGCACTATGAGGGCGAGAGGGAACGGCCTGACCGGCGGGATGATCGCCGGGGTGGTCCCCGGCCGCCTCGGCGGGATGGATTCTCCGGCCCGCGGCGTGATGACCGGGGCAGCCGGCCCGGTGGCCCGCCCGGAGCCGGGGGCGGTGGCCCGCGCGGCGGCGGCGGACGTGACCAGCGTGGCGGCCCGCGCGGCCCCGGCGGCCCCCGCCCCGAAGGCGGTCGCGGCCCGCGGCCCGAAGGACGCCGCGACGAGCCCCGCCGCGAGGAGCCCGCGCCCCTGCCCGAGGTGAACCTCTCCCTCCTGCCCGAGCCGAAGGGCGTGGAGTCCCTGGCGCGCCAGATCAAAATGACCGGCCGGGCCTACCCGCTGTTCGACATCGCCCAGATGATCCTCCAAAAGCCGGAGCGGCATAACGCCGTGTTCACGGTGAAGAAGGACGGCACGGGCAAGGTGGTGCAGCCGTTGTTCGTGTGCGCGCTGGACAACACGCTCTGGCTTTCCGAGGCGGACGCCGTCGGCCACGTCCTGCGCAAGCATTTCGCTACCTTCTACCAGGCGGAGCGCACCCCCGCCGAGCCGCCCAAGGGCAAGTACACCTTCGTGGCCCAGTGCGGCCTGAGCGGCGTCGTCCTCGGGCCGCCCAACCACCACGACTACCAAAACCACCTGCGCAAGCTGCACAGCGACCGGTTCTCGCGCATGGACTTCGAGGTTTACAAGTCGCGCGTCCGCATTGTCCGCGACGAGGAGGTCGTGAAGAAGTGGATCGATGACCAGAGCTGGAAGACGGAGTATGTCTGCCTGAACCTGCCCGAGCCGCTCAAGCTCGCGACGATGGAGGAGGTCGAGCAGCATTTCCGCCAGACGCACAAGGAGAACATCATCAAGCCGGTGGAGGCCCACACGCTGGGCGGGGCCGAGGCCCGCGCGCTCCGGTGCCCCGAGCTCGTGCGCATGGTGCGGGTGCTGTGGGAGGATCAACGGCGCTTCCCGCTCCAACTCGCCACCGTCCTGAGCCAGCAGTTCGCCGGCCACGGCCTGCAGTTCTTCAAGGTGAACAAGACGGTCACCCATGTGGCCATCGCCCGGCCGCACCACCTCGATCTCGCGGCCGCCCCCGTCTCCGACGGGATCCGGCACATCGTTGAATTCATCGACGCGCACCCCAAGGGCACGCGCCGGGACCTGGTTGAGGCTCTGGCGCCCTCGCCCCTCGTCGTGCCGGCCGCCCCGGCGGCCCCCGCCCCGATCCCGGTGGCTCCGGCCGAAGGCGAAGCCGCCGCCGCCCCGGCCGCCGCGCCCGCTCCGGCTGCCGCCGCGAACCAGCCGACCCCGGAGCAGACCGCGGTGATCGCGGACCTGCACTGGTTGGTTCATCAGGGCCACGTGATCGAGTTTGCCAATGGCATCCTGGAGACGGCCAAGAAGCCGGCCGTCAAACCGCCCCGGCCCGAACCCAAGCCGGCCCCGAAGGCTGCTCCGGCCGCCGCTCCTGCGGTCCCCGCCGAGGCTCCGGCCGCGGCTCCCGCGCCCGTGGTGGAAGCCGCCCCTGCCGTCGAGGCGCCCGCGGTGGCGACTGAAGCCACCCCAGCCGAGCCAGCCCCGGCTGCCGGGGCCACGGCCACGGAGGCTTCGGCTCCCGCGGCCGCCGAGGACGGAGATTTCTGCGGGTGCGCCTCCGCCTGCGAGGTCCCCACCCCGGAGGCGGCCCCGGCCCCTGCGCCCGAGGCTCCCGCGGTCGTGCCGGAGCCGCCGGCCCCGGCCGTCTAAGGTCTGGCCAGTTCATTGAAGAAGGCCGCCGGTGCGAACCGGCGGCCTTTTGCGTCGGTTTCGCGGCCGCTAATGTGCTTGGCAGGCGGTGGGGGCCGCTGCTACAATCGGGTGTGTCATTCAGCAAACTAGGCCTCGCCCACGGGGTGCTGGACGGGGTGAAGGCAATGGGGTATGTCGAGCCGACGCCCATCCAGCACCGGGCCATCCCGTTGATCCTCTCCGGCCGCGACGTGATTGGCAGCGCCCAAACGGGCACCGGCAAGACCGCCGCCTTCGCCCTGCCGATTCTCTCGCTCCTCGGCCGTCCGCAGCGCTCACCCCGCGTCCTGATCCTCGAACCGACGCGCGAGCTGGCGGCGCAGGTCGAAACCGCGATCCATGATTTCTCCCGCTACACCGATCTCCGGACGGTGGTGATCTTCGGCGGGGTTGGCTACGAGCGCCAGCGGCAGGCCTTGCAGGAGGGGGTGGATGTGATCGTGGCCACGCCCGGCCGGCTCCTCGACCACCTGCGCCAGGGGGACTGCCGGCTGGACCGGGTCGAGTTCCTCGTCATGGACGAGGCGGACCGGATGCTCGACATGGGTTTCCTGCCCGATGTGAAGAAGATCGTGGAGCGGTGCCCGCGGCAGCGGCAGACCTCGCTGTTCTCGGCCACGATCCCACCGGAGATCGAAACGCTGATCCAGTGGGCGATGCACGACCCCGAGACGGTCGAGATCGGGATGCGGCGGACGCCGGCGGAGGGCGTGCGGCACGTCATCTATCCGGTGGCGGAGGCCCAGAAGACCGACCTCCTGCTTGAGCTGCTGAACCGGTCGAACTACGAGTCGGTGATTATTTTCTGCCGGACGAAGTACGGGGCCGACCGGGTGGCGACGCTGTTGAAGCGGCACAACCACGCGGTGGCGGTGCTGCATTCGAACCGGACGCAGCGGGAGCGGGAACAAGCGTTGCAGGGTTTTCGCGAGGGCCGTTACGAGGTGCTTGTGGCGACCGACATTGCGGCGCGGGGGCTGGACATCGCCGACGTGAGCCACGTGGTGAATTATGATGTGCCGCAGCACCCCGAGGATTACATCCACCGGATCGGCCGGACCGGCCGCATGGACGCCAAGGGTGACGCGCTCACGCTGATGGTGGCGGAAGACGCGCGGCACGTGCAATCGATCGAGCGGTTCATCTCGCAGAAGGTCCCGCGGGTCAAACTGGAAGGGTTCGAATACCGCTACACCGCGCTCTTCGAGGAGAGCAAGCCGGGCCAGCCGGCGGCGGGACCCATGCGGGTGCGCGGGGCGCGGGTCCACGGCGGCTACTTCTTCGGCCGCGTCCGCGGCAAGCGGTAGGGCTTTGCCGCCCCGGGCCGGCGGGTGTCTGGCACCGAGTGCCCGGGTGCTCGATCAGGGCAGCGCCTGCACGCGGTAAAACAAGGCGGGCAGCCCCGGTTGGAACGGGTCGAAAAAGTCGATCCGTCCGCTGGGAGCCATGTTGGTGGCGATGGCGGTCCAATTCACCAGGTCGCTGGAACTTTGCCACCCATAATTCCGGTAGGCTTCCCCGGCGAGCACCAGATGGATGAAGCCGTTGGTGAGCACTGGCGGGACCGGGAAGCTCGGCGCGGCGGGAACTGCCGGGAGGATCGCGGTGCCGGTGGTGAAGGCGGTGGGGGTGTCGGACATGAGCGGGTCGCCCTGGCTGTCACCCATCACCGGGCTTCCGGTCGAGGGGTTCATATACCATTGGAGAGCGGTGTTGGCCGGCCACGGGTTGGTGCTGGACACGGTGCAGGTGAGATGGTCCGCGCTCCAAACACCCGCGAAGGAGTTGGTGGTTCCGTAAACCGTCATCGAGAATCCGCTCCCCATCGGCTTGTTGAAGGTGACCGTGAGGGGAATGTTCCGCGGCACGCCGGTGGCGCTGTTGGCGGGGGTGAGCGAGACGACCACCGGCGGGGTGGGATCGCCGGGGCCGATCGTCGTGACGTAAAAATCGGTCTGGGACCAGTAGCCGGCGTAGCCGGGCGCGCCGGTGTAGGTCAAATTGGTGGAGGTGAAGTTCTCGAAGAGGAGGTGGGCGAGATAGCTGCGGCCTGGTGCCAGGGTGCCCGCGGGGATGGTGAAACTGCTGTTGGTGCCGTTCAGCGAGTTGGTCGCGCCCGGTACGGCACCGGTGGCGAGGACCGTCCCGCTGCAGGATTCAAGCCGCAGTTGGACGAACTGCTTCGTGGTCCCGCCGGGGATCGGTACCCAGGCGAGGCCAAAGGGAGCGGTCGGATCGATCGATAGGGCGTCGGTGGGGTTGCTGATGCGCGGCGCGGAGGGGTAAACGCTCGTGCCCAGCGGGAGCGTGAGGTTGTTCCTGGAGCCGTCGTGGGCGGTGAAAAAACTGAAGCTGTAAGTGCCGCTCGCATAGGTGCCGTCCAGCGCGCTCTGGGACGCCGCCCGATCCGAGAAACTCAGCAGCGGAGCCGGGCCGGAGGAGAACAGCGGGCGGGTGCCAGCGGTCGGGAGGGTGACCGAGGCGTTGAAGACCACCGAGGAGTTCGTGGGCACCGCCTCGGCGAAGAAGAGGTAGGGCGCGACCCCCTTCAGCACCGGGGCGACGCTGTTGGTCTGCACCCAGGCATGGCCTTTGCTTACCGAATAGAAGGTCAGATCCGCCCCGGCGGCGGAAAAAGCGGCTGCCAGGGCGAGCGCGCCGGCGGCGGGAAGGAGCAACGAGTGGGTGACGGGAGGGTTCATGGCGCGGTTCTCCGGCAGGTAATTGACACGGGGCTTTTCGGTTTCGGAGTATTTAACCCACGCGCCGTGGCCCGTCAAATGCCGCTGGTTGGTTATCCGCGCCGCCCGGTTACCACCGTCCGGTCCGGCAAAGGGTTGGTGCTCTCGGGGTGGCCCTCGGAGCACCCATCGCCATGAAAACCCCAACTTGACCGGCCGACCGCCGTGGCGGGGACGTCTCGTCCCCAGCCAGGCCGCGGGCGAGCGCACACCTCATACGCGGCGAAACCGTAGTTTCGTTCCCCGGGCACCTCGGAAGAGGATGTGGTGACGAGACGTCCCCACCCCGGCGTGGTGGGCGCGACAGGGGTCGAACCTGCAAGGATTGCTCCAAAGGATCCTAAGTCCTTCGCGTCTGCCAATTCCGCCACGCGCCCAACCGTCCCGGGCCACCCCGGACCGCCCGGGGGCGGTAAGGTGACTCTCGCAAAATCACCCCACCCCCGCAAGCCGCCAGTTGGCGCGGGCAAGGCCGCCTTTGCCCTTGCGCCGGGGGGCTGAATGACCATCCTTACCGCGATGGCTGAACGGAAGATCACGGACGCGCTGGCCAAGCCGGACGCGGCGCTCGAAATGACGCTGCGCCCGTCCCTCTTTTCCGATTTCACCGGCCAGGCGAAGGTCAAGGAGCGCCTCGAGATCACCATCGCCGCCGCCCGGCAGCGCGGCGAGTCGATCGACCACGTCCTGCTGAGCGGCCCGCCGGGCCTGGGCAAAACCACCCTCGCCTCGATCCTCGCCAAGGCCATGGGGGCGAACCTCAAGTGCACCAGCGGCCCGACCATCGAAAAAGCCGCCGACCTCGCCGGCCTGCTCACCAATCTCGAGGCAGGCGACGTGCTGTTCATTGACGAAATCCACCGGCTCCAGAAGACCATCGAGGAGTATCTTTACCCGGCGATGGAGGACTTCAAACTCGACATCATCATCGACCAGGGGCCGAACGCCCGCAGCGTGCGGCTGAACCTGCCGCGCTTCACGCTGATCGGGGCGACCACCCGCAGCGGGCTGCTCACCGCGCCCTTGCTGACGCGCTTTCCGATCCGCGAGCGGCTGGACTATTACCAGGCGGACCAGCTCCAGACGATCGTCCTGCGCGCGGCGCGTCTGCTGGGGGTGGAGATCGAGGAGCGTGCCGCGCTGGAGGTGGCCCGCCGCAGCCGCGGCACGCCGCGCATTGCGAACAACCTGCTGCGCCGCGTTCGCGATTACGCGCAGGTGAAACACGCGGGCAAAGTGACCCACGAGGCGGCGGACCGTGCCCTCGCGATGCTCGAAATCGACGAGAACGGCCTCGACGAGATGGACAAGCGGATCCTCGAGGCGATCATCGTCAAGTTTGCCGGCGGGCCGGTCGGCATCCAGTCGCTGGCGGTGACGGTGGGGGAGGAGCCGGACACCATTGAGGAGGTTTACGAGCCGTATCTGATCATGGAGGGCTACCTCAAGCGCACGCCCCAGGGCCGGGTGGCCACGGACCAGGGCTACGCCAAGCTCGGCCGCCAGCCACCGGTCGCCGAGCAGCGGCGGTTGATCTGAGGCGTAGCGGCCACCGATCGTAGCGGCGTTTCGGCAGAACGCCGCTGAAATCTTCGCCCCCGAGCAGGGCGGCAAACCGAACCAGAGGTCGTCGCTTCCGCCCTCACCCCCGCCTTCGCCGAGGCTATGGCGGGCAGGAAGACTGCGGCGCAACAAGTCCGCCTCTGGCTGCGTCTGGCCGCAATAATGCGGGGCACTGCCGAGACCCCGCTACGCCCGGAGTTCGCCACGGCCGTTCGGGCGTACCAAGGGCTTCCCTACTCCGGTTCGTCGGCGACGGGATCGGCGCGCTGGCTGATGACCGAATCGGCCACATAAACTGCGATGGCCAGCCAGCAGAGCCCAAAGCTCACCAGCTTGGCGTGGTCCAGCGGTTCGTGAAACACACAGATCGCCATCAGGAACTGCCCGGTTGGTCCGATGTATTGGAGAAAGCCGATCATCGAGAGGGGCAGCCGGCGGAGGGCCACGCCGAAGAGCAGCAGCGGAACGGCTGTCAGGATGCCCGAGAGGGAGAGCAGCGGACCAAAGCCGGCCGTGGCGCCCGGCGCGGTCCAAAACAACAGTTTGGCCAGCGCGATCGGGAAGAGGATGACAGTCTCGACCATGAGCCCGTGCAGGGAATGAATGTTCACCGTCTTGCGCACCAACCCGTAGAAGCCGAAGCTCAGCGCGAGGGAAACCGCCAGCCAGGGGAAGCCCTCGCCCCGCAACGCGAGGTTCACCACCCCCAGCGCGGCGACCCCGGTGGCCACCCATTGCCACGGGCGGAGACGCTCCCGCAGGAAGACCATCCCCAAGGCCACCGAGAGCAGCGGGTTGATGAAGTAGCCGAGGCTCGCCTCGAGCGTCTGGCCGCTCCCGACCGCGTAGATGAAGAGCAGCCAGTTGGCCGCGATGAGCACCGAGCCGAGCGAGAGGAGCAGGAGTGCCCGCCGATCCCGCATCACCGGGAGAATCGCTCCCCACTCGCGCCGCACCGTGATGACCACGCCCAGGAAAAGGACGGACCAAAAGATCCGGTGGCAAAGCACCACCGGCGGCGGGACGGTCGAGAGGAGGTGGAAGTAGATCGGAAACACCCCCCACATGGTGTAGGCGGCGATCCCGTAAACCAGGCCCGTGCGGGCACCGGTGGATGTCTGGTGATTGGTCAAAACCGAATGCTGACGCCGCCCAGGGAAACGGAGGCGTCGGTTGGCGGTCGGCTCGTGCGGCGCGCATCCCGTGATGGGGGCGCCCGCCCGGCCGGCCGGGGACAATCTCCATGCGAAAGGCCGGTTTTGCAACCCCCGACTGCGGGGGGTGATTTGCCTCGGCGAGGCCACGGCGGACGGGCCGGCGGGCGGGAAGGCCCCGGGGGGACAAGTTCTCCTCTTCGTGCGCGGAAATCTGCGGCGCAATCACTTCCCTGCCAAGTGGAGGGATAGAGCTCATAGGGGTGCCCGCCCTCACCCCGACCCTCTCCCCCTGGAGAGGGAGCCGCTATGGACGCGCCTGGGCAACTCGGCCGCCGCAGGTCTGGTTTCTGCCGCTTCCCTCCCAAGTGAAAAGTCGCGGCTCAGCCCCGCATCAGGAGGCCGCCACCCACTCCAGCATCCGTGAGATCCCCTCTTCCTTGTCGATCTGGGGCTGCCAGCCCAGGAGCCGTTCGGCCTTGCTGATGTCGGCCACAAAGACCTTCTGGTCGCTCTGGCGCGGAGGGTTGTGGGTGAAGACCAGCGGGGTGCCGGTGCGGCGCCCCAGCAGATCAAACAGCTCGAGCAGGGAGAGACTGTTTTCGCGGCCGCCGCCGATGTTGAAGATCTCCCCGGCCACGGTGTCGCGATGCTCGTAGGCCGCGGCGTAGAGGCGCACCAGATCCTCGCCGCGGAGGACGTCGCGGACCTGCTTGCCGTCACCCGCGATGGCGAACGGGGCCGGGTCGCGGCCGGCTTCCGTGGCCTTCTGCTGCTGGATCGCCTGGAGGCAGAACCAGCCGATCCAGCCCTGGTCCACGGTGGCGAACTGGCGGCCGCCGTAAATGGAGGAATGGCGGAACACCACCGTCTTCAAGCCATAGTTCCGATGCCAGTCGCGCACGTACTGGTCCGCCGCGCCCTTGGAACAGCCGTACGGGCTGGCGAAATCGAGCGGCAGCGACTCGTCGAAGCCGAGCGGGTGATCCGGGGTGGTGTGGCGCGAGGGGATTTCCTCGTAGCGGAGGTTGTCCAGGTCGCCATAGACCTTGTTGGTGGAGCTGTAGGCCACCAGGGCGTCAGGGCTTAGGTGCCGCGTGGCTTCGAGGATGTTGAACGTGCCGAGGACGTTGGTCTGGAAGTCGCGCCGCGGGTCGGAGAGCGAGGTCGTCATCGCCACCTGGCCGGCGAGATGGCAGATGAAGTCAAACGGGCCGCGCGCCCGGAAGACTTCCGCCACGCGCGCCTCCTCGGCCAGGTCATGCTGGAAAAAGGCCAGGCGATCGGCGCCGTGCTGGGCGCGCAGCCAGACCAGGTTCGCCGCCGAGCCCTTGCGGAGCAGGGCATCGATCACGGTGACCTGCCAGCCCGCGTGCATGAACGCGGCCGCGACATTGGAACCGAGGAAGCCGCAGCCGCCGGTGACGAGGAGGTGTTTCATAGTGTTCAAGGTCGGAAAGCGAAGCTTAAATCGGGCGCGCGCCTTTGGCGCGCTCGGACTCGACGGTGAGGCGCAGCCCCTCCGCCAGCGGAACGAGCGGACGCCACCCCCACGACCGGAGCTGGGTGATGTCCGCGCAGGTGTGCATCGGTTCGCCGGGGCGGTGTGGCAGCGCGCCGAACAGGAGCCGCGTCGGCCCCCGGGCGAACTCGTGGACCAGCTCCACCAACCGCCGCACCTCCACCGCCTCGCCGCTGCCCACCTCCACGTCCACATACCGCCCCGCAGCCGTCGGCGGCACCGCAGGATCCTCGATCGCCAGCAGCATCGCGCCCACCACGTCATCCACATGGAGGAAATCGCGGAGTTGGCGGCCGTCGGTCAGGGCGATCTCCGGCTCCCCGGCCAGGCACCGCCGGATGAGCCCGGTGACGAACTTCGTCGGGTCGTCGTCCGGCCCGTAAAAATGCTGCACGCGCAGGTTCACCACGCGCGTCTCTCCACCAGCCATGCGCAGCCATTCCGTGGCGTGATGCTTGCTCAGCGCATACGGGTTGAGCCCCGGATCCAAGACCGTGCCGGTGTGGATGAAACGCGCTGTCCCGTGGTCGCAGGCCAGCCGGTGCAGGCGCGCGGGCAGGAGGGTGTTCGCCTGGATCAGGTCCGGGATCGTTTCGCCCCGGCGGCCGTAGAGCGCCGCGCAGTGCACCACCGCGGCGGGTGGCGGGCCGCTCCGGAACGGGGCGGCGGGATCCGCCGCGTCAAACCACCGCACCTGCTCCGCCGCGTCGCCGAGCCGGGAGGTGTCGCTGGTCGGACGGCGGAAGGCGAGCACCTCGTGACCCCGGCCGACCAGCATCCGGGCCAGATGGCTCCCCAGAAAACCGGTGGCGCCTGTCAGCAAAATGCGCATGGCGCGGGGGTCACGTGCGGCTTCGGACAAAGCTGGTCACCACCTCGATGATATGGTCGAGCATCGGGCCGGTCAGCCCGGGATAGGTGCCGACAAAGATCGCCTCGCGCATGATGCGGTCGGCCCCCTCGAGCCCCCCCGCCACGCGGAAGGCCGCGGGATTGTCCTTGCGCAACTGCACAAAGGCGGGCTGGCGCGCCAGGTTCCCGCCGAACAGCATCCGGTTGCCGATCTTCCGCTCGTCCAGCCGGCGGGCCAGATCCGTCCGCGTGAACGGCGCCGTTGCCTTCACCAGCATCATGAACCCGAACCAGCTCGGGTCGCTGCGGTGCCCGCCCGCGTCCCAGGTGAAGCCGTCGGGGGTCCAACCGGTGGCGTGGGTCGGGAGCATGAACTCGAAAAACTCCTCCAGCGGCGCCAGGCCGCGGCGCAACGTCTCCCAGTTCCTCCGCCGGGCGGCGGCGAAGGAGGGCAGCTTCTTGAGCTGGGCCCGGCCAATCGCCGCCTGCGGGTCGAGCGGCTTGAGGTTGTAACCCAGGTGCGAATAGATGTATTTGTGGTCGTACCCTGCGGGCAGTTCCCCCAACTGCCAGTCGAACCGCCGGCCGCAGGTGTTGTCGTGCCCGCTCGGGCACCAGCAATCCCGGCCCCAGTCGCGGAAGCTCTCCACGAGCACCTTGAGCTTCAGGTTCTCGCGCACGTTCACCGCGCCCCCCTCGCCCAGCGTGAGGTGGTGCGGCGGGTAAAACGACTGGGTGGAAAGGTCGCCCCAGCTCCCGGTCAGCCGGCCGTCGTAGGTAGAGGCCAGCGCGTCGCAGTTGTCCTCGATCAGCCAGAGCCCGTGCCGGGCGCAGAACTCGGTCACTGCGGCGAGGTCGAACGGATTGCCCAGCGTGTGGGCCATGAACACCGCCTTGGTGCGCCCCGGCGAAAACGCGGCCTCCAGCAGCTCCGGCCGCCCGTTGAGTGTCACCGGATCGCAGTCGATGAAGACCGGCACGAACCCGTTCTGGACGATCGGGGCCACCGTGGTGGGAAAGCCGGCCGCTCCGGTGATGATCTCATCGCCCGGCCTCAACCGGCGGTTGCCCAGCCGCGGGCTCGAGAGCGAGCTGACGGCGAGCAGGTTCGCCGAGGAGCCCGAGTTGCAGAGCACGCTCGCCTTGACCCCAAGGAACTTCGCCAGCCCCTGCTCGAAGGCCTCCCCCTCGGGGCCAAGCGTCAGCCAGAAATCGAGCGTCGAGCCGACCGCCGCCTCGACCTCGTCCTCCGTGAAGACCCGCCCTGCGTAGGGGACGGTGCTCTGCCCGGCGACGAAGGCCGGGCGGGGGACGGCGGCCGGGTCCTCGTAGCCGGGGCGGTTCCCGGCGTGGACCATGCGGGCGTATTCGCGGGTGAGGCGGAGAATCTCCGCCTTCAGTTGGGCGGCCGGGTCACTCATATCAAACCTGGTTGCGGGCCGCGGCGGGCTGCGCCCAGGCCAGCCCTGCGCGACGCGCGGTCTCCTCGTACGCCGCGATCTGCCCGAGCGAGAAGGAGATCATGTCCTTCCCGCCCTCCTGGTGCCGGTGGCGGTACCAGGTCACGGTTTGGCGGATCGCCTCGGGGAAATCCCACACGGGCCACCAGCCGAGCAGGGCCGCGGCCTTGTCGATGGCGAGGCTCAGCAGGTGCGCCTCGTGCGGCTGGTTGGGGCTGGAGACATCGGTCCACGCGCCGGGCCAGTGTTTCAGGATCTCCTCCACCACCTCGCGCACATTGTGGCGGGCGGCGGGGCCGGGGCCGAAGTTGAAGCCGGAGGCCAGCGGCGAGTGCTTGCCCGCCGCGCCCAGGCTCGCCCCGAGCCAGAGGTAGCCGCCCAGGCACTCGAGCACGTGCTGCCACGGCCGCACCGCCCGCGGGTTGCGCACTGGAATCGGATTCCCCGCCAGCAGCGAGCGCAGGCAGTCGGGCACGATCCGATCCGCCGCATAGTCGCCCCCGCCGATCACATTGCCCGCCCGCACCGTCGCCACCGGCCCGAGTTTCGGGTCGGGCACGAAAAAGGAGCGGTTCCAGGCCGCGGTGAGCAGTTCCGCCACCCCTTTGGTCATGGAGTAAATGTCATGCCCGCCCATCGCGTCGTTTTCGCGGTAGCCAAACTCCCACTCGCGATTCTCGTAGCACTTGTCGCTGGTGATCACCACCACCGCGCAGGGGATCCCGGCCCGGCGGATCACCTCCAGCAGGTTGGCGGTGCCCACCACGTTGGTGTGGAAGGTGTCCAGCGGCTCGACGTAGGAGAGCCGTACCAGCGGCTGGGCGGCCAGATGGAAGACGATGTCGGGCCGGGCCTCGGCCAGCACCTTCCTGAGCTGGTCCACGTTGCGCACGTCCCCCGGCACATCGCCCGCGAAGGCGTGCGGGGCGATCACCTCGTACAGGCTCGGGTTGGTCGGGGCGGGGAGGCTGAAGCCCCAGACCTCCGCGCCGAGCTGTTTGAGCCAGAGGGAGAGCCAGGCACCCTTGAAACCGGTGTGGCCGGTCAGCAGCACCCGGCGGCCGCGATAGTAGCCTTGGAAGCTCATTAGCGTCCCTGCCACAGCTTCCACGGCGCCTTGCCGCTGCTCCACATGCTGGTGAGCAACTGCTGCTCGCGGTAGGTGTCCATGCACTGCCAGAAGCCGGTGTGGGCGTACGCCGCGATCTGCCCCTCGGCGGCCAGGCGGTTCAACGGCCCCTGCTCCAGCACGCAGGTGTCGTCTGTGAGGTAAGACCCGATGCGCCGGTTCACCACGAAGAACCCGCCGTTGATGAAACTGTTCTGCCGCTCCGCCTTCTCATGGAACCCCGTCACCGTCTCCCCGGTGATCTCCAGGTCGCCGAACCGCCCCGCGGGCTGCACCGCGGTGAGCGTGATCACCTTCTGCTGCTGGAGGTGGAACTGGATCGAGGCGTTGATGTCGCTGTCGATCACCCCGTCCCCGTAGGTGAGGAGGAAGTTCTCGTCCTCGATGAACGGGAGCACCCGCTTGAGCCGGCCGCCGGTCATGGTCGCCTGGCCGGTGTCGATCAGCGTCACGCTCCAATCCTCCTCGTCATGCGCGGTGTGATATTTGATCTGCGGCCGGGCCCCCAGGCGGAGGGTGACGTCGCTGGTGTTCCACTGGTAGTTGCGGAAGTAGTCCTTAATCACCTCGCCCTTGTAGCCGAGGCAGAGGATGAAGTCCTTGTGCCCGTGGTGGGCGTAGAGCTTCATGATGTGCCAGAGGATCGGCCGGTCGCCGACCGGGACCATCGGCTTGGGGCGGAACTCCGTCTCCTCGCGCAAACGCGTGCCGAGGCCGCCGCAAAAAATGACTACTTTCATTGGTTCTTCCCGCGATTGAGCCCATCCTCCCGGAAACGCCGGAGTCCCCCGGATGATGAACGCCGGTTGAATACCCTTTTCCGCCCCCGGAGACAATAAAGAAGCAAGGCGCGCCGATTCCCCAAACGGCGGGTTCAAGAACCTGGCCGGAGGAAGCGAGGTCTCGTCCTGAAATCGGCTGGTGTGTTTGGATTGACCCTCGGTACCGACCGCAACGGGAATCACTACTTGACCGGCTGCGCGATAGAGGCGGGGACGTCTCGTCCCCAGCCAGCCCGAAGGCGAGATCACGCCGCGAAGGCGGCGAAGCCGGCGCTTCATTTCCCGGGAAACTCAAAAGAGAATGTGGGGACGAGACGTCCCCACCCCGCTGGGATGCGGACGCCGCCCCGGCGAATGGCCGACCCGGGCCGTCCTGAAGCGACGGGATTCGCCAGCCTTGAGCGGTAACCATTCAGCCACCGAGGGCACCGCGCCTCCGCCGGACAAACCAGCCAACCCCGAATGGCCTTGCGGCTAAACCCGATGCCGGTTGTCCTCAAGGCCGTATCGTGGGAATTCCGGGACCGGCCTCCCGCGGGGAGGATTCGATCACCCTGGTTCGCGCGGCGTCTTGGCGCAGCCGGGCCGTCTGGGCCATCGGCGTCCGCTCGGGAGACGGTTTACTTGGTTCCGCCTGCTTGTTTCCCGCCCATGCCGCCCCGCAACTCGGGCCAGAGCGCCTCCAAGTCGCGGTCCTCGAGCGCCTGCGCCTTCATGTCCGCCGTCCGGCCGAGCCGGAAGGCCTTGCGCAACCAGATGCGGGCGTGGTCCAAACGGCCGAGCTGGCACTCGTAACAGGCCAGGTTGTAACGGATGGTCGCGATGCCCGGGAACTTCTCCACCACGCGCAGCAGGTTGTCCCGCGCCTCGACGGTGCGTCTCAGCTCGTGCAGGCAGTAGGAACGGTGGAACCAGCCGGACGGCTCCTCGGGATCCACGTGGATCAGTTCCGCGGCCACCTCCAGCCCGGCGGCCCAGTCCTTCGCCGCGGCCAGGATCTCCCAGCGCACCTGCAGCACCTCGGGGTGCCCGGCGTAGGTGGCCGGCACCTGCTCCAGCTCGGCACGGGCCTCGTCCGCGTTGCCCAGGCCAAGCCAGCCTTGCGCGGCGTTCAGGTGGAAGATGTGGGGCGGCGGCAGCGGGTCCATGTCACGATTTCGCGGGTTTGTCCCGGGACGCCGGCGCCTGGAAGGCCACGGCGCATTCATGCACCGAGGCGAAAAAGCTCTCCGCCCCCACCTCGGCGGTCAGGCCGATGCGGTCCAGAATCGCGCGGAAGGGGCGGTTGGCGTGGGCAAATTTGAGGGCGATCCCCCGGGCTTGCAACTCGTGGTTCAGGCTGTGCAGCGCCTCGGCGGCGGTGGCGTCAATGTCCGTGATCGCCTGGGCATCGATCAGCAGCCAGCGCACCGGCTCCTCGCAAGCCCCCAGCACCGTCCGGACCCGCCCGGTGAAGTGGGCGGCGTTGCAAAACACCAGCGGCGCGTAATAGCGGTAGGTGAGCAGGCCGGGGATCATCCCGCCCGTGCTGCCCACGCCCAGATCGTGGAAGCCGTGCCCGGGCACCTCGCATAGCACCGCGTCCGGCGGGTGCGAGATCCGGTTGATCAGCCCCAGCAGCGAGAGCCCCACCCCCAGCAGGATCCCCGGCACGACGCCCCCCGCCAGCACGCCCAGCGTCGTGAGGGCGGCCAGCACCGCGCTGCCGCGGTAGGCTTGGTAAAGGCGGGCGAGGACCCGGAGTTCGATGAGGTTGAACCCGGCGAAGATCAGAATCGCCGCGAGCGCCACCGCCGGCAACCGCTCCATGACCGGCGTGAAAAAGAGCAGGAACAACGTCAGCGCGGCCGCCGCCGCCAGGCCGGCCACCTGCGTCTTGCCGCCCGCCGCGTCGTTCAGCACCGTGCGCGACTGGCTGCCCGTGACGGAAAAGCCCTGGCAAAGGCCGGTGGCGACATCCGCCAGCCCGAGCGCCGTCAGTTCCTGGTTGGCATCCACCTCGTAACCGTTCTTCGCGCCGAAGGCCCGCGCCAGCAGAATCCCCTCGGTGTAGGTGAGCAGGGCGATGCCCATCGCGGCCGGGAAAAGCGGGCGGATCTCGGTCCAACTGAGGTCCGGCAGGCCCGGGCGCGGCATCCCGCCCGGGAAGGAGCCGACCACCGCGACACCGTGGCTCCGCAGGTCGAAGGCGAACGAGACCCCCAGCGCGACCAGGAACAACACCAGCGCCGCCGGCACCCGCGGCGCCCAACGCCGCAGCGCCACCAGCAACACCAGCAGCCCCACCCCGAGCCCCAGCGTGGGCCCGTGGGTCCCGCCCAGCTTCCCGGCCAGCTCCCCCAGCCGGGGAAAAAAGTCCGCGTGCGTGAGCTTCACCCCGAACATCTTGTCGAGCTGCGAGGCCATCAGGATCAGCGCCGCGCCCGTCATGTAGCCGATCAGCACCGGTTTCGAGAGGAAGTCCGCCACCGCCCCGATCCGGAACCGGCCGCCGAGGATGAGCAGCGACCCGGTGATCAAGGCCAGCATCGACGCCAGCGCCACGGCTTTGACCGGGTCGCCCCCGGCCAGGGGATGAATCGCGCTGGCGATCAGCAGGGAGATCGCGATGTCGGGTCCGACGATGACCTGCCGCGAGCTGCCGAAAAGCGGGTAGGCGATCAGCGGGATGAGCGCGGCGTAGAGCCCGTGCTGGGGCGGCAGGCCCATCAGGTCGGCGTAGGCCACCACCGAGGGGATCATGACGAGGCAGACGCCCAGCCCGGCCCAGAGGTCCGGCAGGAGCCAGGGGCGCTGATAGCCTCGGAAGAGCAGCAACCCCGGCAGCCAGCGGGCCACAAACGACCGGGGCGATGCCGGCGCGGCGGGGTGGTTCATGATCGTGACCGGATTGGGTTGAAGTCGCTCGTCGTCACGCTGTGCCGAGGATGCCCCCGCCGCCCCACGGCGACAAGGGAAATGGAGGGGGGATGGGCCGGGGGGGGCGGGCCGCCCGGGGCTCCCTTCACACCTTTCGCACTCTTCGCACCTTTCACATTTGGCCGGCGCCCCCGTTCCCAGGCAAACCAAACAAAAAAAACGGCCGTCTGCTTGCCAGACGGCCGTCGAAATTGGTTGCGGGGCTAGGATTTGAACCTAGGACCTTCAGGTTATGAGCCTGACGAGCTACCGGGCTGCTCCACCCCGCGTTCCACTAACGCCTACATCATGCACCCGCCCGCGCGGAAGGCAAGGGATTTCTTTCCCGCTGACCAGCCTGCCCGTCCGCGGAGGGGGCCGGGCGGACCGGCATCCCCTCGATCTCCATCCACTCCGCCAACCGCCGGGCATCCTGGTCGGGCGATTGGCTGAGCGCCTCGAAGGTGCGCATCACATCCACCGGCGGACGGGCCTGGCCGAGCTTGAACGTGCCCTCGAGACGCCGGATCGGGATCGAGAAGGCTACCAGGCCCTGCATGAGCTTCGCCCGGTAATCCTCGGGCAGGTCGCCGCTCCACGGAACCGGCATCCCCGCCTCATAGTGGCGGACCATCTCTGCCAGCAGCGCCGCCGCCCCGTCCGCGTCCTCGATCAACCCGGGCACACCGTATGCGTGCACGGCGACGTAATTCCACGTGGGGACGGCGGGTGAGGTGGCGTAGTAGGAGGGGGAGATATAGCTGTGCGGCCCTTGGAAGATCACGAGCGCCTCGGCACCGCTGGCGAAGTGGCCCCACTGCGGGTTCGCGCGGGCCAGGTGGCCGAAGAGCGTGCCGTGCGGCCCGGCGTCCCGTTGCAGCAGCAGGGGCAGGTGCGTGGCCGTGGGCGCGGCGCCAGCGAAGGTCACGAGCGTGGCGAAGCTGTGCCGCTCCATCACGCGGGAGCACTTGGCCTCGAGGGAATGGGGGTCAGGTGTGGTCATTTGGACCTTGGCATGGCGCACTCATACGGCACGCCCCGGCGGGCAGTCAAACGTGAAAGCACAGGCCGGACCTTGTTCGACCAGTGGGCGGAATGCCGGTGCCATGCGTCGTCCGGGAGCCGCGGGGGCGAAGAGATCAGCGGCGTTTTCACAAACGCCGCCACGCCTCCAGTTCGTAGCGGCGTCTTGTGAAAGCGCCGCACTATTCCGTGCATGGACGGGCTCCGGCCGCAGCGTAGCGCCTTGAGACGACGACGGATGCTCACCGCCCGAGTGTTTACACCCCGGCCTCCGCGGCTTACCTTGCATTGTGGCTGACGGAACAATCAAAGAGCGGGTGGTGGTGGGAATGAGCGGCGGAGTCGACTCCTCCGCCACGGCCGCGTTGCTGCGCGACCAGGGTTACGACGTGATCGGCATCACCCTTAAACTCTGGCCGCAGGACTGCGTCTCGCGGGCGGAGGACAAGTGCTGCGGTCCGCAGGCGGTGATGGACGCGCGCTCGGTCTGCCATGATCTGAAAATCCCCTACTACCTGGTGGACGAGAGCGCCGAGTTCCAGCGCACCGTGATTGGGTATTTCGCCGCCGAGTACAAGGCTGGGCGCACGCCGAACCCCTGCGTGATGTGCAACCAGCATCTCAAGTTCGGCCGCTTGCTGGACCGGGCCGACCAACTCGGGGCGCGCTACGTCGCCACCGGCCACTTCGCGCGCGTGGAGCCGGACGCCAACGGCCGCTTCCTGCTCAAGCGCGGGCTGGACGACCACAAGGACCAGAGCTATTTCCTCTTCTCGCTCAGGCAGGAGCAGCTTTCCCGCATGCTCTTTCCGCTCGGCACCCGCACCAAGTCCGAGACCCGCACGGTGGCGCGCGACTGCGGTCTCAAGACGGCCGACAAGAAGGAGAGCATGGAGATCTGCTTCGTGCCGGACAACGACTACGGTGGCTTCCTGCAAAAGGCGGGGCTGGCCAGCCCGCATCGGGGCGAGATCGTCGATCTCGATGGTCGCGTCCTGGGGCACCACCACGGCATCGAGTTTTTTACCATCGGCCAGCGCAAGGGCCTGGGCATCAGCTCGCCCCAGCCCATCTACGTGGTGGCGCTGGACGCCGCGCGGAACCGCGTGGTGGTCGGCCAGGAGGGCGACTTGGCGCGGGAAACGTTCGAGCTGGATCGGTGCAACTGGATTGCCTGGGAGACGCCGCCGGCGGCGTTGGAGGCGCAGGTGCGCATCCGCTACCATCATCCCGGCACCCCGGCCACCATCACCCCGCAGCCCAATGGCCGCGCGAGCGTCCGCCTCCACACGCCCCAGCGGGCCGTCACCCCCGGCCAGGCGGCCGTCCTCTACGACGGCGACACGGTGCTCGGCGGCGGGTGGATTCGGTGACGGTGGCGCGGCACGGGGCGCGGGCTCACCCCATCCCCACCGGGTCAATATCCACCGTCAGCGTCACATCCTCGGGGAGCGTGAGGGTGCGGACGAGGGTGGCGAGGGCGCGGCTCAGGGCGGGCATGCGCGGGATGCGGATCATGATCTGGTGCCGGTAAAAGGTCTCCACCTTGAGCAACGGCGCGGGGGCGGGGCCGGCGATGGTCACGTCCCGCCAGCCGGCCAGCAGGCGGTCCAGCTCGTGCCGGGCGTGGTCGGCGGAGTACTTCACCTTTGCCTCATTCCGCCCTTTGAGCGTCAGCATCGCCACGCGGGTGAAGGGCGGGTAGTGGAGCGATTTTCGCATCTCCAACTCCTGGTCGTAGTAGGAGACGAAGTCGTGACGCCGGGCGCACTGGATCGCGGGATGGAACGGCGTGAACGCCTGCACAAAGACCTCGCCCTCGACGTCGCCGCGCCCGGCCCGGCCGGCGACCTGGGTGAGGAGCTGGAAGGTCCGCTCCCCGGCGCGGAAGTCCGGCTGGTGCAGCGCCAGATCGGCGTGGATGATGCCGACCAGCGTAACGTTCGGGAAATGGAGGCCCTTGGCGATCATCTGCGTGCCGAGCAGGATGTCGATCTTGCCGGTGCGGAAGTCGCCGAGGATGCGGCGGTAATCCTCCTTCCGCTTCAGCGTATCCGAGTCCATGCGGACCACCCGCGCGCGGGGGAAAAGTTTGCGGAGGGTGTCTTCCACCCTTTGCGTGCCGAGGCCGGCGTAACGGATGGCGGGGCTGCGGCATTTTTCGTTGGGACAGACGGTGGGGGCGCGTTCGGTGTGGTTGCAGATGTGGCAGCGGAGGGTCTGCTCCTGGCGGTGGTAGGTGAGCGAGATGCTGCAATTCGGACAGCCCGCCACGTAGCCGCAGAGTGGGCAGAGGAGCGAGGTGGAGTAACCGCGCCGGTTCAGGAACAGGATCACCTGCTCGCCGCGTTCGAGCCGGGCCGTGATCCCCTCGTGAAGCTGCGGGGAGAAGATCGGCAGGCCCTTCTCCTTGCGCGCCGCGTCCCGCATGTCCACCACGCGCACCAGCGGCATCTTCTTGTCGTCGGCCCGCTCCGGCATGTCGAGCAGGTGGTACTTGCCGCGCACGCAGTTGTAGTAGCTCTCCATCGAGGGGGTGGCGGAGCCGAGCACCACTGTGGCCCCCTCCATCCGGCCGCGCATGATCGCCACGTCGCGCGCATGATAGCGCGGGGTCTCCTCCTGCTTGTAGGTGTGCTCGTGCTCCTCGTCCACGATGATCAAACCGAGCGGATCGACCGGCGCGAAGATCGCCGAGCGCGCGCCGATCACCACGCGGGCGCGGCCCTGGCGGATCTTGTGCCATTCGTCGTGGCGCTCACCGGCGGACAAATGGCTGTGGAGCACCGCGACCAGGGTCTGGAGCCGCCCGGACCCGAACCGGGACTTGAACCGCTCGACCGTCTGCGGCGTGAGCGAAATCTCGGGCACCAGCACGATGCCGCCCATCCCCCGCTCCAGCGCATGCGCCAGCGCCTGAAGATAAACCTCCGTCTTGCCGCTCCCGGTGACCCCGTGCAGGAGGAAGACCGCGCCGCGCGTCGCGCTGGCGGATACCACGCGCGGAGGCATCGGATCGGGGGCGGCCGGCCGCGCGCTGCGGACCGGGTCGGCCGCGCCGAAAAGATCCACGAGCGGGAGCGTCGGGTTGGGATCGGGGACGGGCTCGGGCGCCGGGCGGGGGCGGCCCGCGCCGGGGAGTGGGGCCGGTAGATCCATGTCGGCGATGATCGCGGCGAGGGCGCGAGCCTGGGATGGGTTGAGCGGCAGCGGCTGGCTCGGGAGGATCACCTCATTGGCGTAGGGGTCGCGCTCGGAGACCTGCGGGGCGATGGAGACCAGGCCCTTGTCCTCGAGGTGGCGCAAGGTGCCGCTGGTGGTCCCGGCCCGGGCGAGCAGCGTTTGGAGCGGCATCCCGCCCTCGGTTTGCAGGATGGTCCAGACCTCCTGCTGGCGCCGCGGCAGCTTCGGGATTTCGCCCGCCTGCGGCAGCGGGGTCACAAAGAGCCGCTCGCGCCATCCCGCCTGCTCGCGGCGCACCGCCTCGGGCAGGACGCTCTTGAGCGCGAGTTCGGGCGCGCAGCAGTAATAATCAGCGATCCAGCGCGCCAGTTCGAGCACTTGGGGGGTGACGAGGGCCTGGGCGCCGATGACCTTGAGGATCGGTTTGAGCCGGACGACGCCGGACTCCTCGGCCAGGGCGGTCACGCAGCCCATCACCTTCCGCGCGCCAAAGGGGACCTGCACCCGGCTGCCGACGTCCACCTGGTCCGCCAGCTCGGGCGGCACCAGATAGTCAAATTCCTTGCGGAGCGCCAGCTCCAGCGTCACGCGCGCGATCATGCCCCATGCTGCCAAAGGCGGAACTCTCCGCCCTGCCCGGCGGGATGTCGAGACTTATCCGTGGCCGGTTCCCCCCTCCCGAACGCCGGCACCCGCGAACTCGCCCCCCGGGCAATAACGCCGATGGAGACGGCGACTGGGTGCTGGTGATGGAGAGCGAGGGCCGCTGAGTGAAGATGCCGCCCCGGTAGGGCGGAGCTGCTGCTCCGCCCAAATATCCCCCCCCCGACCCCAGCCACCGGCACGACGCACGTTCCGATGAGCTTGGGCACTTGCCGCAACCCGGCTGGGCGGGCCGTTTCGGCGCAGCACAGCCCGGCGATTCTTGGGCAGCGCGGCAGCGCCGCCCTACCAGCGACGACGCTTTCACAAGACGCCGCCACGCATCGGTTCGGAAAGCTCGCCAAATGCCCTCCCGCAAGCCAACATAAACCCATGAACACCCCGGCGCCATTGTCCGGCCGCCCGTCGCGGCGGCTCTTCCTCCGCCAAACCGCCGCCCTCCTCGGCGCGGCCTCCTGCTCCGCCTGGCCCCGCCTGGGGCGCGCCGCTGACGCAGCGCCAGCGCTCCTGCCCGCCGTGCCGGGCATGGAGTGGATCTCACGGATCACCGACAGCGTGATCCGCGAGGGAGTCGAGGCGGCGGTGCACAAGAACCTCCTGGCCTCCGCCACGGAGCGTGTCTATCCCGGCCACTTCACCATCAACGCCGACGGCGGCGGTTATGGCAACGACACCACCTGGCCGGGCCTCGATTCGTGGCAGATGGTCGGGCCCTATTTGCAGCTCGGGAAGACGCGGATGGTGGAGGACTATTTTGATTTCGTCCGCGCGTCGCAGCGAAAGGACGGCAACATCCCCTTCGCGATCTTCAACCGGGACGCCAAGGCCTCCGGCTGCCTGCGCGGCCTGAAGACGCCGCAGGACTGCTTCACCTACGTACCGCCGAAGCGCGATGGTCTGCCCGCCTCCAGCGGCGAAACCCGTGTCTGGGTGGGGCTCTTCGAGCATTGGCAGACCCTCGGGTTTCCGCTCAGCACGCTGGGACCGATCTGCTACTTGCTGACCGCCTCGGAGATCTTCGAGGCGACCGGTTCGCGGGCCTGGCTCCGGGAGCGGCTCGGCTCGGTGCAGGCGGCCGCCCGGCACCTCCTCACCCGCCGGGAAAAGCACGGGTTGATCGGCGGCGCGGGCTTTTACATGGAAGCCCCGCCGCGCGAGGGGGCCGACGGTGTCACCCAATGCTATACCGTCCACGCCTTCCACGGTCTGGCGCGGCTCTGCGAGGCCGGGGGCGAGCCGGCGGCGGCGGGCGAATGGGTCCGCGAGGCCGACCGGCTCACCGCTGCTTTCCGCGAGGCGTTCTGGCGCGGGGACCATTTCGGCGAGTATGTGCATCCCGAGCGCGGCCTGGTGGACAGCCACGGGCTGTCAGATGTGAACTGGGGCGCGGTGGCGTTCGGGCTGGCGGACGACGCCATGATCAAGCGGCTCTGGCCGCGCCTGATGGGCGAGCCGGCGTTTTGGATCGGCGACATGCCGACCCAGGTGGTAACCAAGCCGTTCACCTACGAACCGTGGGAGGTAAACCGCTCGGCGGATTGTCCGGGCGACCCGGTCAACGACGTCGCGGCGATGGGCCGCGTCTGGCACCTCGAGGCGCTGGCCTGCCGGCGGATGAACGCCCGCGCCCGGCTGGTGGACGCTGTGCGGAAGGTCTGCCAGGCCGCGCATGGCGTCGGCTACTGGCGCGAGCGCTACCATCCCAAGCCCGACGGCACGGTGTCGGCCGACGGCTCGCTGAAATACTGCGAATACCCGGCCGTGCTGGCGCGGGTGGTCTTCGCGAACCGCGAGTTGTTCGTGCCGTGACGGCGGCGTTGTCCACGGATGACCTGATACGGTTTGCGGCGGTCCCGTGTTGGAGTGCGTTGGTCCTCTTGAATTAACCCTCAAAGCAAAGATCGCATCGAGAATCACGACGTCACCGGCTGCGCGGTCGGGGTGGGGACGTCTCGTCCCCACATTCTCTGCTGAGGTTCCTTGGGAATGAAACCACGATTTCGCCGCCTCCGAGGGGTGATCTCGCCTGCGGCCTGGCTGGGGACGAGACGTCCCCGCCCCTATCGCGCTGTCGGTGATCTCGTTGATTTCACCCCCGCTGGGCGTCTTGCATCACCCACATCTTGAAGTGTGAGTGGCCTCGTGGCAGCGGCCCATGTTGTAGGCCGGGTGCCCTCACCCTCCTGTTGTAGGCCGGGTGCCCTCACCCGGCGAATTCGAACCGCCGCCGCGTGGGGACACGCGGCCTACAGCCGGAGAGCTGAAACATCCGGCCCAGGCCGCCCACCCGGTCGAAGGGGGCCAGATCGGGATCATCGCCCTCGACGTGGAAGCCCAAAACGCCCGGTGGGGGCACCGGGCCTACAGGAGGCCAAACCCCCTCTGGAGATGTGGTTTACGACTAACCGGGGTGGTGGCCAGCTCCTCACCCCTTCACTGCCGCCTTCACCGCCGCCACCACCCGATCCTGCTCCTCCGCGCCCAGGAACGGGTGCATCGGCAGGCTGATCACCTCGCCGGCGGCCGCCTCGCTCACAGGAAAATCGCCCAGCTTGTTGCCGCACGGCGCGAACACGGGCTGTTCGTGCAGGCACTTGGGATAGTAGATGGAGGTGGGGATGGCCTGCTGTTTCAAGGCCGCCGCCACCTGATCGCGCCGCGGCACGCGAATGGTGTACTGCGCATAAACATGCGTGTTCCCCGGCGCCACCTCCGGCACCACGCAGCAGTCCCGCAGCAGCTCGCTGTAGCGGGCGCCGATGCGCTCCCGTTCCGCCACCTCCCACGCGAAGTGCGGGAACTTGGCCAGCAACACCGCCGCCTGGAGCGTGTCAAACCGGCCGTTCATCCCGACCAGCGGATGGAAGTGCCGCTGCAAACCGCCGTGCGTGCTGATCGCCCGCATCTTCAAGGCCAGGGCCTCGTCGCTGGTGAAAACCGCCCCTCCCTCCCCGTAACAGCCGAGCGGTTTCGCGGGGAAGAAGCTGGTGCTCGAGACCCGGGTCACCCCGCAACTCCGCCGCCCGCGCTGGGTCGCCCCGAAGCTCTGCGCCGCATCCTCGATCACCGTCACCCCGTGGCGGGCCGCGATGGCGTTGATCTGATCATAATCCGGCATCTGCCCGAACAGGCTCACCGGCAGGATCGCCTTCGTCCGCGGCGTGATGGCGGCCTCGATCTGCTCCACCGCGAGGTTGTAAGTCTTGGCCTCGATGTCGACGAACACCGGCCGCGCGCCGACCAGCATCACCGCCTCCGCCGTGCTGATCCAGGTGAAGGGGACGGTGATCACCTCGTCGCCCGGTCCGATGTCGAGCGCGCGCAGGACGATCTCCAGGCTGTCGGTGCCGCTTGCCACCGTGAGGCAATGCTCCGTCCCGGTGTATTCCGCCAGGCGGGCCTCGATCTCGGTGACCTCGGGGCCCAGAATGAACTGCCCGCGGTCGAGCACGGCGCGCATGCGGGCGTCTATCTCGGTCTGGTATTTCCGGTACTGGGTCTGGAGGTCGATGAATTGCATTGGCGAGGTCGGTTGGTCTTTGGCCGGGGTGCCGGGCGCGTGTTGCGGCACGCGGCGCATCGTCGCACCGAGCCTCGGCGCAGGCAAGCCGGAACCTTTTCGCTTGGAGGGCCGCCGGACGGGTGGTAGCGTCGCCAACGTTACGATGAACGCTCGCCTCGCCATCCGCAAAACCTACAAGCTCCACATCGGCGGCAAGTTCGTCCGCGGGGAAAGCGGCCGGACCATCCCCGCCCTGTCGGCCGCCGGTGAGGCCCTGGATCAGGTCTGCCTCGCTTCGCGGAAGGACCTCCGCGACGCCGTGACGGCCGCGCGCGCCGCCGGCGGCGGGTGGGCGGGCCAGACCGCGTACCTTCGCGGGCAGATCCTGTACCGGGCAGCCGAGATGCTCGAAAGCCGCGCCGCGGAGCTGGCCCGTGAGATCACCCGCTCCACCGGTGCCAGCCAGGCGGCCGCGGAACTGGAGGTATCGGCCGCCACCGACCGCCTCGTCTATTTCGCCGGCTGGACCGACAAGTATCCGCAGGTCTTCGGCAGCGTGAACCCGGTTTCCTCTCCGCATTTCAACTTCACCGTGCCCGAGCCGACGGGCGTCGTGGCGATCTTCGCGCCGGACGAACCGTCCCTGCTGGCGCTCGTCTCCCTAGTCGCCCCGGTGATCCTGAGCGGCAACACCGCCGTGGTGATCGCCTCGGACCGTTACCCCCTGCCCGCGCTCACCTTCGGCGAGATCGCCGCGACCAGCGATCTGCCCGGAGGAGTGGTGAACCTGCTGAGCGGCCGCCGCGCCGACCTCGTGCCTCACGCGGCCGACCACATGGACATCAACGCCATCGTGGATGGCGCCGGAGTGGCGGAACTCAGCAAGCGCCTTGAACTCGGCTCCGCGACCAACCTCAAGCGCTACGCCCGCCGCGCCCTGGCCCGCGATGACTGGTTCTCGGACAAGCCGGAAGACCCCTACTGGATCCTCGACACCGTCGAGCAAAAGACCGTGTGGCACCCGATGGGGTATTAGCCGCCCTGCGAGACCATTTGCACCTCCACTCCCCCGGGGTTACGTTGTCCGGGGCAGACGCGACCGATGGCGCGCCCCGCCCCCCTCGCATGAGTTTCTGGAAGCGGCATCCGTTCCCGGTGAAGGCTTGGTTCAGCCATTCGCTGGTGCTCACCTATGCCCTGCCCGAGGAGGCGCTGCTCCCGCTGCTGCCGCCGGGTCTGACGCTCGACTCCCTGGACGGCTGGGGATTCCTGGCCGTGGCCATGGTGCAAACCCGCCAACTGCGCCCCGCCTTCCTGCCCCGGTTCCTGGGGCGCAACTTCTTCCTTTCCGGCTACCGGATCTTCACCCGTTTCCGCACCCCCGACGGCCGCACGTTGCGCGGCCTCCGGATCCTGCGGAGCGACACCGACCAGCCGATCATGGAGCGGGCGGGGAACCTGCTCACGCATTACAATTACCGCCTCGCCCGGGCCGAAATCACCGAAACACCCGGGCGGCTCGAGGTCCGGATCACCACGCCGGGAGCCGAGGCGGACATCGACGTGGGCGCCGGACTGGATGCGCCCCCCGACCAACTGCCGCCGGGCTCCCCCTTCCGCGACTGGCACCAGGCCCGGCTCTACGCCGGCCCCCTCCCCTTCACGTTTGATTACGAGGCCGCCACCCACTCCATCATCGCCATCGAGGGGGTCCGCGAGCAATGGAAGCCCGCGCCCGTCGAGGTCGAGGTGCGGCGGTTGTCGTTCCTCCAGCGTCCGCCCTTCGACCGGTTCCCGGCGGTGCTGGCCAACGCCTTCCATGTGCGAGACATCCCCTACCGGTGGAAACGCGGCGTGCTGCACCGGCTCCCGGCTCCGGCATGAACCAGCCGGCAGAAGAGGCCCGCGGACGTTGGGCGGGGGCGGCCCAGATCGTCCGTTACAACTGGCCGCGCTACGCCGCTGCCCTGGCCCTGGCGGGCGGCGCCGGCTGGCTGCTGGCAACGCGCACCGGCCCGCGCTGGCTCCGCGCCGGCGCCCTCCCCGCCGCCGCGCTCTCGCTCTGGTGGAGCGCCGCCTCCTTCGCGGCTTCCCACTGGATCTACGACCGCTCCGAACTGTACCGCTGGACGTGGATCCCCGCCGCGCTGCCCCGGCCGCCGCGGCGCTGGCTGAACCTCCACGCCGGGCTTGATGAAAGCAGCACCGCCCTCCGCCGCCTCTTCCCGGCCGCCACGGGCACGACCGCCGACTTCCACAGCCCGGAGGAAATGCCCGAGCCGGGCATCGCCCGCGCGCGGGCCGGGCAGCCGGCCGGTGGCGCGCCTGGCTCGGAGGCGGTGGATTGGCGCCGCCTGCCGTATGCGGATGGCGCGTTTGACACCCTCTTCCTCCTCTTTGCGGCCCACGAGCTGCGCCGCCCCGCGAGCCGCGAGGGGTTCTTCCGCGAACTTCGCCGCGTGCTCGCCCCCGGCGGCCTGCTTTTGCTCGTCGAGCACGCCCGGGATGCCGCGAACTTCGCCGTGTTCGGCCCGGGCTTCACCCATTTCCTCGCGGCGGGCGAATGGCGCCGGCTCGCGGCCCTCACCGGTTTCGACCTCGCGCGCGAACACCGCATGACACCCTTCGTCCGCGTCTTCCACCTGCGCAACCCGGCATGAAACACATCCTCCAACTCGCGGGCACCTTGCAATTGCTGCTCGCGCTCGCGCATTTCGATTTTGTCCGGCGTTTCGAGTGGCGCGCGGACCTTGAGCGGGTCTCCCTTTTCACCCGCCAGGTGTTCTGGGTGCACCTCTGGTTCCTGGTGCTGGTGCTCGCCGGGTTTGGGGTGCTCAGCCTCGGCTGGACGAAGGAACTGCTCCGGCCCGAGCCGCTGGCGAAGGCCGTGCTCGGCGGCATCGGCCTCTTCTGGGCGGCGCGCCTCGCCGCGCAGTTCTGCGTTTACGACTCCGCCCTCTGGCGTGGCAGCCGCGCCCGCACCCTCGGCCACTGGGGTTTCTCGCTGCTCTGGGCCTTCCTGGCGGCGGTCTATCTGCTGGCGGCGATCCGGCGGTAGCGAGCGGGGCAGGGGCACCCTCCCGGGCGGGTGGATCGCGGTTGGGAGCCTGTTCAGCCACCGAGGGCACAGAGAGCACAGAGGGACCCTCCCCGTTGGTCTCGGTGGCTTTCTCTCCCGGTTGGCCCCCTCTTCCGCATCGTCGCAGCGCGTGCGAACCTGAACGGCTGCGAGATGGCAGCAACAAGAGGACGGGGGCTTTTGGCGGCGGACGAAGCGGCCGGGCAAACGTGGTGCGGGGGGAACAGAATTCGAGAGTTGGTTGGGAAGCTCGCCCTCACACCGGCCAACGAGATGAGGCTGACGACAGGGCAGGACATGGGGCTATTGAGCGGGGGTGCCACGGTGTTGTTTGTCGTCAAACTGTCGGCAGGAGCAGCGAGGTGTTTTGGCCGCCTGTCGCCACCCTCCCCCAGCCCCAACGGGGCTGCGGCCTCAAAGCCCAGGGTCGCGCCGCGAGGCGCCACCCTGGGTAGCCAGCAAACGTGAGCCATTTGCCCTGTAGGGGCAACGGCCGATTGCCCGCGCGACGGGGGAGACGCCGGCAGACCATCGGAACCGACCATGTTACCACCCTGACTCCAACGAACCCACCGCTCGTGCTATGGTCCGAGCGACGCTACGCGGCGCGCCTCCCTATTGCGCGCGGTTCCGTGGACCGAGGTCCACGGCTACCATCGGAGCACCGCTACGCGGTGGGGGGACAACCGGTGGCGACGCGCCCTCAGCTCCCGCGGGCTCGACGGATTGGCAACCGATGCCGGGGTGCCGCTCTTCCCATCGCGTAGCGATGATCGCCGGTAGCCGTGGACCTCGGTCCACGGTTGGGCGTCGAAAAACCGACCGCGTCGCGTAGCGACGCTCGACCCGTTGCTCAAATCGTTTGTTGACAACACCTTCTGGCATTTGAATCCGTTAGCCGACACGGCCAAGAGGTGGTTAATGACAGGCCCCCGAGGAGAGGGAGGACCATTTCGATCGCTTAGGCGAACTGGATGCGCTTGGTATTGGTACGCCCTTCCTCGTCTTCCGCAACCCGCTGCGGCGCACTCCCTTCCACCCACACGGAAAAGTCACTTCTTGCGCGGATCGCCCCGCCGGAGAAACCGCTGTCGCTCCTCGCGGTTGTGCCGCTCGAGGTCCTCGCTTTGCTCGCCCAGGGCACCCTCCACCGTGATGATGAAGTTCCCGCAACTGCTCGCCATCCCGCCCAGGCTGAGCACCGTCTCGCGCTCCGCCACGTCGTTGGTGACCGCGAGCACCTCGCCGTACGGCTGGAACCGGTGCGTGGCCCGCTCGATCATCTGGTCGGCGGTCTGCCCCTGGCGCGAGTAGAGCACCTCGACCTGCCGCGTGGAGTGCGGCTTGGGCAGCCCGGCGGGCGCGCCCATTCCGTCGAAGAAAATGGTGATCGGCGTGCCGGCCACGTCCTGGTAGCGGGTGAGCACGGCGATCAGTTCATCGCGCGCCGCGGCGGAATGCCGCGCCCGCCCCGGCGCCAGCGCGGGCCAGTCGTGCAGCAGGCTGTAGCCATCCACCAGTATCCGGACCAATGCCATGCCGGAGGATAGCAGGTCACCGGGCGCAGATAAACTCAAAGTCGAGCCACGAGGCCGCGGGGGCTTTCAGCGGGATGCAATGCGAAGGTGGCCATGGCGAAAGCGATTTTAATGGTGTCGGCGGCTGCGGGACCGCGCAGAGCATTTCGCAGCCAATCTCCCTCAGGCGGCTACAATGGCCTTGTCGCGAAAAGCAGCGGGGATAGGACGCCCGGTTTCCAGCAATGCCTGCAGGTGGGCCTTTGCGGCTTGCTGAAAACGAAGAAGGGCCTCGCCCCGGTCGCGCCCGTGGGCGTGACAGCCCGGAAGCAGTCGCGACTTGGCGATCCAGAGGCCATCCTCATCCTGACGGACCAGCACTTTGGTGAGTGGAACAATCATGACTGGACAACGCTACGATGAGGGGAAGCCGTCCGCAAGGGTGCCGCCAAGGTCCGTAGGGCAGAATTGGGAAATCCGCACTGCGAAACCGCATTCCGGACCGCAATTGAGGCCCGGCGCGAGATTGCCACCGACCGAAAAGCCGGTCTCCGCGAAACGGCCGCGGAAGTGGTGGAGAGGATTGGATTGACCAACTTGACCGAAATCGCCGAAGCGTCGAACCCTCGAGGATATGTCCCTCCGGGACCT
>Ga0182030_10003557_pt1 | contig 33286 bp, 30 predicted proteins | sample 812S3MmetaG_FD_121299 | JGI IMG/M metagenome (GOLD analysis project Ga0182030, IMG submission 121299) | Permafrost microbial communities from Stordalen Mire, Sweden - 812S3M metaG (Illumina Assembly) | ecosystem: Environmental > Terrestrial > Soil > Wetlands > Permafrost | place: Sweden... | reverse complement strand
GGTGCCTCTGGGACGATAAAGATAGGGCCAACGATAGGCTATAATTTTGCAGACAGCATCTCTATAATAAAAACACCGATGGAAATTGCTTTGGATAATTTATGCGACAGAAACCTTGAGACAGATTTCTCCTGTGATATATTCGAGGCTCTGGTCAGGGCAGGGGTTTGGGCGTCTTGCAAGAATTCTTACTTGTGGACTGAATTCGAAGGTTGTTCAAAATCAAAATATACAATCAGACTCGTTGACACCTTGAGATACGCCATGACTCAAATATCAGGTGCCAACCTTGATAGGGAGTCCATCGAGCTTATATCAATCTTTATTGCGCAACATGGACCGGATTCGAGCCTCGACAGTACACCAGCTGAATCATCAGAGTATTTAGCACGTATCGCAGCCGCAGCTACGGAGAGTGGCCAGACCAAACTGCTGTCTAGTATCATTTCCAAGAGACTCTCACCTGTGGTCTTGTCTCAAAATATTGAGACGGCAGCAGCGTATGGGTTCGTGGACATCGTTGAAGTCTTGCTTGACAATTGTCCAAGAAGCGATTCTGAGGTACTTTTTAATATCGAAAAAGCCTGGGTCTCCGCAGCTGAATCCAACCAAGTTGAAGTAATGAAAGTATTTGTGAAAAAAAGAATAGATCTCAACTTACAGCTTGACAGCAAGGATGTCGACGCGTGCGCACTTGCGGCTGCAATTTCGAATGTCAATCTCGAGGTCTTGAAATATCTGTTCTCTCTCCCTGAAACAACTTTTATGACGCCGCAAGCGGTCCACCTCGCCGTTCAAGCGCAACCCTCTGACGGGACTTGGAACCAAGACGACCACCGTCGTTCTGAGGTTGTGAAACTACTTATTGAGCATGGCGCCGACATCCATGAACGATCAAAAGATGGGCAAACGGTACTCCACAAAATGTTCGCACCTTTTACGAAACCCGATATAAATCTGCTTTCCCTTTTACTTGGATTTGGCTGCAAATTTGAAACTGTTGATGAAGCTGGCGACACAGCTCTTCACAAATTATTCCTCAACACACGCGCAACAACCAGCTTTTTTGAATCCGCTCTTGCTCTTATTCCACACGGAACCTTGAGTACTCTGGCATCATTGCGAAACAATGATGGCTGTTTGCCCCTACATGTAGCAATCAAATCGAATGGGTATCGAGGTACCATTTTATCAATTGTCGATAAATTGATTCCTGAACCATCCTCGCTTATGAATATACCGGATGCTTCTGGGCAGTCTGTTCTGCACGACACCCTGAATGAAAAAGGAGGTTTGAGGCATCAAGACCAGTTAACAATCATGCATAGTTTAATCAACTGTGGCAATCTAGACTTGGAGATAGTTGACAAAGAAGGACGGACACCTCTGATTATGGTGGCTAAATGCTGCTTGGTCATGTCACCACCAGAAGGGGCGGAGATAATGAGACTTTTACTCGAAAACGGTGCAAACGCGAATGCTTGTGATATCATGGGATGTTCTGCAATGTATTACCTGGCGGAAAACGGATACACAATGGGGATGAAAGAGCTCTTGAAATTTAACCCTGATATGAATCGAGAGACCGTGGCTGGAGTTTGCCCTCTACATATAGCAATTGTGGGTGGGCACATCCCCATCATTGAGTTATTGATGAATTGCGAAGTTTTGGACTTTGGACGAAGGACCTCAACTCGAATGGCCAACACACCTTTAAACCTTCCGGTGCATTTGGCCACTTGGTTTGGCCATGAGGACGTCATCAGATTATTGCATGATGGCGGAAATTTACTAGGTATTAATGAACCAGTAGGCGATAAAGGTCTTACAGCGCTACATCTTGCTGCGATCAAGGGACGACCTTCGATGATTCAGTGTCTCGTTGACGTTGGTGCAAAGGTTAACGCCAGAGGATGGCAACGAACGACAGCCCTACACATTGCTGCTCAGCTCGACAAAACTGCTGCTGCTAATGTGCTACTGCAGCTCGGGGCAGATGCAACTATAAAAGATTTAGGCAACCAACAACCATGGTTGACTGCTGCGTTAAATGGCCATGAAGCTCTCCAACTAATCCTGGAGAAAAGCGCACGAGATCAAGAGCAGCGCAAACATGTGCGGGCTGAGCCTCATTCAAGCTTGATTGATTTTAGTGCCCGGGAAGCAGAAGCGAGAAGCGATCCGCAGTCGATGGCTGCCAATTTGGAAATAAAAAATGATACAGAGGATTCGACCTGTCGAATGCATGAGGCATTATTAGATGCGATTAGGGTGAAAAATTATTCGGCCTGCCGGATACTTCTTAAGATGGGGAACACTTCAAGTTTTGGATCGTATTCTGTTGCTGAACTTCTATCAAACAGGAAGGGACCGGGCTCTGCAACAGCACTTCATTGGGCTGCTCGAGGAGGAGACTGTAAGATTGCAAAGCTCCTTTTGCAAGCTGAAGTAAATACTACTGCGCGAGATGAGTCTATGAATACACCTCTACATATTGCGGCTGGGGCTGGACACCTGAATATGGTCAAATTAATCTTAGGGGGCGAAACTACAGCAGAGGCCGAGCAACGGGAGCAGCACAAGGAGGAACAAAGATCTAAATTTGTCTCCCCATCGAGACCTCCGAACAATGCTCTTGAGCTTCGCAATTCTCAAAAACGAACCCCATTGTTTAGTGCAATTGATGGAAATCATCCCGATGTAGTCACCTACCTCATCGAGCAAGGTGCAAACATACAGGCCAAAGATCTGTTTGGGTTTGATGTCCTTTCGCATTCTGGTTGTTTCTGTGATAAAAGCGTCGTTGAGATGCTCCTAGCAAAATCGGCCGATCCCAAAACAGCCAACCTAAGTGGCGTCTCTTGGAGAAAAGACAAGGAGACAGCGAATGAGATCATCCTCCTTCTTGCCAACTCTGGAGCCGACGTTTCAACCAAAGACATTTTCAACAACTCTGCTCTTCACACAGCTTCTGGCTGCGGAAATATAACTCTGGTGCAATCACTACTAGCTATCATGCCACAGGAAGAGATCAACACCCAAAGTGTCACAATGGGGACGCCATTATACCAAGCGTCATTTCGAGGCCACAAAGAAGTTGTCAAGATACTTCTTGATGCTGGAGCGGACATGGATCTTGGGCTTAATAGAGAATCACCTTACCAGGCAACAGCTGCAGAAGGACACCAGGAAGTGGTAAAAATCTTGGAGGAACATCGAATGCCAGCGGGCGAGAACATCGAGCTCTCGTGTCCAGAATCCAAGGCGCATGGGTGGAAGGATGTCAAGGAAGCCTTGGGTGTGTCGGAGAACCTCTGCAAATCGGGCTTCGAGAACTTAAAGCGGAGCCTCGAGTACCAGGACGAGGACAGTCCGTTATCTCTTCGCTGCGTGAAAAGGCAGCGAACCGAGTAGATTAACCTTCTTTCGAACGAGCCTTCAATACCACCGCCAATTTCCCTGTCTGACTGCTAGATCCACGCGTATCACATGCCAATTACTGAAACGCGAGAGATGGTCTCATACAACTGTTGAAACAATTAGGTCTGTCAGCTCGTCCCTACAACTAGAATATACACATGCTGAAGATAGAAACAGGAAGACAAATTTCGAGGCCTGACAGAGTCTTAGATTTCACAAGAGCAAATCACTGGCTAATTTCAAAAGGCGACAGTATAAATGTCTGAGTCTCTCTGGGACAGTGGAGACTCCTGCGACATGTATATAGAGGCATAGTCTCTCTACGCTTGTGAGCGCCTTAAGATTGGGGTTAACAATTCATATTTGAGATCCTGAAGTAATCCTTATAAGTTAGTTCAATGCGATTGAAATGCTGCAAGCACTGTGAAATGTGCTCAGCCTCCGATGTCTTCTCTACTCCATGCGGTAACTAGAACCCGAAATTGCTTGTCGAATTCTCGCGATCTTCGAGTTTATTTGGGTTACAAGAAAAATGGCCTTTGATCAGTCCGTCCCTAACATAAGATTTATGCATCTCCAAAGCATGCTCGTTCACCGGCCCAAGGAAACCAGATTTTTCGATAGTTTTGAACAATTTAGTGATGTCGGCGCTATTGCAGCCTCGAACTATCATAGTAGCTAACCACTGCAGCGCATCCTTCGTCGAATCAACTTCCCAAAGCGGATGAGCAGGAGCCACCATATTCTCCTCTATTACAACAGCTTCAAAGGTAGATAGCAGACTTAACACTACTTTGCTATCTTCAGATGTCTCGTTAATCGCAACAGGCTTCCACAAGCTCTCTAAATCGATGAACCCATGCTGGTTGAGCAGGACGAAAATATCTAGAATGGTGGATTGGACACGCGCACGATAATACAACGCGTGTAGGAGTTCGCCGATTTCTTGCTCTTCTTCCCGAGGAGAATACCTGTTGAGGTGGAGGTGAACGAAATGGATCGCAACATGGCTGGGAATGCCGTCGTCTGCATCACACTTTGCGAATTCTTCATCTAAAAGGCACATTGCTGCGGCTTTGGCCTGCTCAGTTGGGTTACTCGCAACGATTTTGAATATCTTAAGAACATCATCGTTCATGCTCGGTATTTCTATACGGCGTCTGCGAGAGGCGGTCTGAGGATCCGAGAAGTCTTGGGTGTTGAAAGACATGGTTTGGGTAGCTGGTGATTGAGTTGTCGAAGGTGAAGAAGCGTTTCGAGGGTGTAGTTCAAAAGTTGTAAAGGAGAAAGTGGTGGAGAGAAGAAATTCAATTGCTCTAAATACTAACAAACAATGACTCAAGCGTATCATTCCATTCACCTGGATTCGCTTCAGTTGATCATTAAATCAGAGTTTGGGTAAGCAGTCCAGATTGAAATCTTAGCGTACCACAATCAAATAATCTGGGGACTTTGCTCTCGGGCCACATAATTGGCACCAACCTGCGTCGATATTCATGAACATTGGGGGATGAAAGCACAGGGGCTTGTTCCAAGCTATTTTCATTATTGTCATACAATTCATCCATAGCTAGCACCAAGCCACCTCACCCAGCATCCCACCCCTCAACCTCTCTCTCCCAATCATCCACCGCCTCCTCCTGCAACACCTTCTTCCTCAATACACTCTTACTCCCCAACACCGTAAACGAGCTCTTCGCACCAACACTCTCCTTCACAGGAACCCTACCACCCGGTCCGCCTTTAGCAACCTGACTCCATCCACCACCTGCATGGTCATCCTCCCTCCGAATAACATTCAAGTTTCCATCTACTGTGCAAAGAGAGATCGAAGACGCGAGATCTAAGCTCTTGGTTTTCTTGCTGACGGCGCCTTTCATGCTTGAGAGTGTAGACTCGATCTTCTGGTGCCAGGATCCGGTAGATAGGGCTTTGAGGACGATTTCACCGGACGCAAGGAAGGAGATCTCAAATTCGATGTTCGCGGCTGTAAATTCGGGTACAAGATCTGCATGTAGTTCGTCGATTGTAAGACCAAATTTAGGATTGGAAAGAAGGAAGGCGTTGAATGGTTCAGCTGAGCTTGTAAATGGTTTTGAAGATGATTGAGCAGGCTCCGGCACGGCGGCTGGCTTGAGCTTCACACATTGAGCCAAGGTCTTCATAGGTGCTGAGACGAATCTCGGAGTTTTGAAAATACAGACGTGCCGATGCGGCTCGGGATCCTGACTCTCGGAATCAAAGCCAAAATCTTCAGCTAGAGAATGGATAAAAGCTCGCTGGTTTGGCTGCATTGGTTTGAAGCGTAGTCGCTTCTCGTTCTCATCGGCTGCAAAGACGCGGAACTCTCTTTCGTAGGTCTGGCAGAATTTTGCTGAGCTCTGAAACATGTCGAGGGTTTGAGTCGAGTAAGGAATATGATCATCTAGATGGGTAGCTGGGTCAATGTTCAAGGCTGCCGCTAGCTTGGCGTTGCGCTGGAGCTTGAGACATTCGTCATTGCATTCTAAAGTCTTCTTCGAGTTCCCTTCGCTGGATTTGGAAGCTAGGCATTGTACTTGCTTCTTCTGATGCTGGCATTCACATGTGATGAATGTCTTCGACTGACAAGGCGTAATCTCCTTGCAAGGGTAGGGAGCGTGACAGGGTTCGGCACATGTATGATCGCATACCGTCTTCTTGCGACCACACGATTGAGAGCAAGGAGATGATGCATCCTCACATTGGCCGGAACGGTGACATTGCTTTTTGCAGAAATGTATACCGCATTTGAGTTTCCTACCGCATGGCTGTCCGCAACGAACTTCAGTGAACCAGCAGGGCTGGTTCTTCAAAGTTCGCTTGCCACAAATACAAGGCTTTTCGACAAGGTATGGGCATTTTGGACATTGCTCATTGTCTGGGTGGCATTTATGATCTGTTTGAGGATGACCGCAAGCTCGTTGTCGAGTACAGTCGAATGGACATGCAGGAGGTCGAGTACCACATGGTTGAGGTGGGTGCAGCACCATACGGCCACAAGCACAACTGATCTCCTCAAACACAGCTTCGAGGCAGCTTCGGCAAGGGCCCTTGTGACAGAGCTCGGCGCAGTTATGGCTACCACACTTCAGTGGTCGACCACAGACCTTAAGACAGATGTGCTCTGCTTCAAAGTTCTCGTCTGCAGGTCTAGGGCCTGAACTTATTGGGCGATGCTTGCGCTTCGATGCTTGCCTTTCGCTGGCCTTCTTCTCTCCCAAGCAGCAGCGCTCTCCGCATTCATGTCTACCGCAATTGAGAGTCGACCGACAAACACGCATACATGAGGGTGGTTCTTCCGCGCCTTGATGACAAACCGTGTTGGATGTGGTCCTTCCACAACGACAAGAGATCTGGATCTTCTCGAGGCATGGTCTGCATTCACCTTCGTGACAGATCTGTTGGCAGAGATGCCCGCAAGGAAGCTCCTTCTGACATGTCTCCTGGCAATGCGGTATCGGTGCCGAGCAATCGGTTCGTGGTTCCGAGAGTAATGTGGAGAGTGGTCTCTTCCCGCAAGGACAATGAGTTACAATATCGGGAGAGTAGGGACAGTGCGCTGGAGCTGGATCCTGAACATGACATGTACTCTCGCAAAAATGCTCAGCTTTTCCACAATCGTAAAGTCTTCGACATTCAGCACCGCAATTAAAAGATCCCATCCAAGTATCATCCTCCAATTGACTCTGTTTCTCATCGTCTCGTTCTGAACATGGCATTTCCTTCTTAACCCGGCCACAATAACAGCGTGACTCCATCATAACCTCGCAGCTCCCACATAATCCCTCATGACAGCCTCGTTGACAAGTATGCTCTCCACAGGGAAGTAAATCCCCGCAAACCTGCCCACAACTCCATCCACTGTCATAATTCGTATCAACACATCGTCGTGAACTCGTCTCTTTCCCGCAGAAACACAAAAGAGAAGGACCCATATGCCCACACGGTGTACAAGGACCTGCATGGCATGTCAAATGGCAGGGATGTGGACAACGACCCGCCCTCGCCTTCGAACAAGTCTGTCCACAAGAATGAGGCGGTAATCCAGCTACCGATCGCGGATCGTGCTCTTTCCCACACCAACAAGTATATGTACTCGGAACATCCTCTTCCTTCTTTGAATTGCATCCTGGACATCTCCATTGTTTCGGCGGTGGCAATTCTCCATTCTCGACAGCTCGCTGCTGCTGCGAAGAGACCTCATTATTGGACCACTTCTTTACACAAGAAAGATGTAAAACCGACCAGCAAGTCTTGCAAGTCCAGATTTTGGAATTGGGCAGAACTTCGTTGGTGCAGATTACACATTCATATTGGCCATTTGTGATATCTTCGTGGGTTCGGGTGGCGAGATCTGGGGCTTGGGATTTGGACATTCGTCGAGCGCGGGGTGCTTGCTGTTGTCTTACTCGAGGGGCAATTGGACGACCTGGGATAAATTCGGGGGCATCGCCTGTCAGAGATCCTGCAGTGGAGGGAGGAGCTGTTGATGTGAGTTCTCCTCCAAATGCTCTTTGTCCATTGACCATTTGTTGCGCCCCTCCTCGTCTTCCTCCTCGTCCAAACCCGCCACGTCTGTTATTTCGACCTCGTGGGGCATTCGAAGATCCGCTGGGCGCGGGTGCTGGGTTTGGGGGTGGTGCTACAGAAGCTGGCTGTAATGAGGAAGCATCTTGGGTAGAAGTTTGAACGGGAGCGGATCTATCAGCGGCAGGAGCTCGTCCTCCTCTTCTTCCACCTCGACGGCGTGGAGGTCTATTCGAGCCCGGAGGCAACGGATTTTCAACGGTTGACATTGTACCCAATGTTTGTTGAGAATTGCTGAGGTTTTGAGAATCCGTTTGTACGCGGTGAAGCTTGACGGTGGCGGGGTGTTTGCTGAACAAGCTGAAGTGGATTCGAAGTGTGTTATGAAATTTGTTTGCAGGATGTATGCGCCTTGTAAATACGGCGTCTTCGGATGAAAAAGAAATAATCAACAGCAAATATCAAAGTTTAGATTCGTCAATTATTCGTAAAGTTGAATAGGTCCAGGAAAACCAGGACAAGGCTGATGTTTATCATTTGCAGCGAAAGGTTCATCTCGGAGGCTATTCCTATTTGAGCGAATACATAGAAGAGTCACCACTGACTCACGAGTGGCCTCTTGCATGCATTTTGATATTGGAAATTCAGATCTCGAGATTAGTTGATACGATAGTCACCCGGGGGATTTGTAGAAGAAGGGAATTAAAGAGCGTGATCCTTTGAACTTTCCTCCAATCATGAATTCAACTTTGCCAGCCTCGAGCACGAGGCTACCCAGAGCCGAACTGAGGTTGAGACAGATAGGACGACTCAGCGAGCCTTCAGAGGTTCAAGGTCTTAAAGCCATACTACTGGAAAACCCCTTGAGCGGCTATTAGAGGTAACGAAAATGACATTGCTTTGAACGTTGTGGCTATGGTTTGATGCTTGCCCTCCCGGCTCTAAGATATGGTGGCGGCAGTTAGATTCCACAAAGCTTCGGGGACGAGGCATTGCTACAGATGGCGGGTCATTGGCCCTTTCAGTATGTGAAGTCATGGTCTAATAAAAGGGAAGTGCAGGCGAAGGATGAGGATGTGAAGTTCCAATGCAACATTGGTCCACTTTCGTCAAATCACAGCCTCGTTCTTCATGCAGGGCCAGCTGTTTTTATCTCTCGCTGTCACATCTTCAACGCAAACGTCTCACGTTGCAAACAAAACCAATAGATGGGATGAGTAGCAGTGGCATAACCACACCAAAGCCTTGAATTAGACCAAACAATGAGGTCTCCTATAATACTCCTATTCCGGTAACCAGCCGGAGCAAGCCAATCCACCCATACCCTTAAACCAGCAGACAAAATGCAGATCCTGTGTAGCCACCCAAGCAACAAAGCATGTGGTATCATTAACATTTCACAAGAATAAAACGATCTCTCCTCTATCATTCCTCTTCATCCGTAAACTTCTCCAAAGCTCCTTTTCCTCCTCGCCTTTTGACAGGCCGATGCCTGTGGCGTTTCGCTCTCTGTGATACCTCTTCAAAGCTTTGTTCATGCTTACTCCTCTCTCACTGTCTGGTCCTTTGTTTATGAAACTTAAAAGCAATTCCGCACGGGGTTGGAAGACCACCATTTGATTCTGCGGATCTTCATCCACCACTTCTCCGTTCATCGGCTTGTATTCGATCAACTTGCGACTTGGTCGTTCCGAGTGTTCGCGATGTCGTCGATGTTTGCGTCGAGGTCGATCCTCGGAGTGCTCCCTAGAAGAGTTGTCGCTGCGGATGAGAGACATGATGTTGGTGCTGATAGTATCGACTCTGCTGCGACCGCGCTTTGAGTGCTTGGTCTTCTTTAATGGACTTCCAGGTGAGGCATCGGGGTCTCCGCCGGAATAGTCTGGGGAAGGTGGGAATACTGAAGGGCGAGACAACAATCGACCAAGACCGCCAGTCAATCCTGAGTGCAAGACGGGAGGAGCATCGGTCATAACCTCGTCGATTCCACGAGCAGATAAATCGTGGGTTTCAACATGTAGACGCTTCCTCTTCTTGTCCTTCTTCTCTTCCCGGCTTTGGTCTCTCTCCTTCTTTTCCTTCTTCCGCTCATTTGGTGCTGGTGTCTGATATGCTTCAGTCGGGATTGGTCCACTTCCATATTCGATTAAATCAGTAAGACTCTCGGCAGCATGATCACTGAAGCGCACTCGAACGAGATCTCGATCGGTGTTCTCCACCGGGGTATCCTCAATTAAATTCATCGGCTCGGGAGCAGGCAATTCGAGTCGAGATCCATTAGGAGTCTCGCTATCAAGGAGAAAATCGAAGACATTGACGGGGTCCTGAGACATCGTGAAGCCAGGTGCGGCTGAAGGAGGAGAAGGAGCACAAGGCGGAGGATCAACGATCTCAATGTGCGAATTGTGATGGTATTCGTCGTCGGCGTCCTCAACGTATGCTTTATGCGCAACAACAGCTTTCGAATTATTCTGCTTCTTCTTTTCCTTCTCGGGTTTGTAGAGTGCACCTTGGTATTTTTGCGCTTCACTAATACAGCTCTGCAAGGGCATTAGCCAATAGTCGGGAGGTTGTGGAATGGTTACATGCTGTGTGTGACCGATAGTCTGTCCCTTGGAAATGGACCATGCAATCGAGACAGGTAAAGGATGCGCCACGACATTGATTGCGATGTGAGTCAAGTTTCTTTTTCGTCAGGACATCTCCACATCCCTATACAGCTGTCAGAATTCGTTGTTACCTCGGAATTGGACTGATGTTGTTTCAAAGCGCGTGGAGAAACATACCTCGCACGAAAAAGATACCATGTTTGAAATTGTTGTGTGCGTTCGAATTTTTCGGATTGATTGCGACTCGAAGAATGATCAAAGGTTGTAGAGGACGGGGATGGCTGGTGGTTATCATCTAGGACGCGCGGGGATGTTGCACGTAAAATACGGCGTAGATGGTAAGGGGTCGGTGTTCTTGTGTAGGAGGTTGTTCCAGGTCACTTTCTATTTTGTTGGTCTCGTTTATTTATTTCTGGATCAAGGATTTTCGGCTTGTGCTGCGGGCGGTGCTGCGGGCGGACGCAGGTTCGCGTCTCTTTTGGAAAGGATTGTGCATGAGCTGATCTACTATTACGAAAAGCTGTTTGGCTGATATTCGTTTTGGGGCGAAGTCTGTTTCTGTTTGGTGCACCAGTGGGATAAAATGGTAAAGGGGCTTTGCGCTGCAAAGGCCATTCATCCGCTTAGAAGGGACACATTTAGGTGAGGGGAGGAGAACCAGGGGAACTTGCTAAGGGGAAGCATTTGATTTGCGCATGATCAGCATAGAGATCTTTGTACGAGGTGATGAGGGACGATGACACTCCCGGTATCGTGGATGTCTCTTTCTATTGGATCAGCAGATAGATGTCACAAATGCAAATCACTTGCATCAATTCTCAATATATCCAGTCGGGTGGATGACCACCTCACTGGCGCGTCTACGGAAGAACCTCGCATCTACCTTGCCCTAGGTACTCTATTCTCGACATCTTTAAACGCCTCTTAAGCTTCACACTAATGAATATTATTGGCTTGTGCCAACCTCACGCATAACATCCAAAGAAAGATTTCATTTTGTCAGTTCATGCGTAACCGTCACTCAATATTATCAACCGACAAGGTAGCAGACCGTGGAGCCAAGGGCTGAAATATCGAGGCTTTTCTCGAATGTTTAGCGAATGAAGCTCCATTGAGACAACGCCACGAGACAATATCACCAGGCACCGGAAAACGAAACATTACACCCTTTATCCACCGAAGCTTGTGCACACTTACGAAATGTCTTCTCAAGATTCTTCTCCTGCTAGCTATCTGCAGCAGATGACTTCGCTTCTCAGTGCCTTTGCCAGTTACTTGAAGCTTCCTTTCTTGATTTCCTCGGTACACCCTCATTCTCTCCACGCATCGTGAAGTCGCGTCGCGCGCATGTCAGCATACTTACAATGGCGGCAGGGGATTGCTGCTATGTTGAGTTCGTTACTATACTTCAAGCAAAAGTACGTGCCCCCTCCCCCCCAGCCATCTCCCACCCTCCTCACACATATTACAGAGCTCTCATCTACCCCTCCCACGTCCCAAATGATTCTCGCAATCAGGTCCCACGACCCTCCGACTTCGGAATCACAGATTTTGAAGAATTGATGATACCTACACCAGACGATGAAAAGCTATCCGCGTTTTATATACGAGCACCGAAGGGAGGACGGGCGAGGAGAAATGTTACGGTCTTGATGTTCCATGGTAATGCGGGGAATATAGGGCATCGGGTTCCGATTGCACGAATGTTCGTACAACAAATGGGATGCAGTGTGTTTATGCTGGAATACAGAGGTTATGGTTTAAGTACAGGGAGTCCGGATGAACGGGGGATTATGATTGATGCCCAGACGGCATATGATTATATACGACGGCGGGCAGAGACGAGGGATAATGATATTGTGATTTTTGGGCAGAGTTTGGGAGGAGCGGTTTCGATTCAGTTGGCAGCGAAGAATCAGAATGATGGGAATTTGATCGGGTTGGTACTGGAGAATACTTTTATGAGTATGAGGAAGTTGATCCCTTCGTACGTCTCCCTCATTTCCTTCCAACCTTTACGTTTGCTGATAGAGGATAGTATCATCCCACCAGCAAGATACCTCACCCTCCTCTGCCACCAAGTTTGGGCCTCCGACCTCTACCTCCCCACCATAACCCAAATCCCTATCCTCTTCCTCTCCGGTCTCAAAGATGAAATCGTCCCGTACGTCCCTTCCCCCTTCCCATACCCTTCCCTTTCCTCTGAATGATGACCTTAATTTCCATCCACAAAATATGATTCCCTTCTGGGACCGGATTATCCTTCGTTGAGAATCCAGTCTGACATTTTACCCCTCTCTTTTCACATTCCAAATAATTATATTTCCTACCTAATATTGATTATCGGGTCTGGGAATAGATCATCACACATGGCACGCCTCTACGAGATTTGCAAATCCCCAACCAAGATCTGGAAGCCATTGCCGGGAGGAGATCATAATTCTAGTGTTTTGGAAGAGGGGTATTTTGAGAGTATTGCGGACTTTGTGAGGGGCTTGGATGAGAGGGAAAAGGGTGAGAAGGCGAGTCTTTAAGTAAAAGCTGGGGTTGGTGTGTAAAATTTGGAGTGGAGCCTAGAGTTGGGTTGAGATAGGTGATGTGCGTACTATAATACTTTGACGATACGAATATACCCCGATCCAGAACTTGCATAAAAGCAGAGCTAGGATAGACAATATACTTTTCTTATTTAGAACTATGAGAAGCTCGTTGTGTGTTGTAGAGACCCAATATCTTTCTGTGGGGCGGAATTTGCCACACCTAGATATCATCCATATTGCGGGGTCTACTTTCTTTCTTCTCATTGCTCAACTTCCATGTCAAGGTACTTCAAGTATCTTAACGAAGAGGGGATTCTTGACAAATGAAAGTAATTGAAATTCGATGCTAGAACAAACATATCTACACAGCACCGCGAATCCGGTCCTCATTCATGCAAACACCACCAATGTGTACCATCATTCCCATATCTCATCTCCCGCAACCCCTCCAGATCATTTCATCCCATTATTCAGTGCTTTAAAAAGCCATCTCTTTCTTGATTTCCGCAATCGCCAACCCCGGATTCAATCCCTTCGGACACGTCCTCGAACAATTCAAGATAGTATGACACCGATACAAACTCATACTATTATCCAACGCCGCCTTCCTCTCCTCCTTCTTCTCATCCCTACTATCCGCCAACCACCTATAACTCTGCAACAACACTGCGGGCCCCAGATACTCCTCCGAATTCCACCAATAACTAGGACAAGACGTAGAACAGCAGGCACATAAGATGCATTCATAGAGTCCGTCCAGCTTCTTGCGCTCTTCTTTGGATTGGAGGTATTCTTTACCGTTAGGCGCGGGGGTGCTGTGTTGGAGATAGGGTTTGATGGATTTGTATTGTTTATAGAATTGGGTCAGGTCGGGGACGATGTCTTTTACGACGTAGGTGTGAGGGAGGGGGTAGATTTTGGTTTCTTTTTTGGTGTCGGTTGGAATGCGGCCTTTGTGCTTATTAGCACAAGTCCCCGCAAAGGATCAATTGCCTTGCCGGCTCGAAATGTATGACAGGCAGAAGAGCCATTGGAAAAGTGAAGGGAATGGAACTTACAGAGACAAGCCAAAGTATTAACACCATCAATATTCATCGCACAGCTCCCACAAATCCCCTCCCTACAACTCCGTCTAAATGTCAAGGTGGGATCAACCTCATTCTTGATCCGGATCAGCGCATCCAACATCATGGGACCCGTCTTGTTTAAATCCAGGGTATAGGATTGCATGCGGGGTTTTGCAGATGGCTCGTCTGGGTTCCAGCGGTAGATGTGGAAGGTCTTGATTTTGGAGTCCGGCTCGGCGGTAGGATCTTTGATGGTTGTCGTTTGAGATGGGGGAATGGTCGAGGTGGTAGAGTGCGTGCCGCCGGTGGAGCTGGTCACTGTTGCCATGCTGCGGATTGAAGAGCGAAAGGCAGGGCGAGTGGCTGCGAAGAGCCGCGAGGTATTGCGGAGGGCGGCCATGGTGAGTGGAGTGGTTTTTATTGATCAATTGAACCTGTAACTCTCGGTAATGAACAGGAACCGAATGCGAGTTTGACTGTCTTCAATCGCAGGCCGTGATTGCAAATGAGTTGTTGTCGACGTCGCTCGAATGTTGGTGTTGATGGCAACTTCTAGGACCTCGGAAGATGGTTCATTCGTTAGCGCATATCGACGACTTCATCAATGAGCTTTCGATCCAACCAATCATAATTCAGTAATAGGTCAGAAGCTCCACCGAAGTTGTTGCGGGGCGGCTCAAACGGACGGGGTAAATCGGGATCTTGAGTAAGATCACGTGAAGTTCTATTCAAGAGTTTCTGTTTGGAAGTCAAGTCAAACTCGGGGAGTGCTTCAAATGCTTCAATCTTGCCGTTCCTCCCTTCAAGTGATCAAATACAATTACTACAAAAATTGACTATTTCCAAATTATCCCGAGCCCATTTCACGAGCCAACTCTTACGCTCACACTACAACGCAACATCCTCCCTTATTATTCTCCTGTTTTTGAATCGCTCCCCGGACATCTTTGGGGGTCTGGAAATTTTATATTTTAGAAGTCGTCTCTTCGGAATCCAGGGTTTGGATTTTGGCTTACTGGAGCCCGCGATGCTTCACATGTGGGGCATAGATATCCTCCTTGTTCTATTGAGTAAGAAGAGCGTTGCATATTTTGAGGGCCTTGGCTGAGAGTAATTGGGACTATGCCAACTGGGACGCTGCTTGCGCAATTGTCTTCAAATCCTATCTTATTGCATGCATCTTGTGCGTTACTATGGAGAGGACATTTCCAATATGCTACGTAGCTGTACTCGACATGTCTAGGATCTGCTCGGCAACCGTCGTGGGAGAAGGCAAGTCTTTTAATGGTACAATCCTGCGCTATCGAAATATCAGGATATATTTGTAAGTGGCTGTCTGATAATAACTCACACATCTTGGGTTGAAAGTCTGTGTTGCGTCTGGGTCAGGGAGTCCGAGAGATTATGCTCCAGCCTTATTACTGTGATTGGAGCGCCGTCCTTTCGCTGATCGACCTGCAGCAAAGCTGAAATAAATACTTTCGCTTCCTGCCGCGAGGCTCGATCCGCATTATACATAATCACTATCCTTAGGTATTCGTAAATTGATTGTCATGCCTACAGCATTGGTCGGAAGTCGATTCTTCTGGAGCCTGAACCAGAATCTGGTTCTCCAAACTCATCCTCGCCGGCTTTAGCCCCAGACAGCAGAGAGATTGATGTCACATGCCCGAGGAATCTCCCATTATTACCAGTGTTCAAGAGGATCCAAATCAAAGATATGAAATGTTTCTCAATGCAGCTCGTTTCCAAAATGAGCTGGCTCCCACTATTTCGGACCTGGTTGTACTCTGTACCAAAGCATGGTGTGCACAGAAAGTGAGGGTGACAACTTCCCTTGTCCCAGGGTGTAGGCAATCTCTCTCTATGTAGCTGAGCGTTGGGAGATAGCAAAATTTGAGGTCTTCTGGTGTGCGTGACTAATGTCTGCTTGGCTGTTCTCGTGGACTGTTGGATGTTCAGATCAAACTATCAAATCTCCACTCGACCTAGTTGAGCCCACCATTTTTGAGTTTATATATATTTTAGAATAACCGCGTTTTTATGTAGATAGCTCAGCTGACAGAAAGCAGACCGCATCCTCTACACCTTCTGGTTCGATTTGGTGGCTATTGCTCGAACGAATGGCCGATGGTGAAGCTTAAAAGAAACTTCATATAAGAAACAAGATATTCGAGGCATGGATCAAGTGTATGGTCCTTTTCAACCCTCCTACGAAGCTGATTTCTCCAGGGGAAAAGAGCATCGTTCGCTGAAGGACCTGTGTTGCAAGCATCTTGAAGATGAAAAGCACACAAAGGGTTTTCCATTCTTCTCTTTCCCCAATTTATGGGATTCCAAAGAAAGTTTGTTGCATAGACAGACTATCATCCTATTCAACGAGTTCCATGCCCAGAACGATAGACTCGGTTTTAAGTCTTGGATATCTCCTAAGCAGACCAACATTTGGGATGTCGCTGCGGACTGGAACCTCTACGAGGATGATGAAGCCACCGCTGTCAATTTCATGCTTAGATTCTCCAGCCATGTTTGGCGAGGAGTTGTTTTGGAATGGCAGAATGTCATTGATCAATGTTCAGAACACATCAGACCTTCAGTAAGTGTTACGTTGACAATATCATCTAATCCGTTCCCTGGACTTACGCGTCACCAAGAAATATCAGCGCTTGAAAAAGGCCTATCTATTGGCCATCTTGAGCGTTTAGCCCAGCAGACGTGGGAAGATTCCCTCACGTGGTTTACCCTCCAAAAGCTGCTGTCGGCGCATCAGAAAACCATTCTCAAAACCCAGCATGATTTGAAAGCTCTAGCAACTCTGGCCGGGATCACCAATATCAATATTGAGTTACTACAAAGCGCTGTCAACGAGCTCAAAGATCTAGAAAGAATCGTTTCAGAAGACTTTACTCGCCGCGGTCAGAGCATTTCGAGTTTGGTAGAATGAACTCATCTTTCAAGGTGTGTCCTCAAGCTAATTCGTGAGCAGGTCTACAACATAATCGGTGTCCGCAATGCCCAAGCTGGTCAAGCATACAGCGAAAGCATGGGTAGAATCACTTGGGTTTCATTTATTTTCTTTCCCCTTATAGCAGTCTCGGTATGTGACCAGATACTTCTATCAACTTCAAACTCTCTGATTGCTCGCTTTCAAATATTTAGGGCCTATTTGGAATGAATATTGACCTTCTGGCCAATAATCCCTCGGTAAAGTGGTACTTTATTGTCGCTGCACCCTTCCTCGTCTTGTGCGTGGCGTTGTTGCTCCTGATGTGGGTTCTTGCTGCTAGAAAGGCCCGCAATCAAGTCTGAAGAATCATCTAGTCTCATCATGAAATCTTCAAGTGTCTTAGTTGTATCTTGCGAGTGACTTTTGCCGTGCGAGCCCCCTCAATAAAATGAATCTCTTCCAATATTCTGGTATTGAAACGCTAGAATCATTAGATTCGACCCCCAAAAATGGGTTTCAAGAGCCAAGAAGCTTTAAACACCTTCAAGAGGCTTCCAATAAAGACCACAAAGCTAGATTGGTGAAGATTTTGGCAATCAACTACAAGGTGTGCTGCCTCTTTACTAGACTACGTGACAACGCAAGTCGCTCTTGCAGGTGCCTCTAACGAGAGCAACGGATTTGGAACTACACCTTGAGAGCGGCGAAGTGGGGTTGGTAGCGTGTTGATCGTTAGGAGGGATGGCAGGAACCTTAGGAGTAAGCAAATTTGAGCTTTGTCGGAGTATATGCAGTCAGTCTCTGGAAATTTCGTGGGGCTTGCGGGGCCAGACAATGCCAAAAAGAGAAGAGAGGTGGCCATAAAATTGCTGAACTAGAAGACATTCGACAGCTATTTGGGGAAATTCGTGTTCGAGAAGATGATTGCTGATTGGAGGTCTTGGGCAAATGTTTCGTCTCCTTTCGGCGCGAAGCAGGATGGTTCTTAGCGGTGGGAATCCTCTGTTGTGTGGGAAGTTGAGAGTATATTTGCTTTTCTTCTATTAGCTTTTCCTCTGCGCAGGTCGCAGGGGCTCGCTAATGGCTTTTACTGAAGACAGAAAGATGAAATAGATAATTCATGGCAAATAGCTTAGCAATATTAAAGCCGTCATCTGGAGTTCTTATTGCAGTGCCTCATTTTTCCAGCAACTCATTTGAGACTTCTCTATTAGTTAGCAGAACAGGATATCAAAATCTCCTTCAGCCCCCTTCCATGGGAAGCTCAGCAGTTCAGTTGCCTGTCCTTCGACAGCACATGCAGCGAACCATCCGCATTTCCTAGACTTTACCTCCCCTCCTATTAGCACGTCTGTCGCTCCCAAACTCCACAATCCCGTGAATGCTAAAAATTTCCTCCATTCCATTCTTATAATCAATTTCCCAGCCTAACTCCCCCACTCACCCCTCCATCTGCGCATCATCTTTCCCCTCCCCCACATTCTCCTTTCCTTCCGCATCCTTGCTAACCACACCACCCTTCCCCGCCTTGATCAAACTCGCCACCTTCCTCGCTGCCTTCCTCCTCTCGTTCCTCGCCGCATTCTTGCTGATTCGTGCTGGTGTGGCGGTTTTTCGCAGTTGGACGATTTTGGGTTTTGGCGCTGGTTTGTGAGACGCGCGGAAGGCTGCTTCTTGTGATTTCATTGTGATGTGGAAATTAAGGTTATGGGCGTGGCAGCGAATCTTTTGATTGAGAGAAGTATGAGATATGGACTCGGGACGGGGTTGTGATGTGCGCTTGAAAATTCGGTTTAGAATTTATCGGGCGAAATTTATATCACGTGAGTATGGTCACATTTTCAAAGTCTTCTTTCAGCTATTTGATCTAGAACTGTTGTCATCTTGACAGTCTACTAGTTCCAAGACCTTTAAGTGGCTATTTCGTTCTCTTGCATAAATGGACGTGGAAAAGACGTAAGTTCGGTCAAGTGTCGCCCAATTCTTATGCCTCAAGCACAGCTACCCCATCAAACCCCTCAGCTTCAACAAAATAATACCCCTCTGATTCGTAATGTCCCTCTTCCATATCATCACTTCCTCAAAATTACAATTCAGATTCTCGCTGACCCGACACAACCCGTCCGACAAATCTGACGCAAAATCAGAGGAACTCTTGACATGAAAAGAACTGGTGATGAAGAAGTGGGTCGTTTGGACATTAATTGAGACAATTACAATTGTCTAGACCAGCTCGCTTAACACAGGGGCTGGAAAGTGAGGGGCCTCCACAGCTTACTGACTTTGGTAAATCCAATAAATAAATTAAGTAACGTCTGAGACTGTGATCTTACAGTGGATATGGACTTTGGATCGGGTTTGAGTTCATGCAGAATTGTCATAATCGCAACGCAGTATATATTTATCAGCTATTTTCTATTTGGATTTGGCCACCGAAACGTGCTTTCAAATAGGTTGGGTTATCAACCCCATTGGATTGTATCCAGCCATATCATTCACTACCCGGCGCAAAGACCAAAGATTTTGCTGCATCCAAATTTTCAAAAAGCAATGGTATAAAACAATGTATGGTCGATAATGGAAAGTTTGTGACGGGTATCCGCTAAGGACAATAGCAGACCCATGCTCGCCGCCCATATACGACAATCCAACAACTCCCATCCACGAGAAATAAGCTCAAGAACTGCCACAAAAGATAAATACGACACTATCCTCTTGCCTCATCCTTCCTCTGAGCCACGCATATACCCTACGACTTGGGCTTCAAGCCAGCGCTTAAAAAATCAATTTTCTGAATCACCTAGTAACAGCAGTTGATACCGGTTGGCCGCGCTCCTGTAATGATGTCGGACTCTGAACAGCTCCAGCGTGCTCAAGATGTGAAATAACCTCCTTGATGAGATGGACCAGAACGCCATTGTTTTCAAGACACATGGCTGCTTCGTCCAGTGCATTGAACGCAGCTTGAAGTACACTCAGACCATCATCTAAGAATATGTTAATAATTATACTCATCAAACTCGGTAGGCAGCTTACCTGAGCGAGCATTTACATTAGCACCCGCCGTAATAAGGCTCCGCACAGAATCTGGTCGACCAAGAACAGCAGCACTGTGAAGAGCGGTAGCACCTTCTCTATCCTTCATGTTTACATTGATGTCATTGCTTACACGCTCCATGCAGTCTTTCCAGAGAATTGCATCAAGATATTTTGATCTAGTTGCACCGGTCTCGTTTTCTTCAGATGGTCGGTCGCAAATAAATGACTTGAGAGGGTGGCTCCCTTCCCGATTGTAAAGATTGAGATTGATGCCCTTTTGGATGAAATATTTGATATTGAGTAAGATCTGATTTCCCTCGCGCTTATAAAGGCCCGCGTTGTTATCCCTGGAATAGAAATGCTCGAGCCAAAGTAAGGTGTCATTGCTGGATTTGAGTCTCGAAAGTGCATGGAGAACATTATCGCCCGTTTCTGGATCCACATAGGCTGGGTTGCGACGAGCTTCGAGCACCACTTCCTGGGCTTTAATTTGCTTCACGTGTGGCAGCCTCCACTGAGGAAAAATCAGGCTTTCTTCTGTCTTCCTCTCTCCTGATGCTCTGACAGTTGCTCTGATTTCGTGAAATGAGCTGATAGGGACTGGATCAATCACTTGGCCGTGACAATCATAAGTGAGCGGAATAACGTCGTATGGGGTCTTGCCAAATCGATCTAGGCTTGTTGAATCGTATCCAGCATTTGCAAATAGGCTATAAAACATGATTAGACTCTAGACAAACACAACATGTTGCATTTATAACTCAAGTGACTAAATAAAGAAATATGTAGAAGAATAAATACAAGTTTTGAAGATTAATCAGCATAATGTCTTTTAGAAGGCCAGACTGAGTATGAAGCGTGAAAGGATAACGAGATTTTGGGGCTTATTGAATAAAGAATGATCGTGCACTAGCTCATCGTTCGAAGAAGTCAACGAGTTTGGTACATAATATCGGAACATTCCGCGAGAGAGTATATGCAAATGTTGAAGTTATCGCAAATCCGAGGATACGAATATGTTTTGCAGAATCGGGACTGATAACCTACGTGAAAATCTTGGCCTTGAGTTCTGGATCAGCAATCTTTAATGCAAGGGCGTGCAATATCGTTTGGCCGTTGTTGTCCCGTATGCCAAAAACTCTTTCTGGATGAAGAAGCTCCAATAGTCTGATGAGGTCGTCGCCCTTTAAACAGTCGGAGTTTGGTTCCAATGTGAAAGGTTGCAGAGGTCGCAAACAATGAATGAAGAGTTCTCCAGCAGTATTTGCCGCATATGGGTCCACTCCAGCATCGATCAGTGCTTTCAAATGCAGGAAGTTGGCCCCTCCAGCAGCAGCGTAGTGCAAGGCGGTGTTGCCTGCTGCATCCAGAGCACCAAATTCATACACTCCAACCAATCTGAGTTCAGACAAGAAGACCTCGAATTTCAAATATCTAGCGGACCATCCAAGATTGTGTATACTCGAGTAGCGACAATATTTGCATGTTGGTATGTCTCTGCATTTAGCCATGCCTTGTGGCTCATGCAGGTTTTGACATGCTACCCGATACAGACCATTGAATTCGCTTAGTGACTGTGGATCTACTCGCTGGATATCCTCTAGGGTCAAGCAAGATGTATAACCACTAGCATATCCAGAGTCTTCGGTACTGCGGGTGTACTGAGAAGTAGTATATCTCTTTTTCCTGTGAGATCCGCTAGATTTTGCCCTGAACAAGGATCGAAGTTTTGTGCGAGCACAAGCAGTGCTGGAGGTGTTGATTAGATTTGAAAAAGGTATCCTAACTTCATTAAGCCCAGTTCTTTGCTGGAATCGCTCGATAGGTTCGTGAGTGGAAGCTGTCGGATCGTGGTCGAGGTCCATGCTCGGAAAACTGATGAGAGACTGTTCATATTCTGGACAATCAACCCCGTTCCAGTCAAGATTTGGCCCGTTGATGTTCGAGAGGTTATGTTTATCAATGTTTCCAGGCGCAGGGATTTGTGATTCGTGGGAGCCGGTATTTATGTTGAAGTATGCGGCTCCATTTAGCTCCATTGAAGAAGTTGGAAAATCGGAAACTTGATTAAATGTACTTGTAGGTGAGGCCCAGCTTTGCGAACTGATAGGATCGTTAGAGGGAGGCCACAGCGAGGCAGATTTCAATACATCAACATCCACTGTGGTATTGATTGGTCCATTGCGACATAGACTTCCTGGTTCTAATTGACGCTCTCTCGCTGGGACTTCGCCACTGATGTGTATGTCCTCCAGATCTGGTCCTAAAGCTGGACTCCCAACTTCAGATGCATGTGACCAAGGATATGTTGAGTCCACCAGCATCTCATCGCCTGGTAGAGAATATAGTCCAGATTTTATGTGTTTATTAGTTGAGAAGTTTGTGGACTGAAGACCACTAAGCGCATCAAACATGGTCTGCATGTCGGGTTGAGTATTTGGAAGGAAAGTGGTATCGTGCAGCCTCATCCGGCCGACTGGATCAGTAGGATATCCCATAGATTTGAACTTCTGGTATACAGATCGCTGACTGTCTCAAAGTTAGCATCACATAAAGTCCAAAGGCGTTATAATATTACCATGGTTCAAATCCTTCACATTGAATGGTTTTATGAATATCCGGTATTGACATCCCAAGATTGTAGAGCTCTATCATCCTGGGTGTATGGGAAGACCAGTGCCATTTTGGCTGTCTGGACATCGCGTGCTCTAGCGCGTTACCGCCTGGGAAGTTGCAGGCGCCTTGTACTCGGGTCAAACATCTGCAGTCGTGGGCGCCGTCGAAGCTACATCCATTTTGCACAGATGGGATTGTAGAATTCCAGTGCCACCGTGGGGTAGGAGAGATTGGGTCGGTAAGGATGGATGAGAAAACTGGAGGTAGGCTACGTTGAAATCGCTGCTGCCTCGTCCAAAGATGGGGAGGGGCTTGTGATGGTGCTGCGCCTTAATTATGCATACACGCGAAAGCAGATGGAATTCGAAGCTTAAGGAATGGTCAGGCTCGACAGCTTCTCCAGCCCTGTGTTCAACCTCATAAATGGAAAGCAAGAAACTTAGGTGAACAGAGTCAGACGAAGGAACGCGATTAAAGAAATTCTTCACAGAGCCTCCAATTCATAGAGTGTCCAATCATGGCCAATGTCATGAGTGGCGCTCATACATACATTCCACTAATCTTCTAGAAGGATTTACGAGTATTGAAGGAGTGGACGGCAGGTCTACCACGGGGAAAAGGCCAAGCGGGCTTCCGGGGAGCTGAGGAGCACGTTCCCCTCGAGTCACCCCCACGCGCTACCAATGCACGACTCACGACGGTCTCATATGGAATGATTGATCCATTGGGTGATACCACCATTTGAGAAGATTAGGTAAGTATGACATGTGTGCCACCCGTTCATTTGACAGGAAACGCCACAGATCCGAAATACTTCACCAGAAACACGGCTTTCAAGGATCACACTCAGGACATCTCCAGAACCTCCATCTGAGTCAGTAACCTTACCAGTCATAGGCCGTGTCTCTGTGGTTCCGTAATTGTCCTGGCGATCATGTCTTAAAAAGGATACTTCCTGGTCACAAATCCTTTGGCAAGTACCGCAGTGTGCAAGCCACTTTGCGAGCTTGCAACAGCCTCCTTGCAAGGCGGCAACCGTTGACAACATTAGTTTGCATTTAGTTCCACACCGAAGACAAATTCAATTGTAGAGCTCGGCTGGTCTATTGAACTTAGTCATCTCCGCTACTACAAAATTTTGAATAGTGGCGAGTAGTTCAGTAAGAAAAACCCCCCGACTTTAGAACCAATTAAAATACATGGCCTTTTTGGGGCTTGCGCCGCCCTCCCCGGTCTCATCTTAACCACCAATTCTCACCGGTAAAATTTTAGAACAGCGTGAACAGATCGGACAGCGGAGGTCGTTGCGACTGAATTGACTGTAACAATGAATATGACTAAGTTCAACAGACCAGATTCCTAGGCAACTCGGGGTTTGAACAACTTCAGCAGGATATTATTATGATTACATTCATGAGACAGGAATAATTCCATCTATTCAGTCAAAAAGAATAATATAGAACCAAGATTCCCAGCAATGTTGAGAATTCGAAGCGCAGCTGAGTCTCGCCGCGGGTCCAAGCCACCGAATGTCGAACATCGTGTTGCAAGAGTGCATTTTGCACTTGCTGTCAAATAATACATTTCAGAGACCTTGCAATGCTCGTTCCAAAATCGCAATGCAGTCTGTTTATATAAGTATTCTAGATGATCTTCAGAATGGCCTGTCAATACGCAATTGCGCGAGTACTTTCTGGCCTTGAATATCATCATCACGTGCTGGTGACTAGCAACCTGAGGCAACATTCGACATCACGTGAAACTCCTCCCTCGTCACTTGACAAGCAACGACCATGTCTCCAAGTATTTCTTGCTCTATAGAGGCACATCAAGGCTCCCATTCTTCACGGTAGTTTGCATACTTCTTGATCAACTCTCAACGTCCACTAAACTATTACAGTCAAACCCTCCCACCTAAGCGCTCTACAAGCTGCACCCTTGAACGTACTCCCTCGCCTATTGTATTCCCCGCACTCACTCCAGAGCCACTGTCACGGTATCTGAAGGACTCCACACTGCCGGTTTCCCGAGTTTATTTCCAATGTTTGGACAGCGAGAAGGTTGAACTCGAGGCTCAGAATCGTATGCGAAATATCATATATAAGATTAATCTATGTATATAAAGATATACCAGTGCCTTACACAACTTTATTTTGGATGTCGTTGAAGACCCAAATATTATTTATCGATGCCCTATTACTAGCCTTTCGACATTCTTGACGCATTTTTGGGAAAGTTAAGTTTTGATCAACAGGTCTGCCCGCGCCAGCTACCGCTTAGTATTTCTGGCTTAGCATCAGGTGTATTTGTAACACATAAAACAAAGAGCAAATTCTAATCATATTGTAATTTTTACTCGCTTTATTCATAAATTTGAAGAAATAGACCGATCAACCATCAGCTCTCTGGTCACTAAAGATATGACCGACCGTTTTCAAATAGCGTTGCCGAGTACCCCCGGAAGCTTTTCTACAGGCTTGTGGAGATATCAAGACAGAGGCTATAGAGTGTGAGAAGGCGATGTTACTATCCATGCTTCACGGGACCGGCACTAACCTTTGGTAGTATCTAGATGTTGTTATAATACTTGGGGAAATGTGGGAAGTCGATTATCAATTCGCAGCAAAGTCTCAATGGAATAATACCAAAATGATACAGTCGCGCTTCTCGACCTAGCAGATGTGTTTCTGACACAAGAAAAGATTTCTGACTTTCAAAGAAACGCATCAGTTTCAGACTCGTCAACTATTACAAAAATTATAAGATAGGAACTGACATATAGTAGTTTTCCTTAATGTGCTATAATATTATCATGGTACGCAAGTTGCTCCAATCCCCAACGCCAACTAATGAGGTATTCTCATTTCAACGAGCAACCGCGCCTGGACCTTCGATGAGCTTGAAGTCCCGCATTCAACGAACTCTGGGGTACAAAAAGCTTGAAAAAGAGAAAATGTTGGCAAATCTAGCACAATTTCACGCGCTTTGAGAGAGAGCTTTCAAAAATCGATACCAGATACCACTCCAGGTTCGCAAAGAACGCCTCCCATTATGTCCACTAACCTGGTTTTTTTTTTTTGGAAGTTCCTAGGAGAAATACCATTCTTAAAATTATTTTTCCATCTGGATCAATCTCTAGAATATCTGTCGACAATGTGGATTATACACCCTCCCTAGCAAGCCATATTAACCGATAGTATATTAGCTGCCCAGATACTATGGCCGCGCCTCACCACCTCTATGATCGAATTGGCGCTTGGAGGCACCTCCCCCTTAGTGCAACAAACCAAACTATCTAATGGTGTTGACAAACCTGTCGATGTTAGATTCCTTGGTTACCATTCTGTGTTCGCCACAGGATAGCAGTGAACAGCATCGCGAGGGAACAATATTTCGGGGGTAAAGTGTTGTCAGCAAGAGGTCAGAATTTCCAGATGAAAAAAGCCCAAGTTTCATATGGGTGCTCCCTCGCCTTTGTCGACAAGCATCCAATTGATGCAACTCTTTGATAAAAACTCCTAGTGCTTTGTGACAACATCCCTGGCCGATAAAATCATTGCGCTTTGATTCCAAACCTTCTCCTCAAACTCTGTCTCCAATCGCCATTGACTTCGTTGCCTCATCCTTTATAGCACAATAACACACCTTGAACTTTGTTTCAGAAACCGTCGAATGATTTCAGTCGTGTGCTACCACATTACTCTTGACATGAGACGCTTTTGCATTCATAGATTTCTTTCTGAGTATTTAAGGGGGGAAACACGAGGTGGAGATATCTACGAGCTTTATCTAACGATAATATCAGAGGAAGGTATTTGAGTTATAGTAAGTAAAGAGCAGGAAGGATCAATCGAAGAGCAGTGCTCTCTTCAGGGGTATCCGTGTTGAGTAAGAAAAGGACCGGCTGTTTTTCAGAAAGTGTCCCACTGATCTTTGTGAACTTGTTTGAGCTCTTTGAGAATCGTTGTTAAAACTTGACTAGAATGATAAAGATTACTGGGTCAAATCAAGCCTGCAATGCGATTAGCTAAAAAGCGAGAAGTTAGAACACATGATGCTTTGATAGTCTTGCTCAGCATGGTCGGGGTGCTCAGGTGAGTTACTCAGATGAATAGCTCAAGCAGTGGGACCACATCCATCTATCTAGAATCATATATTTCATGGTTTGATAATGGAACTCTATCACTCACCGTTCTTTCTGATTTGACAGTCTTCCACCCCCAGACTCCATTTTACATCAGAAGATCAATACCCCACACCAGCACCTTCTCCTTCCTTGGACCCTTCCATGCCCTCGAATCCACAATCCCCACCATCCTCAACAAACTCATACGGACAAGCCCCGGAAGTGAAACCGTCCTCACCCAAATCTTTAATTTGCAGGAAGAAGAGAGGCGGTGTAAGATGGGTCTTGCAGGAGAAATTGGAGGTGGCTAAAAGTATGGAGTATTTGAAAGATGATGGAATAGTAGCTTGTTTTAGAATAGTGGATGAGGATGTATTTATGGTTAAGCAAGGTGTGAATCAGGTGAGGTTATGAAGGTGAGCATTGGGCTTATGTTCAAGAAGCTTGTTCGCAGTTTGGATGGAAGGGACTTTGATTTTTTGCATGTCTTGCTGCAATACTGAATCTTATACTTCCAGGTTTTTAGTGTCTGCTTTAGGGATAATCTTCACCCTTCATTAGCGGAATTAGCTAATTCATGACCATCATCAACTTCCGGGAGGTAGTTATGCCTCGCTTAGATTTTGTATTTCTCTTCTTTGATTTAAGAACTTTGCCACTTCTATGTTTCTTGAAGTTATCCATATCTCTTGTATCTTGCATATAGCTATATTTTCCGCAGCTGGAATACTTCTCCAAGCTGTTTGGAATAATTTGTCATGTGCCAAAATTACCAGCCAGTTTTCATTGATCATTTCTAACAAGTACTTCGACCTTAGTTTCAATAAGCTTTCGAAGAATTTTCTTATAATTCTTGATATGCCGTATAATTCTTATCATTCACGTCATCCCAGCCTTCTCACCATATGCGAGTGAAGCAATCCTTCCGCAGTGACATCTCCTGTCACCTTTCATTCGTCTCTATTTGCAACACCCTCCCCCTTTTACCATCCAAAACCCCGTGCGAATTCCTCTCTAGTGAAGTTAGCGAAAGGACCAAAGTCGACTTTAGAAACTTTAAACTCAACTTAAGTAGAGGACAATATCATAAAATATATGAATATTAGGAATAGGGTACCTAGGAGTAGTTTTTTTAAGAAGGAGCGTGGAGTTGCCTTCTTTCGCTAAACAAAGACAAACCCCACATTCTCCAGAACCGAGCTCATGAAACAATTCCACAGTACGGAAAATTTACATCTAAACAGCAAAAGCATAGGTAAAACATAATATCACACAGCTCATCCTAGCAATCAGTTTCTGTTGGTTCTTTGTTCCTTGGGGAATACTTTACGGGAAATACTTCTCCCGATATGCCGATAGAATGGAACGGAGCCGCAAAATCACAGCCCAATCTTATTTCTCTAATAAGGTGTATATAAACAAACAACCCATGAACATGACTCCCTTCCGCATTATAATTCAGGAAAGTCTCGAATACCACAGCACACCACACCTCGCATGTCCAACCCTCATTTAGGAAACCGCATCCACATCCCTATTCCCTACCTACCCACCCCACAGGACGGATCAATACAACCTTAAATCTCCTCCATAGAAACCCACATCCCTCTGCACATCGCCTACCGAAGTATCATTTGGGCTGATCGGCCCCACCAATCGCCGGCACTCAGCGACACTGTACAGTGGTGCACGATTACATGCTTCCGTCCCCGTAGCGGGGTCAGCCGGATGTATTCTTCCTCCCGGCCCTAACGGCGCTCCTCACAAGTATAACCAGGATTGCCGGCGCGGGACTTGGTGCATTTAAGTAGGACGACGATCTTGCTTTTGGGGTTAAGAAGAAATCGCTGTTTTGAAGCGAAGGCCGAACGGTTCTTGGTCATTCTCGGTCTGTGAATGGTTTTCTTTTTCATATTTTATTTTATTTTGTTTGCACGACTTCCATTCCCGGAAATTTAACTGGGAAGTCAATATATTGGTTTGGAGAAGGGATTTGAGGACTAGGCAAGCCAGGGCAAGATGGTAAGTCGCACTTCTCCTAAGCAGTGAATGAGGGCCCAAGATTGGTTTGTTAATTCGATCTGTCACAGCACATCATAGTGATAGGCTGTGGCCTTGCAGGTCTCACGGTCTCAATCTCACTTGCGAAAGGCGGGCACCAAGTCACGATTTTGGAGAGCGCGCCGAGTATTAGTTATATTGGTGCTGGTATCCTTCCCCTTTTCTACATAATATGATGGTGAATTGATGGGAGAACAGGTATCCAAATATCATCCAACTCATCGCGGATTCTTCGGAGATTGGGCGTAGATAAGTATATCGAGAGATTCTGCGTTGAGCCAGTGGATCTGCGGATGATGAGGTGGAGGGATGGAACGATTTTGGTGGAATGCCCGTTGAAGGGACCGGCGAATGAGGAGTATGGGAGTCCATATTGGTATGATGTTGTTGAGGAAGTGAGGGAGTAGTGCTGAATTGTGATGCAGGCACATCCATCGTGCGGATTTGCATCGGGGGTTGCTGGAAGCTGCGACGCAGCTGGGGTGTAAGGTGCAACTTGATAGTCGAGTTGTCTCTATTGATCCGACAGGACCATCACTGGTGACGAAATCTGGTGCCAAGTTTGAGGGGGATCTGATTGTAGCGTCTGATGGTAAATCTTGTCTGTGTTCTGAGGGGAACTTTGCTAAGTCAACCAGGTTTACATTCAATGGCCCGAGAAATCGTACTCGGAAAACCTGGCCCACCAGTTCCCACGGGACAAATGGTATATCGAGTAACAGTGCCGGCGAAAGAACTCAAAGGAATTCCGGAATTGGAGGAGATATGTACGGTACCGAGGAATAATCACTGGTTGGGACCAAATGGAACTGTGCTTTCGTATCTTCTGGAAGGCGCAAATGATACCCTTATAAACTTTGTTTTCACGTGAGGATACGGAGAATTTCTAGATACACATATGAATGCTGACAATTGTAGGTGCGACGTGCAAATGCCAGATGGGGTGAACCAGCGGCCTGGGAATATGGAGGTTGTGCGGAGGAGATTTGCAGAATGGGATCCAAGGTAGATGCTCGAAATCTGTTTGGATTGCAGACCTGACTAATTGGATAGAATACGGAGGATTCTAGAGCATGTTGGAGAGGTCTTAGAATGGAGGGTAAGCTGCGAGGAAAACCACAAACAAAATGGGCGACTAATCTGAAACAGCTGTTCACTCATGAGGACCTCCCCAGCTGGGTACATGACTCTGGTAAATTATGCCTAATTGGCGATGCGGCGCATGCCATGACACCATATCTCGCTCAAGGTGCCGCAATGGGAATCGAGGATGCGGCGATTTTGGGCGGTCTGCTGGAAAAACATCCATCCAAAGATTCTCTGCCAAGGATTCTCCGTTTATACGAGAAGGCCCGCCTGGAACGCGCTTCTAAAGTCGCACATGCGTCGATTGATTCGAGATATTTCACTCAGATGCAGGATGGACCGAACCAACAGGAGCGTGATGATTATCTGCTGGTACATCCGGGTATCCAGAAAGGTCATCGTAATATTAGATCCCAGCAGGAGTTTCTGGACTGGTTGTTCGGATATGATGCCTATAAAGCTTTAGAGGAACTCCAATAATATGAAGGGAGTTGATCATACAAATACTGGCGTTGACCCGATCATAGGCCAGGGTGACGCTACTAATACCATTCATAACGACAGAATTTCTGAGCCTCTTTTACTGGTTCATTCAATTCCCACCTTTATAAAGATTTCCACTTGGATCACCTCGGTTAGGTGCAAACGGAGTATCTATAGCACCCCATTGTGTATATCCGATATTCGGCGGAAGTGGCGTCGCCAAGTCATCTTCTTCACTAACTCCAGGTAAGTGACTGCTATAAGAATTTCCTAATGTCATTGGTAATTGGGGAAATGCATTCGAATCAGAAGGTCCGACATATCCGTCAACTCCGAAGAAATCCCTCATATCCCAAGGCAGATCTACTGGCTCCTTTTGAAACCACGAGTTCACAACATTTTCGACAGCCACAGGTTGTTGGGGTATTTGAACCTGAGGCTCGTATTGGTAGGGAACCTGGGAAGCTTGAGCCTGATGCTGAACCATATATTGGCGAACCTGTTCTGACTTGATGCTTTGCTCGTGATTGGTAGCCGGCGCTGTGTCAAAAATCCCAACGATCTTTGCAAGTTGCAAGGAAACTTGAGTCAAGACAGTAAAAGTAGGACAGAGCTTGACATCATGTAAAGCGTTCATCACGTCCCGAACCGCTTTCTTCCGTGACTGATCCTCAATTGTTTCCTTATCATCCCAAGGCCGGGCCAAAAAGTCAAGCGCCAAGATGAAGACGGAATGGTAAATGTAGTAAGCGTCGAGCCAAGCAACCCCATCGAACATCCCGGAAAGAATGAGTTGATGGAGAAGATTTACACATTTCCGAGAGAAGGTTCCGCAGGCATGGCTAAGATTAGCTTCCTCCTTGTCAAGATCCTGAGACCGAACATGCTTTCCAAGCTTCCTAGCTAATTGGACTCCCACTTTCCGGAGAACAAATGGACGAGACACAAGGGCTTGGGTATGGTGAAACAGAATGTGGAGGAGCATGACAGCGCGGCGATGTTTCGGTGGATGAGATAGGAACTCCAGGCGGAGATGTGCTGGTAGACTGTGATGCCACGAGTCGAGATCCAGTAGGAACTGGATGGCCACGCCAATTTTTGGATGATCGCCGGGCGATGTTGGGCTAATAGGTGAATCGTAAATCTTTCGTCGAATTTCAGACATGAGCTTGATGAGACGAACTGAATATTCAATATAGCCAGGTGGGACTGAATGCCCACCATCGAGCATGAGCTCGTTTGGAAAAGACACATTGACCTCTGTATCATCGATGGCGCAAGGTCTTCCGAGAATCGCACATTGATTCTGCTCAAATGTGTATGCCGTCCACCACACACGTTTTCTCACTTCTCTTTCCATCTCATCAAATCCTCCAGAGGTACCATCACGATGCATGCCCAAAGCCATGGCCATTCTTGAAGCACATCCCAATAACATGAAAGCGCTGTTTCTTTCCGTACAATTGTGTTGGTAAAGTTGGAGGAGCAATAGAGCTTGGACGTTGATCAACGTGGTGGCACTGATGAGTTGATGCATTCTGCCTTGAACGAGATCAAGATAGTGACGTTGTATTTGCACCGACTTACCTTTGTCACGATCTTCGAGCACTTGTGCACCAAACACCAACATCATGAAAACGACGCTCACCCAACCCGGCTCAACATCCCGAAGGAGAACGCCCGGGTTTATCCACATTGAGTCGTATCTCAACTGGAAAGTCTCCCGATGAAATAAGAGGTAATTAGGATGGACTTTATCGAAGTAAGCCTCAACAAACACATCGGAAACCTCTTTAGTTGGGAGAAGAGATAGCAATAATGTTTTGCGCGACTTATTGCCAACGGTCCCACTGCCAGTTGGTACCGTGAACAATGGAGGCTGGTAGAACCCACGATTTTGAGCCGCGACTGTCGGCATGGACGAGGTAGTTTCACGATCGGTATGCTCTTCCGACGACTCATCGCTCTCCTCTTTATTAATGGGCTCGAGGGCTTTGCTCCAATTCGACCCAGCGAAATCTGACGAAATCTTGGCGCGCTCATCATCAGGCTGGACAGTTTTCAAGGCGGCATTGAACTCAGCAACCATATTTCGGACGGTCAGAACAAAGCCGAACGAGCTTGAGGGACCAATGTAGTGGGAAGGGCCCTGCGGCAATGGGACCAGCTTCTCTTCATGGATTTTCGACGAGGCGGTCGTCGCAGCATCTGATTCTTTGGATGTGATCGAAGGGCTCCTATCGCTGGGCCCAGAGTGCTCCGGTGAGGTCTCACCATGTTTTTGAGGTTGGCTGAAAACCTCATCGGTGACACTCTGGTCATTGAATGCAGGAAGCGTAATGTCATGTGCGTCGGCGATTGCGTAAAGCGTGTCGATGTTGTTCGTATCCTTATATGGATACAGTCCTTTTATCAAGGCATCAAGCACTCGATATCGAAGACTCAGCGTTTCCACACTGCCATAAATCCTCGTCTTCCGGGGGAGGGTTGATTCACAACTGACGCCGACTTCCAAGCAGCTCTGACAGGACTCTTGGCCATCGGCTCCCGTGGATCGGATGCAGCGTATCCTCCTCTTCTTACATCTGTCGCAGCTGACGAGTGCACGTCTCCTCAGGTGATCGGGGATTCTCGCCTTGCCCGTCTTCTTCGCTTTGGTTTGATCCATTTTTATTTTCTGAGGACAGAATTGTAGGTCAGGATCGATACAGCCGTGCGGTAAATGCCGAGGCAGCGAGATCAAG